>Ga0310786_10002921_pt1 | contig 25407 bp, 17 predicted proteins | sample AusTroGonzalo_MG_FD_203881 | JGI IMG/M metagenome (GOLD analysis project Ga0310786, IMG submission 203881) | Bovine rumen microbial communities from tropical cattle in Woodstock, Queensland, Australia - Gonzalo_03 (v2) (version 2) | ecosystem: Host-associated > Mammals > Digestive system >...
AACCCAATGCCACGTTGATGTTGTGCTTCCTGCCTGCACCGATGTATTTGTTGTAGTTACCCTGCAGACGGGCTGTCCAGCCTTTCTGAGCGGTATGCTGTCTGCTCAGCTCTCCGCCATAGGGACAGTAAGAGTTGCTCTTGGGCGTCTCGTCCACCGTCCCTCTCAGGCAATAGACATAGAAGCTGTTCTCGCCATGCCACTCGTCAATGGTAGAGTTGGATACGTTGGCAGAGAAGATGGCATTGAAGAACAGGTCCTCTATGGGCTTGTAGCGCAGGTTCAGCGTTGTAATAACGGAATTGCTGCTCTGCTCCGTACTGCTATTGTCTATCTCCTTCAGGATGCTGTAGGGATAGTTGCCGTACAGGTCATTGCTGGTGTTGTACTTCAGGTAGGTAAAGTAGGTACCGTCTGCATTACGTGCCGGAATGATGCGGTTGGTATTGTAGGCATAGTCTATCACATTCACATCGCTGGCGGCATAGTCTCTGCTGCTGATGTTACCGTTGATGTTCAGCTCGGCTTTCAGTTTGCTGCTGATGTCATAGTTGATCTTTGCCATAGCCGTGTAACGGTTGTTCTGGGCACCGCGTACCACATCATTCTGCTGGGTAACGCCCAGAGAGGTATAGTACCTTACCTTGTCACTACCGCCCGACACACTTACTGAGTGGTCCTGCGAAAGGCTGTTTCTGCACAGAAGGCTGAACCAGTCGGTATTCTCAGTCTTCATTTTCTCTATGGCAGCATTGAACTCCTGCCTTGTTATCTCGCCTGCATAAAGCTGGCGCAAGGCCTCCTCATATCCTACCTTCGACATATTGCTGGGATAGGCATAATGCTCCTCTGCCAGGAACTGCGAGAACTGCACACGTTCGGCAGAGTTCATCAGGTTTATCTTTCCGTCGCTATAGTATGGACGCTTCCTCAGTGTCAGCTGACCCGAGTAGTTCACGGTCGGCTTACCCTCGCGTCCGCTTTTGGTTGTCACCACAATGACACCGTTGGCAGCCCTGGTACCATAGAGGGCTGTGGCAGCAGCATCCTTCAGTACGTCTATACGCTGAATATCCTGCGGGTTGATACCTGCTATGGCATTACCGATACGGTTCACGTAGTCGGGGTCGTTCAGCACGTCGGGCGACAGATCCACGGGGTCAGTCAGAATAATGCCGTCCAATACCCATAGGGGCTCGCGGTTACCTATCAGCGTGCTGGTTCCCCTCACGCGCAACCTTGGGGTAGCATTTATCTCACCGCTGTTGTTGGTCAGCACCAGGTCGGGGATACGCCCCTCCAGCATCTTGTCCACACTGGAGATGCCCGGAATCTCAATATCCTTCATATCCACCGAGGTTACAGAGCTGGTCAGGTTCCTGCGGTCCAGCTGCTGGTATCCCGTTATTACCACGTCTTTCAGTGCCTTGACGTTCTCCTGCATGACCCATCTCACCTTCTGTCCTGCCTTCACCTTCTGCACGATAGTCTTCATGCCGATGTAGGTAACGGTCAGGGTGGCACCGCCATTCGGCACCTTGACATGGAAGTTTCCTTCCGTGTCCGTTATGGCGTTGATGTTGTTCGCTATATCGCGGACATACACCCCAACCAACGGTTCTCCCGTCTCATCCACAATAGTACCTGTCACCTCCTGTCCGTAGGACACCGCCCATGGTATCAGCATCAGAAGTGCCAGCATCAAGATTCTTTTTGTCTGTATCATTATGAATATAGTTAATATTTTTCTAATTTTTCACTAAGGCTGCGAAGTTCAACCACTAAGCTACTAAGCTAATAAGCTAATAAGCTACTAAGCTAATAAGCTAATAAGCTAATAATCCTTTTCCAGTTCCATACGGTCACTCCCGCTGCCAGACCCATCAGGATATGAGCCGTCTCCATCAACTGATTTGGCCAGAGGGCGACACCCGCTGCCCATATCAGCGTCACGATGCCGAACGGCGTTCCTATCCTGTCACGCCATTTCCAGCACAGCGCAGGCAAGGGGTTAAAGGGGATAATGAGCCAGTTCCACTGCGTACAGGGCAGGCCCGAGAACAACAGCAGATAGGCAAAGAAGACACCTGCCGTTGTCTGCGACACCAGCAGCACCCCGTGCAGGTATTTGTTCCTGAAATACACATTGCCAACCGACAGCGCCAGTATCAGCACACCTGCTACAAGGGGCGAGAACGGCGTCTGCGACCTCTCCTTATCTGCCCGGCACAGGAAGTGCGGTTCCCCGGCCATAACGGGCTTTCCGTATGCCGTGGCCTCCGAGAGCACATCTACCAACTGCGTTGGCACCACCACCTTACTCATTACGTCCGAATCCGTGTAATAGGCATCTCCGCCCACTATAGTGCTGAAGATAAATCTGTGCCAGCGGTTCTCCATGGCTCCGCAGGCAATCTCCTTTCTGGATTTGTTCCTGATCTCATCACCCCAGGGTGCAAATACCATATTACCCTCTGTTGCCTGTACCAGCCATTGCAGCACAGACAGGGCACAGCCGTGTCGCAGGAAGTCGTAGGGCACATCGTGCATCCTGACCCCCTCGTCCAGTATCTGCCACAGGTGCTGTTTCACCTCTATGGGCAGGTTCAGCCTGTATTCCGCCACGCTCCTACCCTCTTCCCTGTAGCTGTCCACAAAGGTCTGCGTGGGAATCATCCTCACCCCCATCCTCAGCTGGCCGGCAAGGTATCTCAGGGAATGGCTGGCAGCATCCTCAGCCTCATAGCTGAAGACATAGTCCATCCGGTGCGCTTGGCACTGCATACGGATGCTTGCATGCCCCAGTACGGTATACAGCTTAGAACCGGGCGAGGCAATCACCACGCTTGCCTCCACAAAATCCTCAGGCAAATTATCCAATGAAACCGTTTCTGCATAACTATGAAGCGGCAGAAACAGCAGGAAAAGCAGTTTCTTTCTTATAAAATTCATTAAGGATGTGAATATAGTTTCAGCAAAGTTACTGCTTTATCCTAAAACAATCCCCCTATCTGTGCAGAAAAGCCAATCCCCCCATCCCATTACTTGACATGTATCAACTGGCTTCATCTCAAAGAGGAAGCAACCACGTTGCTGACAACAGAGCGCAGGCGAACCACCGAGCTTCCCTCATTGGGATGGACAGCGTTTGTCAGCAGGATAACGCTGCAATCCAGTTCGGGGTCTATCACGATGCCTGTGCCCGTAAAGCCCGTATGGCAATAGGTTTGCTTGGAGAAAAGATCACCGTTGCACGAAGCGTATGGACTATAGCAGTCCCAACCGTAGGTGCGTCCGTAGGCCTCGGCAAAGCGTGGAACCGTGCGCAGCAGACGGGCTGCCTGCTTGCTCAGGATGCGCTTGCCGCTCCATACACCATCATTCTGCAGCATAGCACACAGGATGGCAATATCCTCCGCAGAACTGAAGAGCCCGGCGTTACCACTGATGCCCCCGTTCATGATACGGGCCAACGGATCATGCACCATGCCGCAGAGCACGCTGTCGGCAGACTGACGGGTGGTAGGAGCCACCATGCTGCGCCAGTCCTCACCCTCGGGCATCAGGGCTGCCCAACAGGGTTCGTCGCTGTTATGCCAGACACCCTTGGCATCCGGAGCACAAGGGATATAATCCGTGTGATTCATTCCCAACGGAGCAAAGATATGCTGGCGCGAGAAATCGCGCAGGGATATTCCACTGATTGTTTCAATAATACGTTGTAAAATAATGAAATTCAGGCAACTGTACCTAAAGTCCTTACCCGGTTCAAAGCCACGCTTCAAGTGTGAGATACGCTCGATGCAGGCATCCGGATCAGGCGCAGCATCTGCCGGCGGAGAGTAGTATGCAGGCAGTCCCGAGGTGTGTGTCATCAGGTGCTGAATGCGAATGGTCGTTGTCTCGCCCTGCGCATCTTTCCAGTCCTCGAAGCCGGGTATATAGCGGTTCACCGCATCCTGCATTCTCAGCTTCCCCTCCTCGCAGAGGATAAGTGCCGAGACAGCTGTGGACATCGCCTTGCTGCACGAAGCCATGTCGAAGATGGTGTTCGTCGTCATAGGCTTTACCACGGGCCACACCTGACGGTTGCCGTAAGCCTTCAGATAAGCCATCTTACCGTGTCTCACCACCGCCAGCACAGCACCCGGAATCTCACCCTTCCGGATAGCATCCTCAATAACAGAGTCCGCCCTCAGCAACCGCTGCGAGTCCATCCCCACCCGCTCAGGGCTCACCCGCTCTAATTGCTGCGCCATGCCCGTCACCGGCATCACAGCCAGCAACACCAGCCAAACAAATCTGAATAACCTCTCCATCATAGCATTGTATAACAACTTTCTGCAAAGGTACAAAAATTTATCTGATAACAACAAAATCCCAAAACATTTGCAAGCCAGCAGATTCGTTGTATATACAAAGGGCAAAGATAAAAAGCAAAAGTCTTTGACAATGCCATTAAGCACGACCATTGCAGCAATCCCCCCACCACAAGGTGGAGTTACATTATCAATGTTGAAGTAACAAACCCAGCATATCGACATTCCCCCAGAGTAAACATTATTGGTTTTTTCCCAAATAAATATTATATCCATTATAAAAAACGAAATCACTTTTTGAAAGACACTCAATGAGGTTGTTACAATAGGATTCGAGAAGGCGACAAAAAAAAGAGCCTGCCTCACGGCAAGCTCATTTCTTAACTAATGTTAGCTAAATGTATTTTATAAAAACCGCCACCATTTCTCGCGAAAAGGTGGCGGACTGTAAACGAATGTATAACGTTAGAAGAATCTTGTTTTAATATCCCAACTCCTTGACTATGCTGGAGATACGCTCCATGGTAGTCAGGCGGGTGGGAACGAGGGGCAGACGCAGGACGTTCTCTATCATGCCCATCTCGTGCAGCATGGCCTTTACACCGGCAGGGTTACCATCCACGAAGAGGAGCTTGAACAGCTCGGTGAACTTGTGATGGATGTTCAGCGATGTATTGTACTCGCCCTTCAGCGCCAGACGTACCATACGGCTGAACTCGCTGGGCAGCGCGTTACCGATAACGCTAATAACACCTACAGCGCCCAGGGTGATAAGGGGGAAGGTGATGCCGTCGTCGCCGCTGATAACATCGAAGTTGGCAGGCTTGTTCTTGATGATGTCGTCCATCTGGGTGATATTGCCGCTGGCCTCCTTGATGGCTACGATATTGTCGAATTCACGAGCCAGGCGCAAAGTGGTCTCGGCCGTCATATTGACACCCGTACGGCCTGGTACATTATATAATACTACGGGAACAGGACTGGCCTTGGCAATGGCAGCGTAGTGCTGGTAAAGACCTTCCTGCGAGGGTTTGTTGTAATAAGGGCAAACACTGAGGATTCCGTCTATGCCGCGCCAGTCAGAGGTCTGCAAGTCATTCACCACAGCAGCGGTGTTATTGCCTCCGCAACCCATGAGCAGGGGAACACGGCCGGCAACGCGATCGACCAGATGCTGCTTCAGCAATGCTTTCTCATCGGCACTCAACGTAGGAGTCTCTGCTGTTGTGCCCATAATACAAAGGAAGTCTGCTCCGCTCTTAATCTGGTACTCTACAAGGCGGTCGAGCGATGCGAAGTCTATACTGCCATCCTTGCAGAATGGAGTAATCAGAGCAATGCCCAAGCCACGGAATTTGTTATTTGCCATATGGTTATTATCCTTAAAAGTGCTGCAAAAGTAATACTTTTTAAACATTTTACCAAAAATGAGACGGGCAAATTCTTGTCACCTTTCAATTTTATATCTAATTTTGTGGATCAATAAGGATTTTTAGGCTATGACAGAGCAAGAGCAGATACTGAAACTGAGAGAAGAACTGCACCGGCACAACTACAATTACTATGTGCTGAACATGCCCACCATAGGGGACCAGGAGTTCGACATGATGATGCACCGGCTGCAGGATCTGGAGAAGCTGCACCCCGAGATGGCTGACCCCAACAGCCCTACGCAGCGCGTGGGAAGCGACCTGAACAACGAGTTCGCTACCGTGCAGCACAAACGCCCTATGCTGAGTCTGGCCAACACATACAACCGCCAGGAGGTGAGCGACTTCTACCAGCGTGTGAGCGACGGTCTGCAGGGGGCTCCGTTCCAGATATGCTGCGAACTGAAATTCGACGGACTGAGCATCAGCCTGCACTACGAGAAGGGCAAGCTGGTGAGGGCGGTGACACGAGGCGACGGCACACAGGGCGACGACGTGACGCAGAACGTGCGCACCATACGCACCGTCCCCCTGCAGTTGCCGCAGGGCAGCGGATACCCCGATGAGTTCGAGATTCGCGGTGAGGTGCTGATGCCCTGGACAAGCTTTGAACGACTGAACGAACAGCGCGCCCGGAACGAGGAGCAGCTGTTTGCCAACCCCAGAAACGCAGCATCGGGCACACTGAAGAGCAAGAACTCGAGCACGGTAGCCGAGCGCGGTCTGGATGCCTACCTATATTATTTATTAGGTGAGGGGATCCCCGGCGACGGCCATTACCAGAACATGGAGGCCGCCAGGAAGTGGGGCTTCCAAGTCAGCAATGCCATGAAACTGGCCGACAACCTGCAGGAAATCTACGACTACATAGAATACTGGGATACGGAACGCAAGAACCTGCCCGTTGCCACGGACGGCATCGTGCTAAAGGTGAACTCGCTGGCACAGCAGCGCAGCCTGGGCATGACAGCCAAGAGTCCGCGCTGGGCCATAGCCTATAAGTTCCAGGCCGAGCAGGCAGAGACCATCCTGCGCCAGGTGGTGTTCCAGGTGGGCCGCACAGGTGCCATAACACCCGTTGCCAACATGGACCCCATTCAGCTTTCCGGCACGCAGGTACGCAGGGCCACCCTGCACAATGCCGATGTGATGGCACAGCTGGATCTACACGTAGGAGACCATATCCTGGTGGAAAAAGGCGGGGAAATCATCCCCAAGGTGGTAGGCAAGGCATGCCCCACCCCGCCCGGATGCCCCAGAATCGAATTCATCACCCGCTGTCCTGCCTGCGGATCCAAGTTGATACGCTATGAGGGCGAGGCAGCTCACTACTGTCCCAACGAGACAGGGTGCCGGCCGCTGATTCTGGGCAAGATCGAACACTTCATCTCGCGCAAGGCCATGAACATCATGTCCCTGGGTCCCGAGATTGCAGAGTCCTATTATAACCAGGGGCTGATACGCGATGCGGCAGACCTCTATACCCTGCGCGAAGACCAGCTGCTGAACGCCGACGCAAGCAACAAGGTGAGCGTGAACAACATCCTGACAAGCATTGCCGAAAGCAAGAAAGTGCCCTTCGAACGGGTGCTCTTTGCCATAGGAATCCGCTTCGTGGGAGAGATTGCCGCCAAGAGTCTGGCACGCTATTTCGGCAGCATGGAGAAACTTTCAATCGCTACTTGCGAAGAATTGACGCAAGTTAATGGTATAGGGGATGTTATAGCAGGCAGCGTAATCAAATTCTTTGCCGACGGAAAGAACCGCCGCTTCGTGGAAAGACTGACGGAATACGGCGTGCAGATGCAAATTTCGCAGGAGCAGCAGGAGGCCAAGTCGGACCGCCTGAAAGACAAGAGCATTGTGATAAGCGGTGTGTTTGCACACCACAGCCGCGACGAATACAAGGAGATGATAGAGAAACACGGCGGCAAGAACGTAGGAAGCATCAGTGGAAAGACTTCCTTCATCCTTGCCGGCGACAATATGGGTCCCTCGAAATTAGAGAAAGCGCAGAAACTGGGCGTTCAGATTATGAACGAGGATGAGTTCCTGCAGCTGGTGGGGGAAAGTTAGCGGCCTTGCCGCAAGTGAAGAGTGAAGAGTGAAGAGTGAAGAATTCATAGTGCATAGTTCATAGTTACGCTAACCACTAACCGCTTATAAGAGGCTATTCATACGAGCCAGGTACTTGCCGATGATATCAAACTCGATGTTCACAACAGAACCGGGCTTGATATTGTGGAAGTTGGTATTCTCGAAGGTATAGGGGATGATGCACACCTGGAAGGTATCCTCCGTGGGGCGGCATACAGTCAGGCTGACACCATTAACGGTTACGCTACCCTTGTCGACAGTAAAATAGCCGTGAGAGACCATCTCGCGGTTACTTTCGTATTTAAAAGTGAACTGGAAACTACCCTCCTGATTCTCTACAGCCAGACAAGTGGCAGTCTGGTCTACATGGCCCTGCACAATATGGCCGTCAAGGCGTCCGTTCATCTGCATACTACGCTCTACATTCACCTCATCACCTACCTTCAGAAGACCCAGGTTGCTACGATCCAGGGTCTCGCGCATAGCGGTAACCACATAGGTATCATCCTTGATGCTTACCACCGTCAGGCAGACACCGTTATGAGCCACACTCTGGTCTATACTCAACTCAGCAGTAAAGGGGCAGCTGAGGGTAAAATGTACATTATCCTGGTCGTGCTGGATATCAACCACACGTGCCATTGCTTCAACTATTCCTGAGAACATGTTATATCCTTTCTTTTGTTTTATTTATTCTTTTTATTAAGGGGTTAGGGGTAAGTAGTAAGGGGTAAGAGGATAGTTCTACACTTGACAATTCAAAATTTCACTAACCACTAACCGCTAACCACTAACCTCAAGTTAAATGCAAAGGTAGGGCAAAAATAAACACTCGGCAAGTCTGACTTTGAAAAATATGCTAAATATATACCTAATTTGTTTTAAGAAGTGTAAAAAGCAGGCACGATAATACTGCGGGGAACGCATATTTTTGTATCTTTGCACCTAAATAATATAACTCAACACCGCAAGTTTTACTTGCTCTGTTTCAAGGGGCAAGGAGCAAGAGATTTGCTCAGACCTCAAACATTAAGTGATGTGTACGGGAGCACGTGTATAACAATCCTCTTGCCCCTAACCACTTGCCCCCAGAGTTGAGCTTGCGAAACTTAAATAAAAAAAGACATTCAAAAAGACAATGAAAAAAACTTTCAAGATTGCCTGTATGCTGATGGGCTTGAGCCTGGGCGCAAGCGCACAACAGACTTGGGGCCTGCAGGATTGTATCGACTACGCCCTGAAAAACAACATACAGATTCAGAAGAACAGAATCAGTGAAGAGAAGGGCGACGTGGCCTTATGGAAAAACAAGGGAGCACTGTTCCCCAGCCTTAGTTTCAGTTCGAACCAGAGCGTGGGATACCGCCCCTTTACCGAAGTGATGTCCACTGTTCAGGGCGACCAGGTGATAAACACCGCCAATAACGTGACCTACCAGGGAAGCTACGGACTGAATGCCAGCGTAACCCTGTGGAACGGCGGCATAGACTACAAGAACATTAAGGAACAGAAGCTGCAGAACGAGATTACGAAGCTGCAGACGGAACAGAGCGAGCTGAGCATTCAGGAACAGATAGCCCAGCTGTACGTTCAGATCATGTACACCAAGGAGGCAATGAAGGTGAACGAGCAGTTGCTGAAGACAGCCCAGAAGCAGTACGACCGCGGCGTGGAGATGCAGAAGCAGGGACAGATGGCCAATGCCGACGTGGTTCAGCTGGAGGCTCAGCTGAGCAGCGCCAAGTACGACATCGTCAACAGCAAGGCGCAGCTGGAGAACTACAAGCGTCAGCTGAAGTCGGTACTGGAGCTGGACATCAACAGCGACTTCGACATAAAGGGTGACATACCGGCCGACGAGAAGGTGCTGGCAGTGATTCCCAACAAGCTGGATGCCTACAACATGGCGCTGACAAGCCGTCCCGAGATAAAGAGTGCCGAACTGGGCATCGAGTCTGCCAAGATGCAGGTGGACATAGCCAAGCGCGCTCACTACCCCACTCTGCGCGCCAGTGCCAGCATGGGAAGCAACCACTACTCGGGAAGTCCCAACAACTGGGGAGACCAGATGAAGAACAACCTGAACATGAGCGCAGGCCTGACCCTGAGCGTTCCCATCTTCGACAACAGGCAGATTGCCAGCAACATCAGGAACGCCAAGCTGCAGCAGCTGAACTCGCAGCTGGACCTTCAGGACAAGAGGACAACCCTGTCCAACACCATAGAGCAATACTGGATCAACGCCAACAACAACCAGCAGAGCTACATCGCAGCCAAGGCCCGCGTGAAGAGTCAGGAGGCCAGCTATGAGCTGCTGAACGAGCAATTCCTGAACGGACTGAAGAGCACCGTTGACGTGCTGCAGGGTCGTGACAACGTGATAAATGCCGAGCAGAGCATGCTGCAGACCAAATACAACGCCCTACTGAACATGCAGCTGCTGAAGTTCTATACAGGCGAGAAAATTGACCTATAAACCAGAAGTAAAAAACAATACATTATAGAAGATGAGAAGACAAAGATTCATCCAGGCCGCATCTGCCCTTGTGCTGTCAGCACTCGTCATGAGCAGCTGCAAGAAAGCACCCAGTTTCACCTACAACGAGGTTGAAGTGGAGAAACAAGACATCATCACCAGTGTTACCGCTACGGGAACCATCGAACCTGTGACCAGCGTTGACGTGGGTACCCAGGTGAGCGGTATCGTAAGCAAACTGTACGTTGACTATAACAGCACGGTGAAGGCCGGACAGGTGATTGCCGAGCTGGACCGCACCAACCTGATCAGCGACCTGAGCAGCGCCAAGGCCAACCTGACCAGCGCAGAAAGCTCGCTGGCATACCAGAAGGCTAACCACGAGCGTTTCAAGAACCTGTACGACAAGGGACTTATCAGCGCCAACGACTATGAGCAGGCCCGCCTAGCCTATGTTCAGGCACAGCAGACGGTGGCCACACAGCGCAACAATGTGAAACGTGCCGAGACCAATCTGGGCTACGCTACCATCACCAGCCCCATCGACGGCGTGGTACTGAGCAAGGAGGTGGAGGAAGGACAGACCGTTGCCAGTAGCTTCAACACGCCTACCCTCTTCAAGATTGCCAAGGACCTGACCGACATGCGCGTGATTGCCAAGGTGGACGAGGCTGACATAGGCGAGGTGAAGGAAGGACAGCGCGTGACATTCAATGTGGATGCCTTCCCCAACGACTCATTCTCAGGTACCGTTACACAGGTTCGCCAGCAGGCTACCACAGAGAGCAATGTCGTGACATACGAGGTTGTCATCGGCGCTCCCAACGAGGACCTGAAACTGAAGCCCGGCCTGACAGCCAACGTTACCATCTACACCATGGAGCGTAAGGATGTGCTGGCTATCCCCAGCAAGGCACTCCACTTCAAGCCCAGCGAGGCTATGCTGAACGACGGAGAGACCATCACGGACTGCGATGCCCCCAAGAAGGTATGGACCAAGGAAGGGCCCAACATCAAGGCACTGGCAGTAGAGACCGGCATTACCAATGGTATGCTTACCGAGGTAGTTAGCGGCCTGAAGGCTGGGACCAAGATTATTACGGATATTGAGACTTCTATGCCTAATATGGGAGAAGCTGAGGGACAGCAGCAGAACAGCAACCCCTTCATGCCAAAGCCCAGAAACCGCAACCGCAACCAGCAGCAGAAGAAGTAATTCATCAGAAAAATAACCAAACACAAGATGAACGATAAGAAGGTAGTTATTGAACTCCAGAACGTTAAGCGCGACTTCTTGGTAGGAAGCGAGACGGTTCATGCCCTGAAGGGAGTGTCCTTCAAGATTCATGAGGGTGAGTTCGTAACCATAATGGGTACATCAGGCTCTGGAAAGAGCACCCTGCTAAACCAGCTGGGTTGCCTGGACACCCCCACCAGCGGAGAATACATCCTGGACGGCACACCTGTCCGCAAGATGAAGAGAAGCGAACGCGCCATACTGCGCAACAGGAAGATCGGATTCATCTTCCAGAACTACAACTTGCTGGCCCGTACGACGGCCGTCGAGAATGTAGAGCTTCCGCTCATGTACAACAACACCTACAACGCCAGGATGCGCAGGGAGGCTGCCATCAAGGCACTGCAGGCTGTGGGACTGGGCGACCGTCTGGAGCACAAGAGCAACCAGATGTCCGGCGGTCAGATGCAGCGTGTGGCCATCGCCCGCGCGCTGGTCAACAATCCCGCCGTTATCCTGGCCGACGAGGCAACGGGTAACCTGGACACCAGAACAAGCTATGAGATACTGGTACTGTTCCAGGAACTGCACCGTCAGGGTAGAACCATCATCTTCGTAACCCACAACCCCGAGATTGCCCAATACAGCAGTCGCAACATCATACTCAGGGACGGACATATCTGCGAGGATGTCATCAACAACAATATTATGAACGCAGCCGAGGTCTTGGCCAGTCTGCCAAAACCTGAAGACGAATAAAAACAAAGTAGTGATATGAACCTGAAGAACTTACTTAAGGTAGCCCTGACGGCTATCATGAGCAATAAATGGAGGACCTTCCTCTCGACACTGGGTATCATCATCGGTGTGGCTGCCGTTATTACCATGATGGCCATCGGACAGGGCTCGAAGGACAGCATACGCGCCGACCTGCAGAAATGGGGAACCAACCTGCTGACCGTAAGACCCGGCGGCGAGATGAGAGGCGGTGTACGTCTGGACCCCTCTGCCATGCAGACCCTGAAGCAGGCCGACTACGAGGCCATACGAGACGGTGCCAGCCTGATTACGCATATCAGCCCCGAGGTGACATCCAGCGGCCAGGTTATCTACGGAGCCAAGAACACCAACTCGACCATGTACGGAGAGAGTCCCGACTACATGACCATCAAGCTGTGGGACATAGAGTCAGGACAGTGTTTCAACGAGGAGGATGTCCGCAAGAATGCCAAGGTGTGCATGGTAGGAAAGACCGTAGTGCAGGAACTCTTCGGTGACAAGAATGCCAACTGTGTGGGCAAGGTCATCAGATTCAAGAGTATCCCCTTCCGCATCATCGGTGTGCTGAAAGGCAAAGGCTACAACAACTGGGGTATGGACCAGGACAATGTCATCATAGCTCCCTACACGACAGTCATGAAGCGTCTGGCAGCACAGACTCACTTCAACTGCTTTAACCTGAGCGTAATGACGGAGGACCTGAGCAACGATGCCATAGACCAGGTATCAAAGATACTGAGAATCAACCACAAGATTAAGGAAGGTGCCGAGGACGACTTCAACATCCGCAGCCAGCAGGAGATGATGGAGACCATGTCGAGCACGATGGATACCCTGCAGACGGTACTCGTAGTGGCAGCAGCCTTCTCACTGCTGGTAGCTGGTATAGGCATTATGAACATCATGCTGGTAAGTGTGACGGAGCGCACCAGGGAGATCGGTCTGCGCATGAGCGTGGGAGCACGCGGAAAGGACATCAGCAGGCAGTTCCTCATCGAGAGTGTGATGATAAGTCTGAGCGGAGGACTCCTGGGCGTAGGACTGGGATACCTGTTTACGTGGATAGCCATCTCCATAGGCTTCCCGGCGACGGTGCCCTTATGGAGTGTGATTGTCAGCTTCGGCGTCTGTGCATGCATCGGACTGGTATTCGGTATCATTCCTGCACGTAAGGCTGCACGCCTCGACCCCATAGAGGCGCTGAGATACGAATAAGCATATATATAAGAGGATAAAGAGAGAAAGAAAATATGGAAAAGGACAAGAAGGTTGAAATGGACCAGTTCTTCTACGTCAAGAGCGAGCACCGACTGATTAAGGTGGAGGTAAGCAAGCTTCTGTACGTAGAGTGTGTGAAAGACTACCTGAAACTGCACATTCAGGACCAGCGCCCCGTTATGACGCTCATGACAATGAAAACCATAGAGGAGCATCTGCCCCAGCCGCAGTTTATGCGCATCCACCGCACATACATTATTCAGACCAGTAAGATAGACTATGTCAACAAGGGCTCTGTCAGTATCGCAGGGAACAACCTGCCCATCAGTGCCGGTTACCGCAACGATTTCTTTTCCTATATAGACGAACTTACGATAATTTAAACATTCTAACAACATACTAAGATGAAAAAGTTATTTCTAGCATTCATGCTTATGCTGCCCCTGATGGCAGTTGCAAAGGGTCCAGTAGATTCCAAGTACCTGAAAGGTGCAGTACCCGAAGAGAACGGAGTAATCGTATTCCGCAAGTCATTCAGCGTTCCCGGCATGCCGAAGGACCAGTTGTTTAATACTTTGAGTGCCTATGTTAACAGATGTCTGGTTGAACCTGCCATCCACGAGCATCGTACCCGCATCACCAACGATGGCAAGGAGGACGGCGTGATTGTTGCCAAGATTGAGGAGTACATGGTATTCAAGGACAGATTCCTGAACCTGGACCGCACCCGCTTCATCTATCAGGTGCAGGCCTCTGTTGAGGGCGAAAAGGTTAAGTTGGCTATCTCGCAGATCAGCTACTACTACAACGAGGATTCAGAAGGCCGTAACGGTGTCACCTACAAAGGCGAGGAGTGGATTACAGACGCAGAGGCCCTGAACAAGAGAGGCGACAAGATCTACCCCTCATGCGCTAAGTTCCGCATCAAGACCATCGACCGCGTAGAGCAGATCTTCGAGGATTGTATGGATGCCTTCGAGGTGGCAGCTACAACTCCCGTAAAAGAGACTCCCACAAAGAAGGTACGTAAAGGTATTGTAGAGGACTAATCATATTATATAGATACAGATAATGAGTAAGAGCGAGGAACTTACCCTGGAAGAACAAGTTGAGCGTATCCGCCGTAAACGTCAGGGCAAGGGAGACCTGGAACGTGTCAGACTGATCCTGAACACCGTCTTCCTGCTGCTGGCTGTTATCGGCCTTGTGGTTTATTTCTGGAACGATGCCAACCATATATACGCACTGGCGATAATAGGAGTCGGCATGTTGCTGAAAATTGTGGAATTCTTTATCCGTTTTGTACTATAGAGGAAAAATGAAGCGTAACCTGTTCTTAGCTATACTGTTTCTGTGCCTGGGCCTTCAGGCGAATGCGCAATACACCAAATCAAACCCCAACGGCAGACTGCCGTTAAGGAATAACCAGTCTGAGTACAACAACGAATATTCAGACAAGGGCGATTATTACGACGAGGCAGGCAACCGCACCACCTGGGGGCGCGACAGTACCAAGCATCAGAAGCAGAAGCAGATACCCGTGGGTATGTTCCAGTGGGTGCTGGAACCGCGCCTGGGTACTGTAATAGATGCCGAGAACAACGACACCGTAGTACATAACTTCCAGAACTTCAACAATACGGACGGCTATACCGGCGAATTCAGTCACCTGGGTAACACGGGTACACCGCGATATAACCGCATCTACATGAACAGGACCGACGACTCGGACGAGTTCCTCTTCCTGCGTCCCCTCAGCTACTTCCGTGGCGGACTGCAAGAGTTCCGCTTTACCAATACGCTCAGTCCCATTACCAATCTGGCCTATCACTCCGTCGGCAGCAAGATTAACGGCGAGGACCGTGTCCGTGCCTATTTTGCCACGAACATCAACAAGGATGCCGGCCTGGGCTTCAAGATTGACTACCTATACGGTCGCGGCTATTTCGTGAACTCTGCCACCAGCTCCTTCGGAACAACCTTCTACGGCTACTACCGTGGAGAGCGATACAACATTCACGCTTACGCCAACGTCAACCATCTGAAGATGTTCGAGAACGGCGGCATGGAGGATGACAAGTACATCCGCGAACCTGAGAACCTGAGTCAGGACTATGCTACCACAGACATCCCCGTCATGCTTTCGGACACATGGAACCGTAACCACGAGAGGAACTTCTATCTTACACACAAATTCAACATGGGTTTCTATCGCGAGCTGGAAGTTCCTGACTCGCTGAAGCCGCAGCCCCCTTCGGCCAGTGAACTGCTCTCCGACCTTCCGGACAGCATTCAGACGGCACTCAGGACCGATACACTGGCACGACGCCTTGCCCTTGACTCGCTTACCGCCAAATGGCGGGCACAGCAGATACCGCCCAAGGAGTTCGTACCTGTCAGCAGCATCATTCATACGTTTGACATGCGCGACCTGTCACATACCTATATTGCCCAGTCAACAAGCGGTTCATTCTACACAAACAACTTCTACGGTGAGCTGAACGATGTCTATGACATGACAGGCGCCATGAGCATACGCAACACCATTGGCCTGTCCCTACGCGAGGGCTTCAACAAATGGGCAGCCATGGGTCTCACCTTCTTTGCCACCCATAAAATGAGAACCTACAAGTTGCTCATGGACAATCCGCACGGCATGGAGATGCAGCGTTACAACGAGAACGACCTCTCCATCGGCGGTGAGCTGGCACGCACACAGGGCAAGCTGCTGCACTTCAATGTGAATGCAGAGTTCTTCCTGACCGGTCAGAAGGTGGGAGACCTGTCTGTGGACGGCAGCACCAACTGGGAGTTCCGTCTGGGCAAACGGGACAGCCTGCTCCTGGACGTGAAAGCTATGATAAAGAACGAGAAGCCCGACTTCTTCTTCCGCCACTATCATTCCCAGCATGCATGGTGGGACAACGATGATATGGCACGACAGCTCCGCACCCGGTTCGAGGGAACATTGCGCCTGAAGAACTTCGGCACACGACTGAAATTCGGTTTCGAGAACATCACCAACTACACTTACTTCGGCATGCAGAACACCCTCCTCGATCCCAATAAGCCACAGCTGCCTACCAACCTGTCGCATGCTGTTACCGTAAACCAGTATGGCGGTAGCGTGCAGGTAATAGGTGCATCCGTTGCACAGGAAATGAGATGGGGATTGCTGCATTGGGAGAATGAACTGGCCTTCCAGACCTCGTCCAATCAGGATGTCCTGCCGTTGCCGGCCGTCAACGTGTACTCTAATATGTATCTGCTGTTCCGCATTGCCAAGCTCCTGCGCATACAGATAGGTGCCGATATGCGCTACTTCACCAAATACTACGGATTGGACTATTCACCCAGCATACAGCAGTTTGCCGTGCAGGATGCTAACTTGGAACGTCAGAAGATGGGTGGTCAGCCGATTGTGAATGTCTATCTGAATTCACACCTCAAGCACTTCCGTTTCTACTTCATGGCACAGCATGTAACAGGCGGAACAAATGCCTTCTATGCGCCATACTACGGTATGAATCCCTTAACTATCTGCTTCGGTCTCAGCTGGAACTTCATTAACTAAACTGCCCCACATCAGGCAATGGCTGAAGTTGAGGACAATAAGGGCAATCTGAAATACAAAACTCAGAATACAGGCAGACAATAGTACAAGTAAGATAAACTGCCAAACGGGTACATCAACCACATCGCCCATCTGCATTCCATTATACACCTGAAGGCTTACAGCAAACATAACCAGATAGGGAATACTGCCCAGAAAAACTACTATTAAGCAAACCAGATTTTCCAGAGTCAGGAAGGCAAAAAGACTGCCGAAGTTCTTGAAGCTCAGTCTGAATCCGCTACGGAAACATTCCTTCAGGGGTGCATACGAAAACCTGATCTGCATTTCAACAACAGTCATGGGGAACAACAATATGAATACAATAAGGAATATCAGTACGCCCCACAAATATTTCCAACCCAAAATAAACGGCAACAGCAGACAATATAATCCTGCTGCCACAACAGGTATAAACAGAATACCAAAAAATATTGTCAAGGCAGTGCGGGGAGCACACTTCTGCATTTCCTGTCTCATGCTCTTTAGCGTAGCATTGGGAAGATAACCCAGTTCTATCCACTTATGCAATAAGGCATCCAACTGAATATAAAAGAAGAATATAGTAAAAGGCAGCAACATAGACATGACTATGCTGGGCCACATATAACGCAACAGCATGCCTAAGTGCTTGAAACCGTATGACCATCCGTTGACAAGACAACTAATATATGAACGTTCTTTCTTTACTTGAATCAGATTATCTCCTATTGTTTCCATAAATTATTCAGCTTTCGTAGTGCAAAGATACAGAGAAAAAGCGTATCTTTGCATCCGAAATAAGAAAAATTAACAGGCAGATGGCAATATATAAGGAAATCAGATGGGGATTCATCGGTTGCGGCGAGGTAACCGAGAAAAAAAGCGGCCCCGCCTTTAGTCTGATACCGGGTTCGTCGGTTCAGGCCGTAATGAGCAGAAACAAGGAAAAAGCACAGTCCTATGCTCTGCGGCACGGCATTCCACGCTGGTATAACGATGCCCAGCAGCTCATCAACGACCCTGACGTCAATGCCATCTACATTGCCACCCCACCCTCTTCACACGCCACATACGCTATCATGGCCATGAAGAGCGGAAAACCTGTTTACGTAGAGAAACCCCTGGCAAGCAGCTACTACGACTGCCAGCGCATCAACCATGCCAGCGAGAAGACGCACGTGCCTTGCTTCGTGGCTTACTATCGCCGCTACCTGCCTTACTTCCTGAAGGTAAAGGAACTGCTGCAGCAAGGAGCCATAGGAAACGTCATCAGCGTGCAGATCAGGTTTGCCTGTCCGCCACGCGACCTGGATTACGACTCCACCTCACTACCCTGGCGCGTCCAGCGTGATATCGCAGGCGGAGGCTATTTCTACGATTTGGCTCCCCATCAGATAGACCTGTTGCAGGAACTCTTCGGCCCTATTGTGCATGCCAACGGTTTCAGCAGCAACCGGGGCGGGTTATACGAGACGGAAGATACCGTCAGCGCAGCCTTCCAGTTTGCCGACGGACTGACAGGAAGCGGTTCGTGGTGCTTTGTTTCGCATGAGAGCGCCCGCACAGACCGCATAGAACTGATCGGCGACAAAGGACAGCTCTGCTTCTCTGTCTTCACTTACGAACCCATTGCCCTGCATAACAGCAAGGGACGTCAGGAGATTGTTGTCCCCAATCCCGAGCATGTGCAGCTGCCCCTTATAAAGAATATTGTAGAACACCTGCAGAAAGGCGACATCTGCACAGCCGACAGTATCAGCGCCACTGGCGTTAACTGGGTTATGGACCGCATCTTAGGAAAATTCTAACCAACATGGAGAAAAGCATCAGACACGTCTTTCTGGACTTCGACGATACCCTGTATGATACACGCGGAAATGCCTGTCTGGCACTTACCGAGCTATTCCGGCATTTCCATCTGGAGCAATACTTCCCGACTGAAGAGGCCTTCACTGTTCCCTACTGGCAAACCAACATAAAGCTATGGGAGCAATATGCCAAGGGAGAGATAACACGCGATTATCTGATTGTAGAGCGATTCCGCCGTCCACTTTCACAAGGAGAAGGTCTCGACCCTACAGTAGAATACTGCCTTCAGGTCAGCGACTATTTCCTGTCGCGTTGTGCCATCAAGCCCGGCGTGATAGAGGGTGCCCATCAGCTGTTGGATTACCTGAAGGAACAGGGGTATATCCTGAGTATATGCAGCAACGGCTTCCACGAGGTTCAGTACAGCAAGCTGCGTGCCAGCAAATGCCTATCCTACTTCCAGCACGTTATCCTGTCCGAGGATGCAGGAGCCAACAAGCCCAGTCCCCTCTTCTTCCGATATGCATTCCAACTGACGGGAGCCAAGCCGGAGGAGACCATTATGGTGGGCGATAACTTTGCCACCGACATTACAGGAGCACATGAGGCCGGTCTGCGCACCATCTTCTTCAATCGCTATCCTCAGGACTTCACACCTCCGACCGGCATTGCCACCCATCAGGTTACCAGCCTGAAGGAAATACAGGACATTTTATAACCATTGAACATTGGCCGATGGCTTTTTCTATTAAGCCACTAAGCTAACCACTAACCACTAAAAAAAGGAGGGCGTAGCTTTTTAAGTGCTACGCCCTCTTTTTTATCGGCTAAAGACTAAGGTCTGAAGCCTGAAGTCGTCTTAGAAAAGAACCTTCTTGCCACCGACAATGTTGATACCCTTCTGCAGGCGGCTTATGCGCTGACCTGCCAGGTTGTAGATGACATTAGCTGTTTCTTCGTTCTTCACTCTTAATTCTTCATTTGCAATACCGTCTTCCTCGTCCTTGGTCGGGTTATGGTAGCCAAGAACCTCATCATAGAGAACAATCTTATGGGTATTGTCCAGAACAGGAGTAGCATCCTCGCCAAGTGTCTGATACCATACTGCATCCTGGCCTTGCTTCTCACCATTCAACTTGTAGCAAACCTCGCCGCTTGCCAATTGGGCAGGAGTAACTTCTACAGGTGCCTCACAAGTCTCAGGATGTGTACCAACGGCGATAGTGGCAGTTGAACCTTCCTGGAAGCAATAGTAGTTGTTCTTGATATTCTCTGTCATAGAGGCACAGTTCCAGCTGGCAATGATAGCTGCCTGCTGAGAGGAATTAGAGATAATCTTACCGATAGACAGACAGTTCTGAATGCCCTGGAAACCGGCAATCTTGCAATAAGCAAGGATACCGCCGTACTTAGAACCCTCACCGATAATGGTTCCGCTGAAGATACAGTCCTTAACACCGCCTGAATAGGTATAGCCTAAGATACCGGCCTGGCAGTCACCCTGACCCTTATGGGTGAGTGTACCTGCATATTCACACTTCTCGACGAGAATCTTACTTGAGGTTGAACAGCCACCTACGATACCGCCGGTGTGAGCCTTGTAGGCAGAAACATTGATATCCATGTCACTGTATACGCCGATAACCTTTGACGTACCTTCTGCCACTCCGACAACACCGTTGTAGTTGTAGCCTGCTGAAGTCAGTGTACCGCTGATACGGAAGTTCTTGACAGTTGCATTGTTAATCATACCGAACAGACCGTTTCCATGACCGTAAGCATCATATACGAAATTCTTGATGGCATGTCCCTGTCCGTCGAATACGCCTGTAAAGGCATAGGTGGTAACCAACTTGCCATTGCCATCATCTGAATAACGGCCGATAGGCTCGAATAATGATTCTTCGCCAAGTTCACTCATATCAATGTCAGCTGTCAAAACGGCATCTGCCTTGGTGAGGAGGTTGTTTACAAGAACAGCGTATATACTCAGTTGCTCGGCTGTACCGATCTGATATACACCGTCCTCTGACATTGGAATAGGAATCAGATTAATAGAATTGAATCTCTCGGCAATGGCCATGGCCTCTTCTGCAGATACATCACCAAAGGCAAAGTGTCCGTGTGCGTCTTCGGCATCTTTCTCCAACTGTTCAGACACTTCCTCTGATACAATACCCAAATCAGTCAGAGTACAAACAATATCATACAGCTTGTTGGCTGCTTTATACATTGAAATATAGGCCTTGCGGCAAGCATATACCTCGTCGAAGAGAGTAGAGAAGGTATTGACGAGTGCCATCTTCTCCACGCCTGTTGCAGCACCGTCAATAGCGTCAACAGCATCAGAAAGACGGTTCAATAAGTCCACAGATATGTTGGGGTATTTCATGTAGGTCTCGGAATCATCGCTGTAAGAGAACTCCATGATAACCTGAGCACGTTCAGCATATCCTGCCAGAACCTCTGCCAGCTTCTCGTTAGCTTCCTCTGCTGTACCCAGATAGAATACACGCACATTACCGAAGGGCAGCCAATCACTCTCCATGCCGGTACCCAGACTGCGGACACCGATGGTCAGTGTACTGTCAGTAACCTCAGTAGCACAGAAGTTCAGGTAACGGTTGGCGCTGTAGGCATAAGAACAACCATTAATTGATTTAGGAACAAAGCCTTTTCCCTCATCGCCGTCATAGGCGGCATCGCCATTCTCACCGAGGCAGTTCACGTTAGGCTCAGCTTCACCCTCCGTGATATAATCCTCACCAATAGACATAACATAGTTAGAGGTATTATTCATATAGAGCTGGCCGGCATAGAACTGGTTGTAAATATCAGCTCCTGAACGGAACAGACCGTTAATGTTCAGCATATAGATACCGTTAGGAATATCATTAACAGTCTGAGAGATATCGAAGTTCTTACAGTCCAGACCGCGGGCAACCTTCGTATGTCCTTCAACACCGCCTGTGGTAATGCCACCGCCTTCATATTCGGTAGTCCAGCCCTCAAAACCGTTTGCGAAGTCAGAGTTAGTCATCAATCTGGTAATCTCTGTACCTGACGTGATACCACCGGCAATGGCATTCTCCAGCATCTGGTTTACAAAGGTTATTTCAGCTGTGATGGCTTCATCATTCAGGCTGCACTCTTCCATAATGTACAAATAGCTACCGTTGGGATAATCCTTACAGGGCTCAATTTCTTCCTCAAGATAAGTCTTCAGCAGATCAACCCACTCGCCTTCAAGGCTGTTCTCCTCCAGATAGCTGCTTGCATATTTGCAAGCTTCATCATACTTGGCATAGTTGGCAGCAGACTTCGTGATGCTCTCCTTCAGTTCAGATAATGTCTTATAAGCTGAGATAAACTCATTAAGGTCGGTTATTGTCTCCCAAGACTCGATTTCCTTTTTGTATTCGTCAATCAAATCCTTGCAGGCAACCAGCTCATCATTCTCCACGAATTCCATCTCAACTGCACTGAGGTCGCTAATCACCTCGCCAATGTTATCATTATTGATGTTCTGGACACCTGAAGTGAAGTAATAAACGTATTCACCCTCAGATGTAGGCACGGGATAAGCATCAACATCAACAGTCTGACGCCATACAGCATCAAGGAACTTGGCCTCATTCAGATCCCAGCATACTTCACCGCTCAAAAGCTGGTCTTCGTATGTCTTGACAGGCTCTGTACCACCTACTGTCACACCACTTCCAGGTAAACCCACAAGTTTACCTTCTGTCGTGTAATAGTTCTTGCCTGCCCACTTAGAGTTGCTGGCATTCAGCTGACCGATGAAAGGACTCGGATTCTCAGAAACTATAGTACCGACAGACAAACAGTTCTTGATGGTCACTTTCGTCTTGTTGGCATAACCTACCATACCACCTGCGTTGGACTTTGCAACATCACCGTCAAGGATTGTTCCGTCGAACAGACAGTCTGTGATGTTGACGTATGCACTTGTACTATTCTGAGTAAGTCCGATGATACCACCCAGATTACCTACAGTAGTACCTGCATCCATTGTACCGGAATAGATACAACGGTTAATGTTAATAGTACCGGTACTGTTCTGGAAGCCCAGGATACCACCGTGTCTTGACTTCGAACAGTTAATGTTTACCTTGCTGTGTATGTCGCTGATGTTAATGGTACCGCCACCGGCAGAACCTATCACACCGACATACTGGTTAAGACTGTTAATCGTACCTTCTATGGTAAAGTTCTTTACGACAGCACCGCCAGCCAGCTTACCAAACAGACCGTAGTGATCAGCATCAGATGTAACTTCAAAGTTTGTGATAGTGAAACCCTTTCCGTCGAAAGTTCCCTTATATGATTCCTTACCAACGGGAATCCAGGGATTTGATTTGCTGATAACCCTGTCGAAATCAATGTCGGCAGTCAGGATTGCATTAGCATCTGCATGATTGTCATTTACATACTTGGCAAACCACATGAACTGTGGTGCGTTGCCGATTTCATAGAAACCGTCATCATTGAGAACCATGCTGTTGGCAATAGCTTCCTCATCGATGAAAGCACAGAAACTACAAACGCCGTTCACCATATTATGATCGTCCTTAACGACTTCTGAGAAAGTATTGGAGAAAACATAACCTTCATACCATGTGTCGTCGCAATGCTTGTGTCCGTTCTTATAAACCTGAGCACTAGTATTATCAAGGACGGGAACTTTATCAGTACCCAATGTCTGATACCAGCTGATTACAGACTGGTCACCGTTCAGGGCATAACAAACCTCACCTGTAGCCAGCATATCCTCGGTAAAGCACAAAGCATCTGTCAGGACATCCACACCGTTATCGTTTCTGGATGCACCATTGGCACTGCCTTCAAGCCAGCAGTTGCCGACAACCTGTGCTGTATCATAGTTTCTCAGACGACCTACGATTGCACTACCGTACTTAGGAGCCTCTTCGGCTGCATCACATACGATCCTACCCATATTCATGCAACCCTTAATAATTGTAGAGGTGTTGTTCAAATAACCGCCGATACCACCTATGGCACAAGTAGCATCAGAGAAGGTAATGTTACCATAGTTTACACAATTCTTGATATTGTCACCACCGATGTAACCGACAATAGCAGCGAAGCAATCGGTGCTTCCTGCTACTATCGTCATAGTACCGCTGAAGGTACAGTTGGAGATAGTGTTACTGCCTCGTGAAGAACCTATCACACCGCCCACATGGCATGCACCTGCAGCAGCAACTTCAACAACCAAAGCAGAATGAACGTTTTCGATTGTACTGCTTGTGGGATAAGCAATAACACCGGCACCGTGTCCTCCAGTTACGGAGATCTTTCCTTCAATGCTGAAGTTCTTGATAGTAGCACCATTGGCATCGCCGAAAAGACCGCCGTGTCCAGGTCCTGCACTTTCAGCATCGAAGCCGGTAATCTTATGACCCTGGCCATCGAAAGTACCAGTGTAGGCACCAGGTCCTACAGTCCCGTTTTCTTCGCCAGTGATAACACCGATAGGTGCAGTCCAAGGCTCTGTAAGTGCAATGTCTGCTGTCAGGACAGCCTTGGCATTGTACTCACCGTCATTTACTAAAGCTGCAAAATCCATAAGATCCTGAGCTGTTCCAATCTGGTAAACGCTGTTTTCATCTTGCTCCAGCGCATACACATCCGTACTGCCCGTCAAACAGACAAACAGTAACAGAAAACAATAGAGTAATCTTTGTTTCATGTTTGTAAAATGTTGGTTTCTCGTTTTTAGATTTAAAATCTGCTTACAAAATTAACAATATTATTCGGATTCCAATGTCAGAATCACGAGAAAAAACACTAAGAGAGAGAAAAAAGGAAGAAAAAGGGGGAAAAATTGCTCCCTGATTCCAATTAGGGAGAAGGAAAAATGACAGATAGAAAACGGAACCTCTGGATTATACGGAAATGCCGGAAAAGACTAACGGCGGCTACCTACACCCCTCCGTCGCCATAGGAGTTATGGATCCCCTCATCGGGCCGCAGCCACATACAGTGGCTACTCTGAAGACCCTCTTCGCCCACTCACCCGTGGGAGAGTAGCTGGCCACATAAAAAACAATCAGCCCCCGCAGAAATCTCTGCGAGGGCTGAAATAAAAACGGCGGCTACCTACTCTCCCACGGGTGTGCAGTACCATCGGCGCGGGCGGGCTTAACTTCTCTGTTCGGAATGGGAAGAGGTGGAACCCCGCCACTATAACCACCTGAATAAGGTGACATTATCCAAGCAAAAGCAAACTTCAGTCAAGTAATCATCTAACTGATGGTATAATCATCCTCAGAGTCCTGAGGAAAGTTTCGGGCAATTAGTAGTGCTCGGCTTTGACGTCACCGTCTTTACACCTGCACCCTATCAACGTCCTCGTCTCGGACGACCCTCATAAGGAGATCTCATCTTGTGGCCGGCTTCGT
>Ga0310786_10002923_pt1 | contig 25396 bp, 22 predicted proteins | sample AusTroGonzalo_MG_FD_203881 | JGI IMG/M metagenome (GOLD analysis project Ga0310786, IMG submission 203881) | Bovine rumen microbial communities from tropical cattle in Woodstock, Queensland, Australia - Gonzalo_03 (v2) (version 2) | ecosystem: Host-associated > Mammals > Digestive system >...
CGTAACGGCCACTTCGGAGGCCGCCGCTAAAGCTCCAGAATTCTAATCTCGCAATTGGTCATACGTTCCACTTGCCGCATCTGCTTGCCGTAGTACACAGCCTGTATCGCCTTGTTGACGATACCGTGTCCTACGGCAATCACTTGTTTTCCAGCGTATTCCGTGCGTATAAATGCCAGGAAGTCGCCAGCCCGTTTCATCAGTTGTTCCAACGTCTCCACGTCATCGGGAAAGTCCAGACCCTTCAAATCGGGTATGTAACGCCCCGTAAATGCCCCCCAGTCACGCTCGCGCAGAAGCGGCGTAGTCACAACCTGCAAATGATGGGGCTCGGCAATAATGGCAGCCGTATCGACCGCACGCTTCAAGTCGCTGGAAACAAAGGCATCGAAATGCGCCCCTTCCAGTTGACGGCGCAGCTGCCAGGCCTGTTCTATCCCGGTCTCGTTCAGCTGTCCCTGGGTCTGTCCCTGCATGATTTGGTTGGCATTGTCGACGGTCTCGCCGTGGCGTACCAAGTATAAGGTGGTCATTGAACTTTAAACTTTTTGGCTGCAAAATTACAGAATTATTTGCATATTAGCGAGTAATTTCGTAATTTTGCAACCGTAACAAAGCAAATAGTCTATGAGATTACTCCAAAGTTCCGTATTTCGCGCCGTATGTGCCATCATCATCGGCGTGCTTCTGATTAAGTTTCCCGACAATACCGTGACGGGCATTACTATGGCTATCGGTGTGCTGTTCCTCATTTCAGGGCTCATTTCATGCCTGACATACCTGCACGCACGCCGTCATGTCAGCGAGTACAAGATATTCGACGCCGAGGGCCGTCAGCTAACACCTAACGCGCCGTCATTTCCGCTGGTGGGGGTCGGTAGCATGATTCTCGGCCTCATTCTGGCCCTCTCGCCCTCAGCTTTCGTAACGGCACTGATGTACGTCATCGGAGCGATACTTGTGCTCGGGGCTGTGAACCAGTTTATGAATCTTATCAACGCGCGCCGCTTTGGCAGCGTCGGCCTGTGGATGTGGATCCTGCCGACCCTCATACTGCTGACGGGCATCTACGTGATGGTAAAGCCGTTGGCTCCGCTATCGACGGCTATGCTGGTGCTCGGCTGGTGTACGCTGGTCTACGGCGTGGCCGAACTGATAAACGCCCTGAAGTTCTATAACGACCGGAAACGTTTCGAGAAAAGCCAAACAACCGACGACATCCCCCTAATTGAGGAAGTCACGGAAACGGAGTAGCCTCAGCACAAAGCTTTACACGCCTGTGACAATGCCCTGGATATAGGTTTTCAGGATGTGTATGCCCGTGCGGTTGTCACCTCCCCAGGGGATGATGAGGTCAGCAAACTTCTTGGTCGGCTCGATGAACTGCTCGTGCATGGGCTTTACGTCAGACTCGTAGTGGTCGAGAACCATTTCGACAGTGCGACCGCGCTCTACCACATCACGCCGTATGTTACGCATGAGTCGTACATCGCTATCAGTGTCGACAAAGATCTTGAGGTCCATCATGTCGCGCAACTTCTTGTTGTGCAGTGCCATAATACCCTCAATAATGATGACTGGCTTCGGCTCAACATGCACTGTCTCTTTCTGGCGGTTACTCTCCACATAGGAATAGGTGGGCTGTTCTACGGCCTCGCCATTCTTCAACATCTTAATGTGCTCGGTCAACAGTTTCCAGTCGAAAGCGTCGGGATGGTCGAAGTTGATGGCCTTACGCTCCTCGGGCGTCATGCCGGTGGTGTCGTTATAATACGAGTCGATGGGTACGACAGCCACACAATGGGGTGGCAGTGCCTTGGCAATGCGTTTCACGACGGTGGTCTTGCCTGAACCAGAACCGCCTGCTATTCCAATGATTGTCATCTTATCTATTATTAAAGTATCGCATTCTCTTGCCTCTTACCTTTTTATATAGTCGAAGACTTGCTGATAGTACTCTGCCTTACGCTCCACAGCCATCGGGTAGGCACGCGACGAGCTGGGCATGCGGTAGAGACGATGTTGGTGAAGGGTAACAGGTGAAGTGTGAAGAGAGAATAGGCTGTACTCCCCTACCCTTGGAGACTCAACACCAAACTGGCGACAAGCAACTGTCGTGGCCAGCTGTCCGGCCGTGACCACCGCCCTACATTCAGGCAACTGGCTAAGCATGGCCTTGAGGTCAGTCTCTTCCACTATCTGTAGATCCTTGTCAGAGGCCGTGCCCGTCGTGCGGACGATGCGGGTGGCCGTGTCGAACAGGGCAATACCCTCTTTTTCCAAGAACATGACGATAGCCTCGAGGTCGTAAGTCCGTTCGTCCTGACGCACAAAGTGCAACTTATCGCCGAAGTAGCACAGACCGAAGATGCGCCACATGTCGTTGGTGAAGTTCGGGTAGTAAAACCTCATTGCCCACCGCTTCGGAGCCGGCGGGAACGTGCCCAGCATCAACAGCCGCGCGTTAGCAGGCAAAAACGGTTCAAACGGATGCTCCTCTACGTTCACTTTCGTTCCTTCATAAGATATATGACTGTCGGCAGGTGGTCGCTATAGCCATCAAGCCAGACACCGCCGGCATGGGTACGCAAGGTATTGCCCTTGTACTTACCCTCTTTCTGGAACAGGTAGTCACGACGGAATATCTGATGCCTTCTGAGTTTTAGCGTACCATAGTCATCGGCCCCCTCCTGGTGCAGCAGGTTGTGGCTTACGATAATCTGGTCAAAGAGGTTCCACTTGCCGTCATACTGTAGCGTGCCCGACCCTGATGCCAGTACATCCCACCACGGATTATAAAGTCCATCCTTCGGCACGTCCTTGATTTTGCGCTTGGCACCAAGTGCTACAGCCATCGACTTGTCTTGAGGGTCGTCGTTCATGTCGCCCATGATGATAACCTTCAGCTGTGGATCCTCCCTCTGCAGGGCCTCCTTCACCTCCCTTATCTGGCGTCCACCTTCCTCACGGTAGTAACTGGTGGCACTACGAGACGGCAAGTGGCAAACAATGACTGCCAGCCGTTCGCCGCTCAACACGCCCCTCACCACCAGGAAACCACGTGTGGCGCGGTTGGCGTCTTCTGCACGGCGGTAGACATACGGCTCGAGCTTCACACTGCTTACGGTGAAAAGACTGGGATTATACAATAGTGCACAGTCTACGCCGCGTTGGTCGGGACCTTCGATGTGGCAGAACTTGAAGTTACGGGCTTTCAGCGGAGCCTGGGCACAAAGATCCGTCAGGCATTTTGCATTTTCTACCTCGCTCACGCCGATGACGGCGCATCCCACGTTGGGCAAATAGTCGGTACCCATCTCAGAAAGCACCCGTGACATGTTCTTCAGCTTGTGACTATACTTCAGCCCGGTCCACTTATTGGTGCCATCGGGCAAGTACTGGTAGTCGTTCTTGCCTTCGTCGTGACATGTGTCAAACAGGTTCTCCAGATTGTAAAACCCTACACCATAGACTGCATATCTCTTCTGCTGTGCAGTAGCGGCAAATGCCCAAATAGTTAGGAACAATACCGCGAAAATAGTCTTTCTGTTCATAACAATCGTGAATTATGGTGCGAAGATAGCGATTATTTTGGAAAAAACAAAGGATTTTCCCCGATTTATTTTGCTTTTTGCACATTTTACCGTATCTTTGCAGCGATATAGCATATTTTTGTATGAAGAAAAAGAGATTATTGTTACTACTTATGACTGTTAGCGCAGTCACGGTGAGCATAAACGCACAGAATGTAGTCGACACGAAAAAGCCGGCGGAAGTGACAATGCTTCCTATGGAAAATGCGTCAAAAAATCCTTGGCGCGTTGCCTTCAGTCATTTTGACCTAAGTCTCACCACAGGTACCACAGGTATAGGATTTGACGTGGCGACCCCCTTGACAACATTCTTGCAGTTGCGTACAGGATTCTCGTACGTGCCAGGAATAGAAGTGCCGATGAGCTTCGAGGTGATGGTAGGTACCAATCCCAGCACCAGCGCGGCCAAGTTCAATAAGCTGTCAGGGTTCCTCAGCAGTTTCACCGGCTATGAGGTAGACAGATTCATTGACGTAATAGGCAAACCGACCATGTGGAACTGGAACGTCATGTTTGATGTCTATCCTTTCCGTTTCAACAAGCACTGGCATTTCACGGCAGGCTTCTTCCTCGGCCCGTCAAAGATAGCCAAAGCCTACAACACAGCGGAGGACATGCCGTCGCTTTTGGCTGTAGGTATATATAATAATATGTACGACAAACTATACGGATTGAGCGATTTGGAAGTTTACGGTGCCTCTATTTTCGACCTGAGTATCTTAGGTGAGAAGTACCAAGGCATCTCCGTTCTCGGACCGGATGAAAAGAAACTGCTGCAGCAGGCACTTGAGAAAGCCGGACGAATGGGTATGCAAGTTGGCCGCTATACGCACGATGTCTATTATGAGGAAGATGTATATGAGACCGTTCTTGAATTCGATGACGATTCGGGCGAGGAGTATGAGGTTGAAAAGCTGGTTCACGCAAAAGGTGACATAAAGTACGCCAAGGGCGATCCCTACATGATGGAGCCTGACGAAAACAGCATGGCAAAGGCCGAAATGCACGTGAACAGTTTCAAGCCATACTTGGGCTTCGGATATAACGGCCGGCTGCTGAAGAACAACGACCACTACCGCATAGGCTTCGACTGCGGTGTCATGTTCTGGGGCGGCACGCCAAGCATCAAGACACACGACGGCACAGACTTGGCTAAAGATGTGGATGGTATCCTCGGCAAAGTCGGCGACTACGTAGAGTTCATCAAGGGCATCAAAGCTTACCCGGTGTTAGACCTCAGATTAAGCTACAGGTTTTAAGTTACCCAGTAGCCCCAGTGGTCGCAGAGGTCCCAGTTGCCCCAGTAGCCCCAGTAGTCCCAGTTCAAAAAAAGGTCTCCCACATGGGAGACCTTTTGTGTTAAAGTCATTGAATGACGGCCTTTACTTCAACACCACCTTGCGGTTACCTATCACGTAGATACCCTTGCGGAGTTTGACTGTATTGACCTTCTGTCCACTCAGAGTATAGACTTTCTGCTGACGGCTGTTGACGTACATCACGTCGTTGACAGCCAGGTAGCCTGACACCACTAACTTACCGTTTACAGGAATCACTTCATAATTCTCAGCCTTACCACCAGACACGACAATCTCGTAGATGCCCTCTTCGCAATTGATTTCAGCGATACAGGATGCGACAGGTTTCTCCGTCAGCACCTCTTCGGTCTCGTCGTTCTTGAAGCCTTCGTAAATCAGCTTGAATTCAGGATTCTCCTCATCGATGCAACGGATAGTATCAGCGGCAGTAACCATCAGCGGAGCTGGCTTGATGGTCAGCACACCGTCGACCAGCGTCAGCGCACCATTCTCAATAGTACCCGTAGCCACCTTAATGGGATAGTCTCCGACGGGCGACTTCTCGTCAGCCTCACAAGTCAGCACAGGCTCGCCCTTCAGCTCTGCACCCTCAGTCTCATACTCGAATACGGGATTCGGGTCACCATAGAAACGCTCATAGCTCTTGGCTGTCACGGTCACAGGCTCCTCGGGCTTCTCGGTAACGGTCAGCGTACCATTAACGTAAGTCAGTGTGTAGTTCTGAGCAGCACCGCCGGAAACAGTAATTACATAAGTGCCAGCAGGGCTATCAATCGTGGCTGTCGTAGTGGCCGTCGGCTTCTCAGTCAGCACAGCCTCGGTCTCGCTGTTCTTGAAACCATCATACTTCAGCTTGAACTCAGGATTCTCCTCGCCAACCATACGGGTAGCATTCTCAGCAGTAACCGTCAGCGTAGCAGCCTTAACAGTCAACTTACCGTCAACAAACTCCACATTATTATTGGTCAGCGTACCCTTTTCCACCTTGATAACATACTCGCCGACAGCTGAGTTAGCATCTGCCTCACAGGTCAGTTTCGGCTCGCCGCCCTTCACAGTACCTTCTACTACCTCAAACTCAAAGGCAGGATTGGCATCGCCATAAATGCGCTCCTTATCCTTAGCCTTGATGATGAGCTTGGCCTCGGTAACGGTCAGCGTACCCTTTTCGTACTTGAAGGAGTAGTTCGTAGCCTTACCGCCAGAGACGGTGATATCGTAAGTGCCTGGGGCACTCTCCTTCGTGGCTGTCGTGGTAGCTTTCGGTTTCTCCGTCAGCACAGCCTCAGTCTCGCTGTTCTTGAAACCGGTATAAGTCAGCGTGAATGTCGGGTTGTCTGTACCTTCCACACGGGTTGCATCATTAGCCTTGACAGTCAGCGCAGCAGCCTTAACAGTCAGTTTACCATCAACAAACTCCACATTATTGTTAGTCAAAGTACCCTTTTCCACCTTGATAGCGTACTCGCCGACAGCAGACTTGGCATCGGCCACACAGGTCAGCTTAGGCTCACCGCCCTTCACTGTACCTTGTACAACCTCAAACTCAAAAGCAGGATTGGCATCGCCATAAATGCGCTCCTTATCCTTGGCCTTGATGATGAGTTTGGCCTCGGTGACGGTCAGCGTACCCTTTTCGTACTTGAAGGTATAGTTCGTAGCCTTACCACCAGAAACAGTAATATCGTAGGTACCGGGAGCACTTTCCTTCGTGGCTGTCGTGGTAGCTTTCGGTTTCTCCGTCAGCACAGCCTCAGTCTCGCTGTTCTTGAAACCGGTATAAGTCAACGTGAATGCTGGGTTGTCAGTACCTTCCACACGGGTTGCATCATTAGCCTTGACAGTCAGCGAAGCAGGAGTGATGGTAAGTGTACCATTCACGCCCTTGACGGTAGCTCCAGTAACAGTGCCCTGACCAACCTTGATGACGTAGGTTCCAACGGGCGATGTAGATGTGGCTTCGCAGGTAAGCGAGGGTTCACCAGTCAAAGTTGCCGATGCCTCATACTCAAACTTAGGAACGGCATCACCGTATGTCATTGTAACATTCTTAGCCGTCACTGTGACATCCTGTGCTGCCTTATATTCTTCCTCTGTAACAATTTTAATTTCAGCAGGAGCACTTGACGACACCTTCAGGTAAGCCGTGTTAGCAGGGATGTTCTTCAGACCTGTTGCCTTGACAAAAGCAGGAGAACCATCAGCAGCACTGCCCAGTACACGCATGGTTGAGGCATCGTATGCAACAATATTCAGATGCTTCGGATTAGCATAAGCCTCGTTCATGAAATAGACACCAGTGAGCTTGTTACCATTGACAGCACCTTGAGACGGCGGCAGAAGGTTCAACTTATTGTTAGCAGCACCTTCCTTTGTGCTCTTGATAACGACAGGGGTGGCACCAGGCACGTGACCCGTAATACCCTTAATAACAGCCATACCCTTGGCTTCGTCAACCATAGAAACATAATAGGCCTCCATCCCCTCAGACAGTTCAAACGGGAAGCATGCATAAAATGACGTATAGTAGGCATTACCAATCTTCTTGGGCTTCACACCGAAATAGCTGTCTGAACTATTCACGTCAATGGGACGTGCAAACCAGTGCAGACGCTTATTCGTAGTCGACGAGTTGTTAGTGGCAATGACTCCGTATGGCTCATCCTTAGGGCCGGAGTCACTCAAGTACATCGTAACTCCATTTTGTGAGGCATAAGCCAAATATGCTCCACCACCAGCATTAGCAAGCATAAGGACATGTTCCACCACATCCAGTGTACTCGTCCCTTGCGATTGCAGATCGTACCTGTCAGAACTCACCTTGTTCAAATAAATAATTGAACCAGGATTATCTACTATAGCATCGAAGTTGGGCAAGGTAACAATGGCTCCCAAGTCAGCTGTCATGGCACCGTAGTTAACGGATCCACGATTGTCAATTAACGTAATAAAGCGTTCCGACCAACTATTCTGAACTCGATAATAACCGCTTTGCAATGGAATCTCTGCTGCCATGGCAGATAATGTCAATAGGGCAGCACCCACGATAGAGAAAAGTCTTTTCATAATAATTATCCTTTCTAATAAAAAAGTCCAGCCTTACAGTACTTTGTAGAAACATAGACTGTAAGGCCAGACTCAATTCTTAGTATTTTCTTTGGTCAAGAATATACAATTTGTAACTTACTCAGCAATACAGATGCTGACACGGTTCATGTCATTCTCAGCGAACGGCTGTACGCGAGCACCCTTCGAGTCATAGCTGATGCGGCTGGCTGAAATACCATACTTCTCCTTCAGAGCCTTCACAACAGCGTCGGCACGCTGGGCAGCCAAACGGTCGTTGATGCGGTCGTTACCAGTACCGGCATCAGCATAACCAGTCACAGTTACCTTTGAGTTAGGATACTTCTGCATGTAGTCTGCAATATCCTTCACCTTCTGAGCCTCGCTCTGACGGATGTCATACTTATTGATGAGGAAGAAGATATCACGACGGATAGGTTCAATAACCGGTTCTTTCTCAACAGGAGCAGGAACTTCCTTCTCCACAATCTTCTCCACATACTTGATAACAGGAGCAGGAGCGGGGATGAAGCGGGTTGAATAGGTCTCGCCAAGGTTCACCTTCACACCAGCAAGGGCGTTGAAGTACCAGTCAGCGTTTCCAGCCTTCTTCGAGTTGTAACGGTCAGAGAGCAGGTTGGCGTTCACCTCGATACCTGCAGAAATCTTGTCGTTAATGCGGAAGTCACCCTGCAAACCAGCACGGCCAGTCAGACGTACTTTCGTACCATCCCAGAGGTAGTCCATGTTCTCGTCGGTGTCAGGACCATTCAGACCACAGAAGGCTGCATAACTCTGCTTCACCTTTGCAGCATCGTCATTGCTGAAGCCGATGTTTGCACCAATGCCAAGGAATGCACTCAGATTGAACAGGCGATTGGGATTGAAACCAAAAGCCAGGTTCGAGAGATTGCAGGTCAGGTCGAGTGAAGGAGCAACATACTTCCAGCTCCACTTGCCCTTGAAGTTCTGGTCACCAGCCAGACGGAATGATGCATTATCAATACCTGCCTTGCTCTGCCATGCGTTGACCGACAGCCGTGCACCGAAGATAGAGCTGAACTGATAACCAGCACCTAATTGCACGTTATATGAAAGCAGGTCTCCGAAGTCAACCTCACCCAAGGTGTACTGCAAGCCGAGGGGCTGCACCTGTACATACCAGTGAGGATTGAAAACGTATTCTGTCGTACCCGTCACGTCAGTTCCGGGAGCCGGCTCCTGCTGAGCCTGGGCCTGTGTTGCAAACAGGCCAAGGAACAGCAGTCCCGACAATATTGTTTTCTTCATATTCATGATCTTCTAAACGTTATTATATTAGTTGTTGTGATTACTCAAACAGGATATAGAACTGGTTGGTTGTAGACATACCACGGTAGTCAACAGCAGCGTATGATACCTCATACATATAGTTCTTCTTACCAGTCATGCTAACTTCCTTAACGCCACTGAATACCTGTTTCATGTTCGAGCCGGAAGCAGCTGCAGCCTCAGTCTTGGCATCATCCTCAGCCAGACGAGTCACAGTGCGCTTTCCTGATGCGTCAACATTGTACTGGAACACGTCAGTGATGGCGACGAACTTCTTGTATGCAGGAGCAAAGAGCTCGAGTGTGTAAGAAGTAGGAATGAATGAAACTGATCCTGCCTTGACTTTCGGCATCCAAGAAGGAATGTTAATAGTCGGCCATGCGAGACCCATCGAGCCACCCTGCTTCACAATCAGAGCCACATCGAACAGATGCTCTGCCATCAGGAACTTGCTGTAGAACTTCTCAATAATATTCTGATAGTTCTCCTTCTCAAGATACTTGTAAACATCCATGTAAGCGTGCATGAAGTCGTTCACAGGACTGCTTGCACCGTAGCTTTCGTTAATCTGCTTAATCAGCTTCGTGATGACAGCAATTTCATCAGGAGTGAAGTTGATTTCCATGGTGTCGGATGTACCATCGGGATAAGTGTATGTGAAGTACTTATAGTCATCAGAGATACTGTAGGTGATGTCCTCGAACTCAACGCCGGGAGGCAGCTTCGACTTAATCTTATCAGTAATCTTGGCAACAATGTCATAAATCTTATTCTTGAGCGTTCCAGTCCACTCACCTTCAAAGGCCTTGTGGAGAACATTGAAGGACAGCGGCTTCCATGTAGCAGCAGCAACATTATACTGTGAGTAGACGCTACGTGTTCCTACAGTTTCATCATTCCATGTGTACTTAACAGCACATGCGGGAACCTTGTTATTGAAGGATCTCAAGATAGAAGCTGCGGCACCGGCAATGCTTCCCAAAGACTTGTCTTTAACTGCACTCTGAACGTCGTCAGCATTCACAGTAACAGCAGTCTTCATAATATCAGCAAACTTGATAATGGCCTGAGTTGAATAAAGGTTATTGCCAGCACGGGTGTAACCGAACTTCAATGTACCATCATATTTCTGCAGCGGCTGTAAAGTTACATACGAATTCTCATCGTTTCCGTTGGACTTAACGAGTTCCAGAGTCTTACCTGCCATATTAACATTGTTCGGGTTGACTGTGACATACAGAGTTCCAGCATTGGCATCAGCCTCATAACCAGCAGCAGTGAACTTAACACCACTCTTCATCTCAAACTGATCGAAGTCACCCATGATGTTCAACTGACGCTCAGTGAATGCCTCGTTAGGATCAACGAAGAATGAAGGATTGTCATCGGGAGTCCACTTTGACGGGAACTTATAAGTTGGCATGTCTGACTCACCATAGTAGGCAACGAGCATAGTGCTGCGGACATCAGCAGGAATATTCAGATAACCAAGCAATGGAGAATCTGTACCTTGGATAATCAGGCCAGAAACCTCATTCTTGAGTGTTTCAACCAGTTTGCCGATTTCCTTCTCGATTTTTTCATTGGTTTCCTTGAGTCCATTCTGCAAATCCTTGATGTTATTCTCAAGTTCTTTAACCTTGTTGTCAAACTCAGTCTGGTCAACCTTGTTCTTAATCTCGTTCTCCAAATCGCCAACTCTGCCATCCAACTCGTCAATCACCTTCTCAAGTGCTTCCTTGAGGAGCTTGTCAGCATCATCAGCATACTTCTTGGCATCAGTAAGAGCTTTCTGGACTTCTTCGTGGGTAGCGAAATCAAGGTTTGCAACGACTTGCTTCAGAGAGTCTAACTCATGTTGCAAAGCCTGCAAAGCGGCGGAATCAGCTGGTTCACCTGGGTCACCTTTGTCACCCTTGTCACCCTTTTCACCCTGGTCACCTTTGTCACCCTTTTCACCCTGGTCACCCTTGTCACCTTTTTCACCTTGGTCACCTTGGGGACCTTGGGGACCTGCAGGACCAGTGGAGCCCGTGGAACCTGGGGTACCTGGGTCACCCTTGTCACCCTTTTCACCCTGGTCACCTTTGTCACCCTTTTCACCCTGGTCACCCTTGTCACCTTTTTCACCCTTCTCGCCACCGCTCAGCTTCAGGTTGTTGATAACCTCAATCAGGCTGTCGATAGTAGCCTTGTTCTGGGCAATGAGGATAGAGTCCATCTGAGCCAGAGTAAGAGCCTTCAAGGCACTGTCCTGAACGGCATCCAGACGATTGTTCAGATTGATGATATCATTCTGGATATTCAGTATCAGCTGCTCCAATTCTGCAATCTTCAGACCGTTCTTCTCAGCCAGGTCTTTCGCAGCCTCAGCAATGTCGCGGACTTCTTTCAGCTCCTTCTGCAGCGCAAGAATATCAGCAGCATTCTTGTCCACTTTCTTCTCCAGATCAGCAAGTTTCTGCTCAAGGTCTTTAACCTTACCGTCAATCAAAGCAATGGCGGTGTTGATATCAGAAATAGCCTTGTTGAAGTCGGCTATAGTGACATAGTTGGCAAGTTCTGACCTTTCCACCCAGTCTTTCATCTGACACTCACAGCTCTTGAGAGTCTTGACATAAGCCTCCAGTGCGTCAACTTGAGCCTGCAGAGCTTCACGCAGAGTAGACTCCTTTGTAATCCTTCCTCGCAGGTCTACATACATGTCGTCGTCGTAGTCCTTACAAGAAACAAACGAACCCACGGCTATCACCATCAGTGACAGCATGAGAAAACCATTAATAAATTTTCTTTTCATTGAACTTAAAAATTAATATAATTAAACATGTTTATTACTATATAATATAAATAAGGTAGGGGCTCTCGCCTCCGTCTCGTTAGGTTAGCAAACCTTCCGATTCCACATAAATCGCTGCAAATTTAAGAATTTTTTTAGAACAAACAAAGAAAATCGTGTTTTTTTTTATATTTTACTGCATTTTTTATACCAAATCTTGACCTAACTCAAACTTTTTTCATTATCTTTGCAGGCAAATAACGATTATTAATCAAAAAACGTCTTATGAACAGAAAGCTAAAATTAGTGGTGATGGGGTTGTGTTGTCCCGCTGCAATGATGGCTCAGGAGGTAGACTCCCTAAGCCAAATCATGGCAGACGAGACGGCCTTCACCTTCACCGAAGCACAACTGGGCGAAGATGACAACGTAAGTCAGAACATTACCATCATCTCGTCCAATCGTAATGTGTATGCCAGCGAGGTAGGCTACCGATTCTCGCCGGCAAGATTCAAGTTCCGCGCCTTTGGGTCGAAGTACAACGAGATCCACATCAATGGCAATCCTGTCAATGATGCTGAACGCGGTGAGTTCCGTTACTCGTTCGTGGGTGGCCTGAACAATCAGACGCGAGGCATGGAGGCATCGCTACCGTTCGAGGACAACATGTTCTCGATGCCGGCCATGGGTGGTTCCAACAACTACAACTTCCGCCCGTCGGCATTTGCCACGGGCCAGCGATTGTCGTTGGCCGGAGCCAACCGTAACTACACCGTGCGCGGCATGTACACCTACAACTCTGGTATCACCGAGAAGGGGTGGGCCTTCACGGGTAGCCTGACCTACCGGTGGGCAAACATGCAGACGGCCAACATCGACGGTACGTTCTACAACGCGCTGAGCTATTTCTTCGGAGCAGAGAAAATCCTGAACGACCAGCACTCTGTAAGTCTCGTCACCTGGGGCAATCCCACGGAGCGCGCCGCCCAAGCCGCCTCGACCGACGAGATGTACTGGCTGGCCAACTCGAACTTCTACAACCCAAACTGGGGTTATCAGGACGGAAAGAAGCGCAACTCGCGCATTATCCACGACTTCGCCCCTGCCGCTCTGCTGACATGGGACTGGAAAATGGATGACAACACGAAGCTGACGACCACCTTGCTCGGCAAGTACGCCATGTACAGCTCCACGCGACTAAACTACAACAACTCCACCAACCCGGCTCCAGACTACTACTCGCTGATGCCCTCTTATTATTATAATGTATGGGATGCGACGGATCAGGACAACCGCACCGATGATGCCCGCGCCAATTGGCAGGCTGCCTACGACTACCTGTCGTCCTCGGAGCAGAACCGCCAGCTGAACTGGAACCGTCTGTACTTCGCCAACAAGATGGCATCGGCACAGGGCGCAGATGCCATGTACTACCAGCAGGCATACCACGACGACCAGTTCTCGCTGTCGCTTGCCACAAACCTTCAGAAGCAGCTCTCCGCCAAGACAGCCCTGAGTGCCGGCCTGCAGTTATCGACAAACACGGGCATGCACTATCAGACGATGGAGGACCTGCTTGGCGCTACGGTGTTCCACAACACGAATACCTACGTCATCAAGAACTATGGCGAGACGGCCACGGAAGTACAGTACGACCTGAACAACCCCAACCAAGAGATAAAGGAGGGTGACCGTTTCGGCTACGACTACAACATCCTGGTCAACAAGGCCAACCTTTGGGCATCGTACACTGCCGACCTCGGTCCGGCACACTTGTTCGCCAGCGGCCGCGTCGGCGGCACGACCATGCAGCGTGACGGCAAGATGAAGAACGGCCTGGCACCAGAGAACTCCTACGGCAAGAGCGGCACAGCCAAGTTCTTAGACGGCGGTGGTAAGGTGGGAGCCCACATTACCCTGGGCAAGGGCAACACCATCTTGCTCGGTGCCGGCTATGAACTGAAGACGCCCACGGCCCGCACGGCTTTCTCCGCACCACAGATCAACAACGACTTCGTCAGCAACCTGAAGAATGAGAAAGTATTCTCAGCCGAAGCCGGTTACATGATACAGACCCCATGGCTGCAAGCCAACCTGAACGGCTACTACAGCCGGCTGAAGGACGTGACAGAATATTCGATGTACTATTACGACACCGAGAACTCGTTCTCATACGTCTCGCTCTCAGGCATCGAGAAAGAATACTACGGAGTTGAGCTGGGTCTAAAGTTCAAACTGACGTCGAGCCTCGACATCGTGGCATTAGGCACTTGGGCCGAGGCAAAGTATGCCAACAATGCCAATGTGCGCTACATGCTGTCGAGCGACGGCCGCTACCGTGATGACATTGTATTAAATAAAGGTATGCGCGAGGGCGGCACACCGCTTGCCGCCGCAAGCATCGACCTGAGCTACCACGCAGGAGGCTGGTTCATCGACCTCATCGGCAACTACTACGACCGCATCTATTTGTACTACACACCGGTGACGCGCTATGTGAACGATTTCCCGAAAGTACTTGGTGGCGAGTACGGCGGTGACAATGCCGTACCGACGATGATGGGAACTGACGGTCAGCTGCACAACATCTCGACAAGTCCCGACCAAGCCGAGGGCAAAGGCGGATTCATGCTCGACGCCTCCATCGGCAAGAGTCTCTACCTGAGCCATGGTCACCGCATGTCGGTAAACCTGATGCTGACTAACATTTTGAACAACGTGAAGATTGTGACGGGCGGCATGGAGCAGAACCGTCGCGACGTGGACGAGGAAGGTGAGGCCATACGCACCTACTCGTTTGCCAACAGCCCAAAGAAGTTCTACGCCAATGGCACGAACGGAATGTTGATTATTACGTATAACTTTTGAACACTGAAGAATATGAACACCTATTATATATATAATATAAGGAAACTGACGGGATTTTCCACGTTCCTATATACATTATTTATTATTATAGCACTAAGCGCCTGTCAGGACGGTGACTGGGACACGCCCGATTTCACCCAGGCTCCCTACGGCAACAACGCTATCACCGAGACGAACATCATCACCATCGCAGACTTGATAGCCAAGTATCCCAACGTGTTCGCTTCGACCGACCAGAACGCACAGATTACCGAGGACATCAAAATCCGCGGCCGCGTGACGGGCAATGACATCGGCTCGAACCTTTACAAGCAGTTCGCACTGCAGGACGAGACCGGCGCCATCATCATCGCCGTGAACCAGAGCGGTCTGAACGGATTCCTCGCCGAAGGGCAGGAAATCATCGTGGCCCTGAAAGACCTGTACATCGGCGGCTACCGCAAACAGCCCGAGATAGGCGCCCCCTACAACGGCACCAGCATCGGCCGTATGCAGAAGGACATCTGGCAAGAGCACTTCAAGATTGTGGGCACTGTCAATCCACAGGCCATCCAGCCCATCGACTTCGATGCCAAGATGGACATGAACACAAACTGCGCCAAGCTTGTGACGCTGAAAGGCGTGACCTTCACCGATGCCAACGGCAAGAACGTCTTCGCTCCCGAGGACGGCAGTGCCACCATCGTCGGCGGCTGTGTGAACCGCAACCTGCAGGGCTACGGCTCGAACGTCGTCATCCGCACCAGCACCTACGCCAAGTTCGCAGCCATGAAGCTGCCCTACGATGAGGTGAACAAGAAGCCCCTGAAGTGTAATATCACCGGCATCGCCACCCGCTACAACAGCACCTGGCAAATCCTCATCCGCAAGTCAAGCGACATTGAGGTGTTGCCATAACCCAGTAGTCTCAATAGACTCAGCGGTCCCAGTAGACCCATTAGTCTCAGCAGACCCAATAATCAGAATAAAAAACAACCGAAAAAACATTGCAATTATGAAAAAGATATTCAGAAGCCTGCTGGCCATCGCCATTGCAGCAACCACATTCACCGCGTGCGAAGACGTGCCCGCACCGTATGACCTCCCGGATTCCGGCTCTGGCAACAAGGAACCCGACATTACCGCCGAAGCCAAAGGCAGCGGCACGCTCGAAGACCCGTTCAACGCCGTGGCAGCCATCAACGAAGCCAAGAAATTGGCCAGTGGCGCCGTCAGCGACAATGCCTATTACATAAAAGGTATAGTAGTTTCGATTGCTACCGATAAGAACGGCAATGTGCTTAACTTTGACCAAGGTTCTTTTGGCAATGCCACATTCTACATTTCAGACGATGGAACTACCACCAACCAGTTCTATTGCTACCGTGTGCTGTATCTTGGTAACAAGAAATGGACGCAAGGTGCCGGTGACGTTTTAAAGGTGGGTGACGAGGTAATTGTCTGCGCAAAACTCACTATGTATAACACCACACCCGAAACCCAGCAGAACGAGGGATACCTCTACTCGCTCAACGGCAAGTCGGAAGGCGGAGGATCTGGAGGAACTGGTGTCGCAACTGGTGACGGCACGCTGGATAATCCTTTCAACTCCGTGGCTGCTACCAACGAGGCAAAGAAACTATCCAGCGGTGACGTCAGCGACAAGGCATATTACATCAAGGGTAAAGTGGTCTCGATTGCTACCGATAAGAACGGCAATGTGCTTAACTATGACCAAGGCACTTTTGGCAATGCTACATTCTACATCTCAGACGATGGAACTACCACCAACCAGTTCTATTGCTACCGTGTGCTGTATCTTGGTAACAAGAAATGGACGCAAGGTGCCGGTGACGTTTTAAAGGTGGGTGACGAGGTAATCGTCTGTGCGAAACTCACTATGTATAACACCACACCCGAAACCCAGCAGAACGAAGGATACCTCTACTCGCTCAATGGTAAGACAGAAGGAAGCGGCGGCGGCGACACCCCCACCCCACCCAGCGGTGATACAAAGGGCACTGCCGATTCACCTTATACAGTAACCGATGCTTTAGCTGCCAGTTCGGGAACAGGCGTTTATATCAAGGCGTTCATCGTTGGTACCGTTACCGACAAGAGCATTTCCACAGCCGAGTTCTCTACAAACAGTGCTTCTCAGACAAACCTTCTCATTGCCGCTTCTGCCGATGAGACGAACATTGATAAGTGTATGCCTGTACAACTGCCCGCAGGTGATATACGTACTAAGCTGAACCTCAAAGACAACCCCGACAATTACAAGAAGGAAGTCACAATCTATGGCAACATTGAGAAGTACTTCAGCGTAACGGGTGTAAAGAGTGTTACATACGCTATTCTTGACGGAACAGACATTGGAAAGAAACCAGAGGGAGGAAACGCCTCTGGTGGCAACGACACTCCTGGTGCCGAAGCTAAGGCTGTCACCGTGGAAGAGTTCAAAGCAGCAGCCGAAAGTACTGACGTGTGGTACCAGCTAACAGGAACCATCAGTAACCTGAAGGACAATGACCAATATGGCAACTTCGACCTGACAGACTCAACGGGATCTGTATATGTCTACGGTGTACTGTCAGAAAAGGGCGGTGCAAAAAAGCTGTTCCAGACGCTTGCCGCTGAAAAGGGTATCAAGAATGGCAGCACCATTACCATCATTGGTAACCGTGGCTCGTACAATGGAAAGATTGAAGTAACGAATGCTTACTTTGTCAGCATCAGCAACTGACAATAACACAGCATACTCAACGAATGAAGGGGCGGCCTTGTCGGTCGCCCCTTCATTCGTCTTTTCTTTTCTACTCCATCGGGAACAGTCCGTAGAGCTTGGCATCAATCATGTCGGTGACCTGCTTGAAAGCCTGCGGGTCATCGCCAAACTTACAGTTGTCGCCGTCGATGACCAACAGCTGCCCCTTGTACGTACCTATCCACTCCTCATAGCGGCGCTCCAATCCCTGCAGGTAGTCCAGTCGCATGGTCTGTTCGTACTCGCGGCCCCGCTTCTGTATCTGTGCCACCAGCGTGGGTATGGACGAGCGGATGTAAATCATCAGGTCCGGCAGCTTGACGAGCGACATCATCAGGTCGAACAGGTCCGTGTAGTTCTGGAAGTCGCGGTCGCTCATCATCCCCTGTCCGTGCAGGTTGGGTGCAAAAATCCGCGCATCTTCGAAGATAGTGCGGTCCTGGATGATGGTGTCCGTCGACTTCGATATTTCCACCACTTCCTTGAAGCGCTTGTTCAGGAAGTATATCTGCAAGTTGAACGACCACCGTGGCATGTCGGCATAGAAGTCGGCCAAATAAGGGTTGTTGTCAACGGGTTCAAAGCGTGGCGTCCATCCGTACCGGTGAGCCAGCATCTTGGTCAGCGTGGTCTTGCCGCTGCCTATGTTTCCTGCTACTGCTATGTGCATCGAGTTAATTTACTATTTAACGATTTACAATTTACAATTTTCAGTCTGGGAACAGCCCAAAGAGCGTGCGGTCTATGCGGTCTACTATCTGGGCGAAGTCCTTCGGGTTATGCTCAAAGTCAAGCGGGTCCTTGTCGATGGTCATCACCCGACCCTTGTACTTTTCGTAGATGAACTCATCGTAGCGGCGGTTCAAGTTCTCCAAATATTCCAGCTGCATGGTCTGCTCGTAGTCACGCCCCCGCAGCTGTATATTGGCCACCAAGTGGGGCACCGACGCCCGCAGGTATATCATCAGGTCAGGCAGCTTCACCATCGAAAGCATCTGCTCAAACAGCTCCATGTACGTGTCGTAGTCGCGGTCGCTGAGATGGCCCATCGCCTTGTTGTTGGCCATGAACACATAGACACCCTCGAAAATCGAGCGGTCCTGAATGACCGTGTGGTCGGCCTGCGCTATGGAGATCAGGTCGCGGAAGCGCTCTTTCAGGAAATATACTTCGAGGTTGAACGACCAGCGGTGCAGGTCGCGGTAGTAGTCTTCCAAATAGGGATTATGCTCCACGGCCTCATAGCGTGCCTCCCAGCGGTAATGCTTGGCAAGCATTCCCGTAAGCGTGGTTTTCCCGCTTCCTATGTTTCCTGCAATGGCTATATGCATGTCTTGTCTTAGGGTTTGGTTGCAAAGGTACGAAAAAATATCTTAAAACAGCAACAGTTTATGTTTTTTTTCGTATCTTTGCACTCCGATACCTAAAATTATGCAGAAGAACCGCACCGTATGGCTCCTCACGCTGCTGCTTTGGTCAGTGGTTTCGGCAGGCACGCTGTCTGCCGGAAAGCTGCCCCCATCCAAGAAAGCGTACCCCGGTCCTAAGCAGTACATCTACCGCCTCACCCTCCGCGACAAGGTTGATTCGCCCTACTCGCTCGACCATCCCGGCCGCTGGTTGTCGCATAAGTCGGTGGAACGACGGAAGCGCCAAGGGCTTCAGCTCGACTCCACCGACCTGCCCGTCTCGCCCAGCTACCTGCGCGAGCTTCGATCCCACAAGCAGGCCCACATCGTGGGACAGAGCCGGTGGAACAACACGGTGTTGGTCTGCTCGCCCGACACCGGGCTGCTGTCTCAACTCTGCACGCTGCCTTTCGTGGCCAAGGGCGAGCTGGTATGGGTATCGCCCGACTCTTTGGAGCACAAGCGTGAGAACTGGAATGTCCACGACAAGTTCAATGCCTGGGACTCCGTACACAACGAGCGTTACGGCAACGGACAGGAACAGATAGAGATGCTGCAAGGACAGCGGCTACACGACAGCGGCTTCCGCGCCAAGGGCATGACCATCGCCGTGCTCGACGGAGGCTTCCGCAATGCCGACCGCATACCCACCTTGCGCCGTGCCCACATCGCCGGCTTCCACGACTTCATCCCCCCCGTTGCCATGAGTGTGCCTGACGGTTCTGCCGTCAGGAAAACCGCCCCCGACGGGGAGCAAGAGGACGGCACCACCCTGTTTCATGCTAACGAGCACGGCACAAAGGTGCTCTCGGTCATGGCTGCCAATGTGCCCGAAGTGCTGGTGGGAACAGCGCCCGAGGCACGCTACTGGCTGCTGCGCTGCGAAGACCAGTCATCCGAGCAGCCCGTCGAGGAAGACTACTGGACCATGGCTGCCGAATTTGCCGACTCCGCTGGTGTAGACATCATCAACTCCAGTCTCGGCTATAACGAGTACGACAAGCCCCACCACGACTACCGCCTGCGCGACCTTGACGGAAGCAGTTCGCTCATCTCACGCACGGCATCGATGTTAGCACGCAAGGGCATCATCCTCGTCAACTCGGCCGGCAATACCGGTATGGGACCGTGGAAGAAGCTGTGCGTGCCTGCCGACGCCCACGAGATACTGACCGTGGGAGCCGTCAATGCTGAAGGACAGAACGCGCCTTTCTCGGCCGTCGGACCGACACAGGACGGGCGGGTGAAGCCCGACGTCGTGGCCCTCGGCTCGGCCACAGCCGTTCTCTCAGGCCGAGGCTCCGTCATCCACGACATGGGCACATCGTTCTCCACGCCCGTCGTCTGTGGGCTGGTGGCCTGTCTCTGGCAGGCGCTGCCACAAAAGAGCGCCCTCGACATCATCAGCCTGATCCGGAAGACCTCCGACAATGCCCAGGCGCCCGACAACATCTACGGCTACGGTCTGCCCGACTTCTGGCAAGCCTACATGGTCGGAAAACTTGAATAACTCATAACTCCCAGTAGCCCCAGTAGCCTCATTAGTCCCAGTATCCCCAGTAGTCCCAGTAGCCCCATGCCCACCCCCCGCCGCCTCACCCTCTTTGAGCTCAACCGCCTCGTCCGCGAACTGATAGAGCTGGAAATGCCCGATGAATATTGGGTAGAGGCCGAGCTGTCCGAGTGCCGTGAGAGCCGCGGCCACTGCTACATGGAGCTCATACAGCGCGACGACCGTGCCGCCACGCCCGTGGCCCGCGCCTCAGCCAAGTGCTGGGCATCGAAGTGGATGGTCATTCGTCCCCACTTCGAGCGCACCACAGGGCAGGTGCTCCGCGCAGGCATGAAGGTGCTGCTGAGGGTCTATCCGCAATTCCACGAGGCGTTTGGATTCTCATGGATTGTCACCGACATCGACCCGGACTACACCCTCGGAGACCAGGCCCGCCGGCGGCAGGAAATCATCCGCCAACTGAAGGAAGAGGGTGTCTTCGACCTGCAGCGCGACCTGCAGCTGCCGCTCTTCTGCCTCAACATCGCCGTCATCAGCAGCCAGACCGCCGCCGGCTACGGCGACTTCGCAGCCCAACTGGCCGACTCGCCCTTCGCCTTCCGCACACAGCTCTTCCCCGCCATCATGCAGGGCGAAGGGGTCGAGCAAAGCATCATCGCCGCGTTAGAGAGGATATATAATTTTCAATTTTCAATTTTCAATTTTCAATTTGATGCAGTCGTCATCATCCGTGGCGGCGGAGCTACCAGCGACATGTCGGGCTTCGACACCTTGGCGCTGGCCGAGAACGTTGCCAACTTCCCCATACCTGTCATTACTGGTATCGGCCATGACCGCGACGAATGTATCCTCGACATGGTAAGCCACCGCCGCGTGAAAACGCCCACCGCCGCGGCCGCCTTCCTCATCGAGCATGCGCAGGCTGTCAGCGACGCACTCGACGACGCACAGAACCGCATTGCACGTCACGCACAGCAGAAGCTTTCAACGCTCAATGCCCAGCTCGCCACGCTCTCCGCCGCCATTCCCCGCCTATTCTCCGTCGTGAAGACACGACAGGAAGCCCGCCTCGACCAGCTGTTCAGCCGCATCACACACCAGGCGCGGCAGAAACTGTCTACCAGCAGCTATCTACTCTCCACCCTCCAAGCCCGCCTCCCCATACTGGCCGAGCGGCGGCTGACTACGGAGCGCCACCGGCTGGAGCTTTCTGAAGAAAAACTGAAGGCCCTCGACCCGCGGCTGTTGCTACGGCGCGGCTACAGTATCACCCTGAAAGACGGACATGCCGTGCGCAACCCGCAGCAGCTCACCAAGGGCGACATCATAGAGACCCGACTGGAACAAGGAACCATCAAATCGACCGTGATATGAAAGAAAAACAGAACAACAGCCCCGCACCCGTCAAGTACGAACAGGCGTTCGCAGAACTGCAGACCATTGTCCGCCGCATGGAAAACGACGAGCTCGACATCGACCAGATGTCGGAACAGCTGCGCCATGCCCAGCAGCTCATCCGCCTCTGCAAGGACAAACTGACACGCACCGACGAGGAAATCAAGAAAATCCTCAGCGAAAACCCTACTGACCCTACTGTTTAGCCTTATCCTGCAGGGCTGCAGCAATAATCTCGGCCATCCGCCGGGCTCCCTTGCCGTCAGGATGGATGCCGTCGTCGAGCATCTTGTCGCCGTCGTTGGCAAAGAGCGTGTGCAGGTCGATGACCTGAAGACCGTACTCCTTGGCTACCTGCTGCTGTATGGGAATAATGCCGTTCACGATGACCGAGTCGTTGATGTTCCAACTGGGCTTGAAGGCAGGAATAGGCGTGCAGAGATAGATCTGCGGCTTAAGATTAGCGGTGGTTTGAGCCTTCTTCCCCTTCTTCTTCGCGGGCTGTGCCAGGTCTGGGCGCAGTGTGGTAATCATCTGTACCAAGTCCTGCTTGAACTCTGAACCGTACCTCCAGTTCTCCGGCTTCGAGTCATTCGTTCCCAGCTTAATGATGACGATGTCGGGCTTGAATGCCAGTGCGTCTTGCCATGCCAGCTCGTTCATGTAGGGGTAGTCGCCCTTGTTGAGCATGGTACGCGCACTCACGCCGAAGTTCTTCACCCAGTAGTCGTTGCCCAGCATGCGCTGCAGCTGAGCGGGATAGCCCTGAGAGGGAGCCATGTCGATGCCGTGGCCATCGGTTATGCTGTTGCCTATGCAGGCCACGCGGACGGCATCGGTCTTAGGCACCTGGCGGGCATTGAGCCACTTGCCCAGCGTTGAGAGCATTTCATCGCGATAGGGGAACCAGGGGCCGAAGCCATAGCCGTGTCCGCCAGTGGGATAGACATACAGGGCGCACTCATTGCCCGCGTTCCTCATGGCCGTGTAGTAGGTCAGGCCGTTGGTGACGGGCGGAACCAGATTGTCGTCGCTCGACATAACTATAAAAGCTGGCGGCGTGAGGTGGCGGCGCACGGCGTTATTAGTAGAATACTGTCTCACTAATTGCGGATCCTTGTGTCCCTCCTCGCCGAGGAAGTTGATGCACGACCACTTGTGCGACACACGCTCATCCATCGAGATGACGGGATAGAAGAGGATGGTGAAGTCGGGACGGGCGTCGTAGTCGGACAGCGTAGAGATGACCGATGCCAAATGGCCGCCAGCCGAGAAGCCCATGATGCCCACGTCGTCAGGATTGATGCCCCACACCTTGGCTGAGTCGCGCACCGTGCGGATGCCTTTCTGCACGTCGCCCATCGGAATGGTGCGGTCGCCGTCGGGCAGACGGTAGTTCACGACGAAGTAGGCTATGCCCTGCTTGTTCATCCAGTCGGATGCCATTGTTCCCTCATGGGTGTTCGACAGGACTGAGTAGCCGCCACCCGGCACTCCCACGACAGCCTTGCCCGAAGGCGTCTTCGGCAGGAAGCACACCATCTGGGCCTTCCCGTCGTCGGTCAGGTCCAGCGTGAAGGTTCTTGCTGTCATACCCGAGTTCTCTTGCTGCCCCATTCGCGGCATCTGTGCCCTCTGTGGCCTTTGTGACATCTGCGGCATCTGAGCCCGCGCCGTCGTAGCCAACAGCAACGCGGCGAAAATCATCAGTTTCTTCATATCAATCATGGTTTTAAGTTCTTTACACGCTGCAAAGATAACCACTTTCCGTGAGACTACCAAATGTTTGGCCGGAAAAAAATCGACCTGTACGGTTGAAATTTTTCCGGCCTTGATAGTAAACACCTATTTCTTTTATAGGGTGTCTATTCGTTCACTGCTGTCAGGTCTTCTATCTGGTCGATGATTTCCTGATACTGGCGCTGGGTCTTGAAGTTGAGGCTGAGTCCGCAGATGGCGCCGATGATGCCACCAATGCAACCACCCCAGAAGAATCCGTTATCTATGGCACCTCCATGAATCTGATAGACCTCGTACAGAAACCAACCTAACCATAAGACAACGGCAGGAATTCCAAAGAACAGCCAGTCGGCTTCGAACTTCTTGGCGCTGGCCACTTTTTTGCGGGCCTCCACAAGATTCCGGTTCATCAGATTAGGGTCGTTGATCTTACGCAAGGTGTAGTAGGTGGCACCAGCACAGATGAGCATAAAGATGCTGGTGACAATCCAGAAGAAGATGGAGAGGCCTGACAATTCCACGAAGCACCAGTAGCCGTAAGGTACCATAAACAATCCAACGGCCATGATGATGTAGTAGCGGCGGGTGATGGTGTTCACTTCATTGCGCATGGAACGGCGCACGACGCGGTCGTTCAGTATTTCCTGCTCATCGAGCTTTTTCTTGAGCGTGCCCAGCTGCTGGCGCATGCTCTCTAATTCCATATCGTTCTGCATAATGGGTAATGTTTTAATCGTTCGACATTTGTTTTAATTGTTCACGGATCCTGTACAGACGGACGCTGACGTTCTTGGCTGTGATGCCGACTATCTGTCCGATCTCCTCGTACGATAGGTTCTCGAGCCAGAGCAGGACAATCGCACGGTCGAAGGGCTGGAGCTTGGAGATGCGCTTGTGGAGCATGTCCACCTGGCGCGTGTCCTCGTCACGGTCTTCAAAGAGGTTGATGTCCATGGTCAGTCGGACTTCTGCCGAGCGCCGTTTCTTCTTCCTGTCTATCGATATACAGGTGTTCAGGGCGACGCGGTAGATCCACGTCCTCAGGTCTGAGCGATGCTCGAAGCTCTCGAAGCCTTTCCACAGGTTCACTAGTACTTCCTGGAACAGGTCGTTCACCTCGTCGGCATCTTGCGAGAACATGTAGCACACGGTGTAGATGGTGCTCTTGTGTTCTGCAACGGTTTGCGCAAACTGTCTTTCTAATGCATTCATTGTCTCGTCTGTTTGAATCTTACACCCATTAGACGCTGCAAAGTTACAAAAAACTACACGAAATCCAAATTTTTTTTGAAAAACAGATTATGACTAAAACAATATTAAATCATACACGCGCGCGTGGGCGTATTAGGAAGGCGAAACAAAAAAACACCTTGCATCCGTTGCACCCGTTGCACCCGGCCTGGTGCAAGAGGTGCAACGGGTGCAAGCATTTTTTCGATTAAGCCTTCTATAGGGAACAACTTTCGAATTTGTCTCATGGTAGTGGGTGAAGCTTCCAAGCTTTGCAACAAGAGCACGGACACAAAGCTTAAGAGCACGGACGCAAAGCTTAAGAGCACGGATGCAAAGCTTGGAAGCTTCACCCACTATCCCGTTCAGTCGGATTTGCAATCCGACTGCATTGAATATAAGCATTTGTAATGCGATAAACGGGGCAAGA
>Ga0310786_10002924_pt1 | contig 25393 bp, 30 predicted proteins | sample AusTroGonzalo_MG_FD_203881 | JGI IMG/M metagenome (GOLD analysis project Ga0310786, IMG submission 203881) | Bovine rumen microbial communities from tropical cattle in Woodstock, Queensland, Australia - Gonzalo_03 (v2) (version 2) | ecosystem: Host-associated > Mammals > Digestive system >...
ACTTGTTCGTCATCTCGTTGATTGTGTTGTTGAGTTCCTCTCTGCTTTTCGTGCCGTCAAGGACGTATTCGAACCACAGGGTGTCGATGTCCTCGTCTGCCATGTCATCTCCGTACTTTTCAAAAAACAAATCGGAGAGGAATTCGTTGTCGATTCTTTCCTTGTACAGCTCGTTGAACTGCTCGTGGAACTTGCTGTAATATTTGTCGTGGAGCTTTCGCAGCTGTTCGATTTCGGCGTACTCTTCCGGGGTGATGAATTCGGTGGTGATGTTTTTCATGGTTCGTGTTCTCCGTGTTGGGGTGGGTTATTTCATGAGGGAGGTGATGCTGTGTGTGTGGCTGTCGAGTTCTTCGTATGCTGTCGTGATCGTGCTGTACAGCGTTGGGGCTTCGTCCGGCTTCGCCTGGGCGAGTTTCCGGCAGGCGGTGTCGATTTTTTCGTACTCGTGCCATGCGTCTTGAATCTTGCTGCCGATCCAGTGCAGTCTGTACGGCTTGCAGTCCGTGTTGCTGATGTCGATCCATTTGGCGATTCCCATTCTCGCCTGGGCGATTTTGGCTGTCGCTGCCGTCCAAATGATTCCGGCTTGTTTCTGGTACTGTTCGAGGTCGGTTTTCGTCATGGTTGTGTCTCCGTTTCTGTTGTCAACTTTCTGTCGATGTCGCAATCGCGCTTACGGCAGGTCGATGCCCATCTCGGCACGTTCTTCCGGCGTCAGCTTTTCAATCCAGTTTTTCGTGAAGAAGAGGAGCTCGACCGTCTCGGCGAGGTCGGCGAGGATGCGGTGCAGGAGGCTCGGCTTGTAGGTGACGTGCGCTTCGGCGAGGATGATGGTGATCTGGGTGGTCGTGGTGTTCATGGTGTGTTCTCCGTTTCTCTGTTTGTGTTGGGTTCGCAATCGCGATATTTTGTTTTTCAGTTGTTGTCGGTTTCTTCGTTATAGTCGGTTTCGCGCAGTTCCTCGATGGCGTTGATGGCTGCTTCGAGGACGTTTGCGTAGGCGGCGTTGAGATATCCATCGCGCAGGTCGGCGTCTTTGGCTTCTTCGAGGCAGGAGATGGCGTTGCTCGCGTGATACTCGATATCTTCTGCCGTGCTGTCATCGTCGTGGTCGTTTATTGCGACCGCGGCTTCTTGGATGTACTTGTTGTGTTCTCCGTAGGTCGCCATGAAAATCTTGTCTGCTGCTTCGATGAGGGCGTTTGCCGTGTCGGTGATTTGCTGTTGGTGGAGGTTCATCTGGGTTGTCTCCTTTAGTTGTTGTCGGTTTCGTTGTTGATGTCGTTAAAAAGTTTCTGCGCGACCGCAATCGCGTATTCTTCGACCGTGTTGTAATCTGCGTCGATGTCGTATTCGTCTTTCAAGAATTCCTGCAGATGGATGATTGCTCTTGTCTGTTTATATTCGTCAAGGATGTCGGCTGCTGTCTCTGCGTCTATTGCTTGGAGGAGGTGAGTTAGAATCCAGTTGATTCCGTCTTTCGGCTTGATGGTCATCTTGATGGCGTTTTTCGGTTCGTCAAAAACTGGCCCGGGGTTTTTTACTTGGATTTTTGTCATTCCGGTCATCTCGACTCCGTTTTTGATAAAATCGGCGAGGATGTCCATCAGCCAGGTGCCGATGTAGGTGATGGCAAGCGTGGTGATTCCGTTGTCGCGCAGGGCGTTTATAAAATCTTTTCTTTCGTTCGTCTGGAGGGATTCATAGTCGAGGACGAGCGTGGTTTCGTCCACGTTCCATTTTTGCGTTCTGCGCCACTCGAAGTAGGCTGCCCAGAATCCTTGAGGCATGCTTTTGTATTCGTCCGGCGTGGGGCCTTCTTTTCTGGCGGTGAAGGTCGCTTCGAGTTCCTTAAAATTATTTGTCATGTTCTGTCTCTCCAACTTTCTGCCGGGTGCTTATTCGCTCCGGCTGTTTTGTGGTGTTTTTTCGGTCTGGGGTTGCTTTCTGTCGTTAAAAAGTCGGTTTTGAGAGGTCAGGTCGATTAGTTTCTTAACGAATCGCCTCGAGGGCGTCCTGGACTCGGCAGAGGATGGTCTGCAGGGCGTGGGTGAGGTACAGCTCGTTTTCGATCTCGAACGTATCGGTCAGCGTGGGGTCGTTTCCGGCGAGGAGGTGCAGGGCTTTCTCCGGCTGTCCGTTCTTGATGGCGTTGGTGACCTGGGTCAGCTTCTTGTGGGTGCGGTGCGTGAATGCCTTGTGGATGGTCTGCGCGGCTTCGCAGAGGGCGATGGCTCGGTTTGCTCTGTCTTTGTTTTCTTTGGTCATGGTCGTGTTCTCCGTCTGGGTTTAGTTGTTGTCGGTTTCGGTCAGCGTGTGATAGGCATCCACGAGGTAGAGGGTCGCTCTGTTGTGGTTTGCCGTGGCGGTGCTCGTGTCGGCGAATCCTTTGTCGCTGGGGGGCTTGATGTACTCGTACTCTTTCTTGCCTGCGGTCAGTTTCTTGATGGCGCTGTACGTGTCTCCGTTGTCGAGGTCGTGGGTGATCCAGTCGAGTCTCTCGCTCCGTCTGCCGGTCTCGTGCTCAATCAAATATTGCGCGGCTTCGACCAGTCTCTTGGCGTGTTCTCGGCGTTCTGCGGTTGTCGGTTGTTTCGTCATGGCTGTCTGTCTCCGTCTGGGGTTGCTGTGGTTTAGTCGTTGTAGAGGTCGAGGTCGATGTTGAGGGCGGTGGCTGCGTGCCGTGCGACCGTGGCTTGGAGGCGTGCGTTCAGTCGCTCCGCAATCGGCAGGGGGCTGTCGGCGTTGTCTGTCGCTGCCTGGCAGAGCCAGTCGGCTGTGTTCCATGCCCAGTCCATCACGTAGCTTTCGCAAAAATCCTCGTTTTTAATCGCTTCGCTGTCGAAAATTTTGGCGAGGTCGGTGTAGTGGTTGTAGAGCCAGTCGACCAGTTCGCGTTGCGCGTGCATCCATCCGAGCCTCATGATGGGCGTGTAAAATTCCTCGAAGGCTTCTCCGTTGACGGCGTTCTCGGCTTTATAAATCTGGTACACGTTGTCGGTAAAAGTCGCGAGGGGGAGGTTCAAAAAATGGACGAGGTTGTCGAAGGCGGTCAGCTCCGTCTCGGCGATGCTGTTAATCTGTCTGTCGGTCATGGTGTCCTCAACTTTCTGGCGGTGCCTTATTCGCTCCGCTGTTTCGTGTGTTTTTTTGTTTTTTCTGCCCTGGGAGGCTGTTAAAAAGTCGTTAAAGTTGTTAATAGTTTAGTTTTCATTAGTTTTTCCGAGGGTCGGTCGATTAGTTTCTAAAGGTTTTTTCTACCCTGCCTCGGCTCGGTGTTGTGCTGTTCGTCCGGCTGTCCTCGGCACGGCGTGCCGTCCTCGCGTGGTCTGCCTGCCCTGCGTGGGGGTTGTCGGCGTGCCGTGTCTGCCGTTGTGCCATGGTGGTGCTGTCCTTTCTGGGTGTTGGGGTTGTCGGTTTAGTCTTTGGGGATGGTCAGCTTTATTCCCTGCACGGGTTTTCGTTCTTCGCCGTAAAAGCTCCGTGTGTTTTCCGTGGTTAGTCCGGCGAGCTCCGCTCCGGCTTTGCAGAGGGCGTGGATGGTCTGCATGAGGGCGGTGCTGTTGTCGGTTAAAATTATTGTCGTTATTCCGTTGGCTTTCGCTGCGTCTAAAAATTCCTGCGCGTTTTCCGGCGTTGTGGTGTGTCCGAAGTTGTCTAAAATTATTTTTTTCGTGTCGTAGTTCTGCCACGTTGCTTCTGGGTTGTCTTTGGCGTTGCTGTCTGCCCATGCTCGGTAGGCGTTGCAGAATCCCTGCGTGTAGTCTTTTGCGCTGACGGTGGTTTCGCGCTCTAAAATTCGCGCGCTTATCGTCTCGGCTAAAATTTCTTTGAAGGTCATGGTTGTTGCTCCGGTTGTTTTGTTGTGTCGGTTGTCGGTCGGTGCTTATTAGGCGTTTTCGCGCTCCGCTAAAAAATCGAGAATGCGCGCCTGGGTTGCCTCGGTAAAATCTGCCTCGGTCGCTTCGTGCGCTATAATTGCGTACGCCCAGTCGCAGGCTTCTCTGCGGTTTTCCTGCGTCTGTCTCGGCGTGGGGGTGATCCCTGCTGCGGTAAAAAGTGCGGTCGCCGTGTTAAAAAGTATGGTTTCCATGTTGCTGTCTCCGTTGTCGGTTGTTGTCGGTTTATTCTGCGTCTGTCGCGTGTTTGGCTTTCCACTCTTCTGCGTCGGCTTTTGCCTCGTCTTTGATTTCGGCTGCCCACTCTTTTGTGATGTCTCGGAGGATGGCTTTTTCTTCCTTGTCTGTAAAAATGTCGCGCATGGGGTTGTCTTTGTGGTCGGCGTTGCTGATTCTGTAAATCAAATCCCACGCTGCCTCGTTGCTGTAGTCCTCGTAAAAGTCGCGCAGGGTTTCGTCTTTCTTGTCGGCGTTGCTGATGTGCTTTCGGATTTCTTTGTTTATTGCGTGTTGAAAAATATAGGAAAAATCCGCTTGCGCTTCGCGCAGGGTCTTTATTGCCCTTTGCAGTTTTTTGAGGTCTTTTTTGTCCATCTCTGTCGCTCCGTCTCTGTTTTTCGGTTTTGTTTTTTTTGTGGGGTTGTTTTTCTGGCGTGCGTTTTTTCGGTTTTCTGTTTTTTGTGTTTTCTGTTTTTCCGTCCGGCTGCGTCTCTGTCCGTCTGCCGTCCGGCTGTCTCTGTCTGTCTCTGTCCGTCTCGCTTTCTGCGCGCCCTGGTCGGCGTGCTGTTAGTTTTTCGTTTTGCGCTTTTTCGTCCTGCGCTACCTTTAATATAGCCTCGTTTTAGGCGAAGTCAAATCGTTTTTTGTGTTTTTTCGCGGAAGATAGATTAAATCCATAACTATGTGCCTTTTTACCCTCAAAAAATATTTTTTCTCGCCTCGTCTCCGCTCGCCGTCTCGCTCTGCAGCACGTTTTCTCAAAAAATCAAGCTCGTTTTCTAAAAAAAATCAAAAAAAGTCGGCGCAGCACGTTTTTTGAAAAAATCAAGGGTAAAAGTAAAATTTTTTTGAAAAAATTTTTTAGATAATTATTCACTCTTTCAATGGCTTGTGTTGTTTTCTCGGCGTGATTATTATTCTATTATTTTAGTCTACTAAAGTGTTGTCTGTCTGCGTGTTGTTTTATAATCGTTATTAAGTCGTTTTTCGTGTTTCTTGTCTCCGGCTGTCCGGCTGTCTGGGTGCGGTCGGCGTGGGTCGCGCTCCGGCGCGCGCTGCCGTGGGTCGTGGCGCGCTCCGTCTGTCCGTCCGTCTGTCTCTCCGTCTGCCGTCTGTCTGCCGTGGGTGCGTCTCTGCGTCTGCCGTGGCTGTCGGCGTGGGTCGGCGTGGCTGTCCGTCCGTCCTCGGATCGCCTTGCCTCGTGCGCGCGCGTGTGTGCTTATATGGTTCTGTTTGCTCCGTCTGCCGTCCGGCGTGGGTGGGTTGCCGTCTGCGTCTCCGCTCCGCGCGTCCGGCGTGGTCGGCTTGCTGCGCGTCCGTCCGGCTGTCCGTGGTGGCTGTCTGCCGTGGTGCGTCTCCGGCGTTGCTGTCCGTCCGGCGTTGCGACCTGGGCGTTGCTGTCCGGCGCGCTGTCGCGCTCTGCGTCCGGCGTGGGTCGGCTGTCTGCCGTGGGTCGGCTGTCGCGCTCCGTCTCTGTCTGCCGTCCGGCGCGCCGACCTCCGTCTCCGTCTCTCTGTCCGTCTCTCCGTCTGTCTGCGTCTCTGTCCGGCTGTCTCCGGCGCGCGCTCTGTCTCGCTCCGTCTGCCGTGGTGGGCCGGCTGTCCGTCTCTCGCTCCGTCTCGCGCGCGTGCGTGTGTGGTCTGCCGTCCGTCCTCGCGTGCGCGTGCGTATAGGGGTTGTTTGGCTGTCTCGTGCGCGCGTGCGTATAGGGGTTTTCTTCCTGCGCGTTTTCCGGCGTGGCAGGACGGCTGTCCGGCTGTCCGTCTCCGTCTCGCTCCGTCCGGCGTGGGGCGTGCCGTCTGCCGTCTCCGTCCGGCGTGCCCTGCCCCAGGGGCGTGGGGGCGTCTGGGGTCGCGTGGGGTCGCGCTCCGTCTCCGGCTCGCCAACTTTTTCGGCTGGAACTTATTTGTATTTAGCGACTTGTGGCTTTTTCCGGCGCGCCGTCTCCGGCGCGTGAAATAGATTAGTTCCATGATTATTAGGCGAACTGAATTATTTAATCCCATAACGGTTCCCCCCTACGCGGCTCTGCCGTCTACCCCCGCGGCAGCCTCCCGGTGGGCATGAGACTTGCTTGTGTTATTTCACAAGGCTATAAAGTTTAGCCGGTAAAGGTTTTTCATGCGCGTGTCAGGGCGCGCGAGCGCGCGCAAGTATGGCATGGAATGGTTTGGAATGGTTTGAAATAAGCGACAATTGAAAATGAAGACGTAACACCTTAATATTAGGAGGCTTTCGTGATTGAGTTATGGAAAAACATTCCCGGCATCGAGGGTTACCAGGTGTCGAGTATCGGTCGCGTCCGGTCTGTCGCGCGGTGCGTAAACGTCACGCAGGGCAAGCTCGGCAACACCAAGCGCGTCATCCCGCCGAAGCTGATGTCTCCCTGCGGAACGTATATGAATGGGCGCCAGCACTATGTGACCGTTCGCTTGAATGGAAAGACGCACAACGTTCATCGTCTCATGGCCCTGGCATTTCTCGGCCCGCCACCGTTCGGCCCCAGGACAGAGGTAAACCACAAGGATGGAAACCGGCACAACAACGTGTTGTCGAACATCGAGTGGGTCACTAAATCCATGAACGAGAAGCATTCTCAAAAACTCCGCGCGAACCGCCGCGCCCATGCTCAAACCAAGGAGCCGTCCGATGCAGTCGATTGACCTTAAACTTTCCGAGATTATCCCTTACGAACGCAATCCGCGATTCAACGATGATGCGGTCGACGCGATCGCCAAGTCGATTGCGGAGTTCGGTTTCCTGAATCCCATCGTCGTGGATTCGAATCATGTCATCATCTGCGGACATACGCGCTTCAAGGCGGCGCAGAAACTCGGTCTTGTCTCCGTTCCGGTCATCGTCGCGGACAGCCTTTCCGAAGACCAGGTCAAAGCCTACCGGATCGCGGACAACAAAACGTCGGAACTCGCCACCTGGGACTACGGTCAACTCGTGTCGGAAATCCGCGACCTGGAGGAGCAGAACTACGATCTGTCGAATCTCGGCTTCTCCGAAGATGTGTTGAACGACATTCTGTCTCACAACGAGGAGGATTTCCTTGTCATGGGCGAGACCGCGCCCGACGCGCTGCCGGAACTCGACATGTCGTGCGAGCCGATTTCCAAGCCCGGCGAGGTCTACGAACTTGGCGACCATCTCCTTTTCTGCGGCGATCTGAACCGCGCAAAGCAGACGAGCGTCATGTTCGGTTCCGGGGACGCTTCTCTTTATCTCGCGCGGGTGCTCAATTGGTCGGAATCGGTGGGCGATACCTTGACGTTCGCCTCACAGCATCTGCAGGGCGCGTTCTACGTCATGTCGGATGACAAGGACCTGATGAACGTACGGATGTGCTGCGATTCGTGCGGTTTGACATTCCACGAGTCGCTTCTCTGGCTGAAGAGCAATTTCCGCTTGAGCGAGTACCAGTACCAGATTCAGCACGAGCCGATCATTTACGGCTGGAAAGAGGGATGCGGTCACAAATGGTACAGCGACCGGAAGCAGTGCAATCTCCTGGAATACAATAACGCGCCGTCCGGCGAGGTTCCGGTGGCGATGCTCATCTATCTCATCCGCAATTCTTCAGCGTCCGGCGAGATCGTCCTCAACACGTTCTCGAATACCGGCTCGGCGGTCATCGCCTGCGAGCAGACACGCCGGAAGTGCCGTTGTTTCGTTGAGACGGCGAGAGCCGCCGACATGGTCCGTCGCCGCTGGGCAGAGTTCGTCTCCGGCGTCGGATGCAACTGGAAAAACATCACGCCGGTCATCGGCAAAAAATCAAAATAAGAGGTTTCAAATGATTTTAACATCGGAATGGGTATCACTCGGACACCCGGACAAACTCGCGGATTTCATCTCGTGTTTCATCCTCGATCGCTATCTGGAACGCGACCCGGAGACGCGGTTTGCGCTGGAGGTTCAAATCAAGGATCAGCACGTCACACTCGCCGGTGAGGTCACCAGCAAGGCCGATTTCTCGGAAGACGAGATCGCTTCGTTCGTCCGAACTGCGGTTGAACTGGTCGGCTACACGCCGTCCTACCAGAAGAAGTTCGGCGTGGAGAACACCATCTGCGGTGGCGACATCCTGGTGACGCAGCATATCGGCAAGCAGTCGCCGGATATCGCGCAGGGCGTGAACGCCGGAGGTTTCGGCGACCAAGGGATTTTCTTCGGCATGGCAGTCAACTCCCCGGAGACGGATTATATGCCACGCGACTGGTGGCTTGCCCGGAAGATCGGGAAGCATCTCTACGATATCCGTTACGCCGGCATCGACATAAAAACGCAGGTGTCGGTCGACGCCGTCGATCTCATCGGAAACGGCAAGGTCACGGAAGTCGTGGTCGCGATTCCGATGACGGAGAAGCATTTCGATGCGGACGTTTCGAACGCGGTCGCGTTCTGCCTCGGAGGGAGCCGCAGTTATCAACTGCACATCAACGGGACCGGCCGTTATGTCAAGCACGGTCCGGTTGGCGATTGCGGAACGACCGGGCGTAAACTCGCCGTTGATTTCTACGGTGGGAACTGTCGGATCGGCGGCGGTTCGCCGTGGACGAAGGACGGCACGAAGGCTGACCTCTGCCTCAATCTTCTGGCGCGTCAGTATGCCGTTGACCGCATCAAGGCAACGCATAACGAAGTGGAATACTGCGCGATTTCGTGCCGTATCGGCTCGCCGGAGATTTCTGTTTCGATGCGGAACCAGAACGGCATTGAGACGGCTGCATGGACAGAGACCGTCTATCCGGCCGATCTCATCAAGCGTTTTCATCTCAAGGAGCCGAGGTACACGCAGATGTGCCGGGACGGGCTGTTCTCATGATTCAAATATTCACATGGTGTGCTACTGCGATATGCCTCGCCGGCACGGTCCTGAATGTTCGGAAGAACGTTCTGTGCTTCTACTTGTGGTGTGTTGGAAACATCGCATGGATGCTGTTCGATCTGTGGTCGCGCCTTTACGGGCGCGCCGTCCTCGATGCAGTTCAGCTCGGACTTGCCGTCTGGGGCATTTTCGCATGGTCAAGGAAAGGGCAAAACAATGGAAATAATTGAACGCAACATCGCGGAGGTCATTCCCTACGAGAAGAATCCGCGCGTAAACGATCAGGCTGTCGATGCCATCATGAAGTCGATTCAGCAGTTCGGCTTCAACTCGCCGATCATCGTCGACAACAGCGGCGTCATCATCTGCGGTCATACGAGATACAAAGCCGCGCTCCGGCTCGGGTTGCAGACCGTTCCGGTGGCGGTCACGTCCGACTTGTCGCCGGAGCAAGTCAAGGCGTACCGCATCGCCGACAATAAACTTGCCGAGTTGGCGACCTGGAACTACGACATGCTCATCGCGGAGATCGAGACGCTGAAGGACTCCGGCATCGATCTGTCTCTCCTGGATTTCGAGATCGTCGACATGAATCAGCCGGAGACGCTGAAAGAGGGAAAGACGGACGCGAACGCCGTGCCGGACAAACCGCAGGATGCCGTCAGCGTCCGCGGCGAGGTCTACCAGTTGGGCGAGCATCGGCTGATGTGCGGTGACAGCACGTCTCCGTCCGACATGCTGTGGCTGATGAAGGACGACCTGGCGAAACTCTATCTCACTGACCCGCCGTACAATGTGGCGGTGACTTGTGCCGCCGGGAAGACGATTCAGAACGACAACATGTCGGATGCCTCGTTCCGGTCGTTTCTGACGGAAGCGTTCAAAACGGCGTCGGTCGTCATGGACGAGAACTGCATGCTTTACATCTTCTTCGCGAGCATCGAGCATGTGAATTTCCATCTGGCCGCGGATGCCGCCGGGCTTGACATCAAGCAGGAACTTTACTGGATCAAAAGCCATTTCATCCTGGGGCATCAGGATTACCACTACAAATGCGAGCCGTGCATGTACGGATGGAAGCGCGGCGGTCACTATGTCTGGTACGGTCCGCGGCAGGCGAGCAATCTGTTCCGCTATAAAAAGCCGAACGTGAACAAAGACCACCCGACGCCGAAGCCGGTCGAGATGCTTGTCGAGCTGATCCGGAATTCCTCGCGCCGCGGGGAGATCGTCCTCGATTCGTTCGGCGGTTCCGGCTCCACGATCATCGCTTGCGAGCAGACCGGGCGCGTCTGCAGGGCGATGGAACTGGACGAGAAATATTGCGACGTCATCCGCAAACGCTATGCGGAATTCATCAACGGCGAGGGCTGCGACTGGGAGTCGCTGACTCCGGCGATCAAGGAGGAAGAAGATGGTGACTGACAAGGAAAAGGCGACGTTCGAGTCGCTGCCGAAAAAATATGTCGTCGACGTGCTGCGGAAAATGGGCGCGAAGAACTATTCGATGGAAGTCCTCGAGGAGGACATCCGTCTCGGTGCGCCGGTCAATGAAGACGGCACGATCAACATGTGGAACTACGCAGCGTGGCTTTACGACTGCGGTTATCTGAAAGGAGGCATCCGATGAAGAGCTTTCTCAATATCAGCCTTGAGGAGTTGTGCCATCTGTGGGCGACATACAACACTGTCGGCTGTCATCCGAAGCCGCGTGGCAAAATCTTCATCGACTACGTGCGCTACTTCTATTTCCTCAACAGCGGCGGTTGGCATCGGATTAATTTCCTGAAGTATATCGCTCTGCTCGTGAATTTCCGCATGATGCATTATGGCAGAAAGTAACGAAAACACCGTTACATCCTACGACTACAAGGCTCTCTGCGGTCGGTGGACGACGGAGAACAAACTCGGCGTCGTCATTACGCTTTATCGTGTCAAGACGGATTTCGACACGAACCACGATTACCTGAAAGCGGACGACAATCCGAAAAAAATAAACTTTCTGCGGTACATCGCGTGGCTTGCCGAGCCGCTCCATCGCAAGAAGCCGATGGATGCGGACGCCAGTTACGAGGAGCGGAAGAACCGCGAGTATCAGCGGCAGAAGGCGATGTCGACCTCCGGGCGCGACATCGGAGACATCCCGGAGGTGAAAAACCCGGACGTCAAGGAGCAGTGCCGCGAGAATTTCCGGCTGTTCTGCGAAACGTATTTTCCGAACACGTTTTCCTTGTCCTGGTCGAGCGACCACCTGAAAGCGATCGAACGGATCGAGGAGTGTGTTCTCCGAGGCGGTCTGTTCGCCCTGGCGATGCCGCGCGGCTCCGGCAAGAGTTCTCTTTGCGAGGTGGCGGGCATCTGGTCGCAGCTGTACGGTCACCGCGAATTCCTCGTCCTCATCGGCGCGACGGAAGGCGCCGCGATCGAGATGATGGATTCCATCAAGACCGAGTTGGAGACGAACGAACTCCTGATGGACGATTTCCCGGAGGTGTGCTTTCCGATCCGGCAGTTGGACGGCATCGCGAACCGCTGTGCCGGTCAGCTTTATCATGGCGAACGGACGCGCATTACCTGGACGAGCAATGAGATCGTGCTGCCGACAATCGCCGGGAGCGCGGCGTCCGGCATGATCATCCGCGTCGCCGGTATCACCGGACGAGTCCGCGGCATGAAATACAAGCGATCGGACGGCGAGTCTGTGCGTCCGTCTCTCGTCATCGTCGACGATCCGCAGACTACGGAATCTGCCGGGAGCGTGGAGCAGACGAGGAAGCGCGTCCGAATCCTCGTGTCGGACGTTCTCGGCTTGGCCGGTCCCGGCAAGAAAATTGCCGGACTGATGCCATGCACCATCATCCATGTCGGCGACATGGCAGACCAGATCCTCGATCGATCGAAACACCCGGAGTGGTCCGGCGAGAAGACGAAGATGGTCTATGCTTTCCCGACGAACATGACGTTGTGGGAGAAATATTCAGAAATCCGAGCGGAAAGCCTGCGCGAAAACGGCGATCTGTCTGCCGCGACGGCGTTCTATAAAAAGCACCGCAAGGAGATGGACGAGGGCGCGGTCGTGTCGTGGGACGCCCGGTACAATTACGATGAACTGTCTGCGATTCAGCATGCCATGAATTTGAAGTTCACGGACGAAATGGCGTTCCAGGCAGAGTATCAAAACGAGCCGATGCCGGACGATATTCAGGAGGACAACCTCTTGTCCGTCGATGAAATCTGCCGGAAACTGAACGGTCTGCAGAGAGGCATCGTTCCGCTGAACTGCGTCCGGCTGACGATGTTCGTGGATATCCAGAAGCCACTGCTGTTCTACTGCATCTGTGCCTGGGCAGACGATTTCACCGGAGCCGTGGTGGATTACGGCGCGTGGCCGGATCAGCACCGCATTCGCTTCTCTCTCGCAGATGCGAATCCGACCATGCAGACAAAGTTTCCGAACAGCGGAATCGAGGGTCAGATTTACGCCGCGCTCGACGCTCTTTTCAAGGAGCAGATGTCGCGCGAGTTCAAGCGCGAGGACGGCGCGATGATGCATATCGAGCAGGCCATGATCGACGCGAACTGGGGTCAGTCGACCGATGTCGTGTACCAGTTCTGCCGGCAGAGCGGTTATTCCAATATATTATATCCGGGCCACGGACGTTATGTCGGCGCGTCGTCCAAGCCGATGACCGAATACAAACGGAAGCCCGGAGAACGTCTTGGGTTCAACTGGTTCATGCCGGCGATTGCCGGGAAGCGCGCAATCCGGCACGTCATCTTCGACACGAACTTCTGGAAGAGTTTCGTGCATGGACGTCTTTCCGTGGCGATGGGCGATCCCGGATGTCTTTCTCTGTTCGGAAAAAATCCGATGTTCCATCAGTTGTTCGCGGAGCATCTCACTGCGGAATACCGCGTCAAGACGCAAGGTCTTGGGCGCGTGGTGGACGAGTGGAAACTGCGCGCGTCGCACGAGGACAACCACTGGCTTGACTGCCTTGCCGGATGTGCCGTCTGCGCTTCGATGCGAGGCTCTGCCCTGGCAGAGCAGATGAACGGCATAGTACGCAAGGAGAAGCGTGTGCTGTCGAGCGGTTCGGCGGCTCCGATCGCTTCTGCGGATTCGCCGTCCGTTCCGTCTGTTTCCGTCCGGCAGCCGATGAAACTTTCGGACATCCAGAAAGCGCGCAACGTTTAAGTGCATTAAGAGCAGATTTAAGTGCATTAAGTGCATTTTTAAGAGCAAATTAAGAGCCGGGACGCGTTCCCGGCTTCATTTTTGTGCTTGTTTTGCAAAATATTTCACGTTGCAGAAAATAAAATTATCGTGCTGACATAGATATTTAGGTTTTAATTTATTAGGGTTTGAGATAATATAGCGCAGTTCAAATAGGCTAAACTTCGTGCTGAATTGGATATTTAGGTTTTAATATATTCGGTTTTATATATCGTTTAGGTCAAGTTCAAAACAACTAAACTTCGTGCTGACATGGTCATTCGCTAAAATATATTGTTTGTCGAACCGAAATATAGGTTTAGCCTCAAAATGCAAAATAGGTGTCTGCATTTGCATTTCATTTTTTGTTTTTCGGAATTTTAGATTAGTGCCGTTTTTTCTGAAAATTTTATGTTGCATTTGCATTGCTGACAAGAAAAACGTCTAAAGTCGAATTTCCGGCGCAGGAATTGTCTAAACTATTATTTTTTGTAAATGCTTATCATTTCAAATAATGAAAATTTTATGTTGCATTTGCATAATATATACTATAATATAAAAAAAAGAGATTAGATTTTTTTTTATTTTTCCCCCACCTATATTCACACACGTTTGTCAGCGTACGCCTCTGCCGGTGTGTATTCGCGCGCGCGAGGGCAAAAAAAAATTTCGGTGATGGCTGTCGGCATCGCCGTCTCCGGCGCGTTGCGTTGCATCTGCGCTTGTGCGTCATGCGTCACGTTGCGCGTATGCGCGTGAGTGTGTCCACACGGCGCGCTCTGGCGTTTGAACCTTGGCGATGCGTCCGTTTATGCGTTTCGAGCCGCAAGTGCCGTCAAACCGCCGTTTCCGTGCGTTTCTGCCGGTCACGGCTCCGTTTCCAGTCTCCGTTTCCATGCCGTCCGGGAATCGCCGTCAAGCCATGTTTCGACAACTTCCACCATTTGAGACGTTTTTCGGCAGTTTGGAATTAAAAAACGTGTCGTTTTCATGCTTGTTTTCTCATTTTCCTGTGTTTTGCGTGCCGGATTTTTATGTGTTTTGAGGTCAGGTTTTGGAATAGATTGGAAGCAATAGGCTTTTTTAGGACGAAACGACAATTGTGTGTAGGTAAAAATTTTTTAATCGCGCAAGCAAGGGGGACACCACATGGCAGAATCCGGGACTGAAATCACCATCGAAGAGCGCATTGTCCGTAATGCGACCGAGGGCTTCAAGTCTGCCGAGCAGGACGGCGGCCGCGGCGAGCAGTTCAGCATCGACGAGCAGATCAAGGCGGCAAAGTTCGCCGCTTCGGTCGAAGCATCCAAGTCGAAGCATCTCGGCATCCGCATCTGCAAGATGATTGCCGGAGGAGCGCAGTGATGAGTATCCGAAGCCGGATTGCCCAGTTCTTTATGCCGAAAGGCGACAAGCGCGCCGTCAAATTGAGTTTCGACGCGGCCGGGCACGGCGTGGACAACGCACGGCATTGGTCTGCCGCCGATTATCTTTCCGCAGACTCCGAGGCGAACGAGTCCGTTCGCAGGACGCTCCGCACCCGCTCCCGTTACGAGGTTTCGAACAACTCGTACGCAAAGGGCATTGTCCTCACGATTGCAAACGATACCATTGGAACCGGTCCTCGCCTCCAGTGTCTTTCCGATGACGACGCCGTAAACTCAAAGGTCGAAGGTGATTTCTGCCAATGGGCGCAGACGGTCGACCTCGCCGGAAAACTCCGGCTTGTACGCATGGCAAGATGTCAGGACGGCGAGGCTTTCATTATCCTGGCGCAGAATCCGAATCTCAAAGACAAGCACGTCAAACTTGATTTGCAGATTGTCGAAGCGGACTGCGTCACGAATCAGGCCGTTGACCTCGATCCCTACGATGTGGACGGAATCAAGTACGACAAGTACGGTAATCCGGTGTCGTACCGCGTTCTGCGCTATCATCCCGGCGGCGATGAGATCGAGACGGAATTCAACAAAGCGGACATCATTCCGGCAGAGAACATGATTCACTATTTCCGCAAGGACAGGCCCGGTCTGCATCGGGGCATCCCGGAAATCACGCCCGCGCTGCCGTTGTTCGCACAGCTTCGCCGTTTTACGCTTGCCGTTCTCGCCGCCGCGGAATCTGCCGCAGACTTCGCGGGCATCATTTATACGGATTCGCCTGCCGGTGGCGAGAGCGAAGACCTCGCCGCGCTCGATCCCATCAAACTCGAACGCAACATGCTTCTCACCATGCCGGGCGGCTGGAAAATGGGACAGCTTGACAGCAAGCAGCCCTGCTCCACCTACGGCGAGTTCAAGAATCATGTCCTCAACGAGATCGCGCGCTGCCTCAATATCCCGTTCAACATTGCCGCGGGCAATTCGAGCGGATACAATTACGCAAGCGGCCGTCTCGACCACCAGACTTACTATAAGTCCATCCGGGTCGAGCAGGCCAATATCGTCACCGTCATCCTGAACCGCATTTTCGATGCGTGGTACCGGGAATATGCGCTTTCCAACCGCCTTGATTTAGAGCCGCCGGACCGGACGTGGTTCTGGGACGGCTTCGAGCATGTGGACCCGTCCAAGGAGGCGACTGCAACCGTTCTCCGTCTGCAAAACCATGTCACGACCTACGCCATCGAATTCGCGAAGCAGGGTCTTGACTGGGAGGATGAGTTCCACCAAATCGAAAAGGAGAAACGGCTCATGGAGGAACTCGGCATCACGCCGGATGACGTAAACGCCGCTTTTACCGGAAACAAAAAAACTTCCGAAGAGGAGGAAGAATAAATGCCTGAAAAGAAACTGAATTTCATCATCGCCGCAGCAAACGCCGAAAACGGCGATGACAAGAACGCCACCCGGTGCAAGGTCACCGGAACCGCGTACAGCGGTGGCAAGATGAACGTCGGAATGTGGGGCGAAGCAGTCGTTGTCGCGCTTGACGGAATCGACTGCGGCGCCGAGAACATTCCGCTGCTCATGAACCATGAAAACTCGACCGACAGCCGCCTGGGTACGCTGACCGCGAAAATCGTCGACGGCTCTCTCGTCATCGAAGGCGATATTATCGCCGAGACGGACGAGGCGAAGAACGTGGTCGCGCAGATGCGCGCCGGCAAGGACTGGCAGATGTCCATCGGCGCGAGCGTCGACGTCTACGAGATGGTCAAGGCCGGTGCAAAGGTGAAAGTCAACGGACAGGAATTCGAAGGTCCGTTTTATCTCATTTCAAAATCCACGCTCCGCGAGGTGAGCGTGGTCGCCGTCGGAGCGGATTCTTCGACACAAATGAAAATCGCGGCAAAACTGAATTTGAAACCTAAAGGAGACAAAGCTATGCCTGACGATCTCACTCCCGCTGTCGCCGCTGCAAATGCGGCTCCCGCCCAGCCGACGCCCGCTCCCGTTGCGGCCAAAGCTGATGAACCCGTTAACATTCAGGCCACCGCCGCAGATGCCCGCGCCGCCGCCGATGAAGCCGTCAAGGCCGAACGTAAGCGCGTCGCCGACATCCGCGCCATCTGCGCTGGAGAATTCCCGGAAATCGAAGCAGAAGCCATCGACAACGGCCTCGGCATCGATGAGGTCAGAGAAAAGGTCCTGGCTGCGTTCCGCAAGAAACAGCCGACCACCGCTCCGAACGTCATCATCAAGGCCGAACAGACCGATGCCAAGACGCTCGAAGCCTCTTTCATGCTCCGCGCCGGACTCGGCGAGGAAGACGTGCAGAAAGCCTACGGCGATCAGACTCTGGAAGCCGCCGCGAAGGCGCGCGACATCTCCATGAAGGAGCTGTTCTGCGAATCTCTCAAGATCGAAGGCAAGAATCCCGGACGTTCGTTCGGCAACGACACCATCGAGGCTGCCTTCTCCACTGTCTCTCTCCCCGGCATCCTGAACAACGTCGCGAACAAGGTTCTGCTCCGCGCGTTCAACGCCCAGCCGATCATCGCCACCAAGCTCTGCTCCACCGGCGACCTCAACGACTTCAAGGAGAGCGAACGCTATCGCCTCACCGATGTCGGCGATCTGAAGCCGGTCGCGGCCGACGGCGAAATCAAGGACGGCGGCCTCACCGAGGAAAAGAGCACCAACCAGCTCGAAACCTACGCGAAGAAGTTCTGCCTGACTCGCAAGATGATTCTGAACGACGACCTCGGCGCGTTCCTCAAGGTTCCGACTGCGATGGGCAACCGCGCCGCCCGCCTCATCGATCAGCTGTTCTTCGCCCGTCTGCTCGCCAACCCGGCGCAGAGCGACGGTCAGAATCTGTTCAGTGCGGCTCACGGCAACCTGCTCACCGGCTCCACTTCCGCTCTCGGCGTGGATTCCCTGCAGGCCGCCGTCAAGGCGTTCCTCGACCAGACCGACGCCGATGGTCAGCCCATCAGCATCGAGCCCCGCTATCTGCTCGTTCCCACCGAACTGAAGTTCAAGGCCATCGAACTCACCAAGGGCGCGGTTTTCATCGCCACCGGCGACACCGACACCCTGCGTCCGGCCCTCAACAGCCTCGCGGACGAAAATCTGCAGGTCGTCTCCAGTCCGTACCTCGCCAACGCCGCCTATGCCGGTTCCAGCAACACCGCCTGGTATCTGTTCGGCGATCCGAGCCAGACCGACACCTTTGAGATCGGGTATCTCAAAGGCAAGCGCACCCCGACCATCGAAAAGGGCGACACTGATTTCAACACGCTGGGCATGTGGTTCCGCGTGTACTTCGATCTGGGCGTCCGCGAGCAGGGATTCCGCGGCAAGGTCAAATCCAACGGCGCCGCTTGAATCTGAAACCTCACCTATAAGGAGATCAAACTATGAGCTTCGATGCTGCTTTTGTTTCCCCCGGCGAATCCATCGACTACACTCCCACGAGTGCTGTCGCGGCCGGTTCCGTCGTCATCCAGTCCGGTCTTGTCGGCGTTGCAAAACTCGACATTCCGGCCAATACGCTCGGCGCGCTCGCTGTCAGCGGTCTGTTCGACTTCAAGAAGACGACCGTCGCCATCGACGCCGGCGCAAAGGTGTACTGGAACGCCACCAGCTCTTTCGCGACCACCGTTTCTTCCGGCAACACGTTCATCGGCCTTGCCGCCGAGACCGTGACCAGCGCCGGCGCGACCGTGAAGGTGCTTCTCAACAAGTGACCATTCTGCCAAGTGTGGTTTAGGAGACTCTGACATGGACATGCTGCATCGCGCGAGTGACTGGCTGAACAGCCGGCGTGCCGAAGGTCTTTCCGAGACTGTGGTGCTTCAGTACTACAGCGACGGCGAGAAGGACGGCAGTCCGGTTACGCTCACCGCCACCCGCGGACGCAGCTTGTTCCGTGCGGAGGACCGGTTCGGCGTGACCATTCGTGTTCACAGCACCGATTTCATCTTCCTTGCCGCCGACCTCACGAGGTTTCCGGCAAAGGGAGACGAGATCATCGCCGACGGGCGTGTGTTCGAGGTTCTCGCTCCGAACAACGAGCCCGTCTGGCGTTGGTCCGGGAATTACAACGAGGCGATTCGCGTCCACACGAAGGACATGGGCGATTTTGTCGAGGAGGAGAGCAATGGCTGACATCAACACCATCCTCACCGCGATTGCGGCAGACACTGCGATTACGTCGTGGAATCCGGTCGTGACGGCTCTGCCGGACTACGAACTGAAAGATACGGCGAACGCGAAGTGCTGCGTGGTTCCGGTTGGGATTGAGTACAGCAATCTTTCCCGCGGCTCCATCAACAAGGTCTTTGTCGTGGACGTCGGCTTCATCAAACGCAAGAAGAACATCGGTGTTCTTCAGCTGATTTCCGATATGGAGACCATCGCCGCGCATTTCATGAAGTCGACTTATGGAAACGCCCGCGTGATGAACGTGTCGCACGATCCGCTCTACGATGACGAACGGCTTCGTACCGAGAGTCTGTTCCAGGGCGTTCTCACGCTTCGCCTGCAGGAGGTGTCGTGATGGATATCACTGTTCGGATGAACTTGAATGACAAGCAGATCAAGCGCGCTGTCGACAAGGAAATGAAGCCGACGCTGATGGGCGCGGGCCGCTATGTCATGAACATCGTCCGGGCTTCGATTCATCAGCGCAGGGATCCGAACAAGAGCGCGATTCCGATGCATCAGCCGTTCGCGCATGCACATGCCGGAAAAAAGCCGAATCCGGGCTTCAAGAAGACTATCGTGTACGCGATGGAGGAAAGCGGGAAGGCCGTCCTGGTCGGCTCGCAGCTTGTCCGTCCTGGCATGAGCGTCATCGCAAAGTCGCACGAGTTCGGCGGGACGCGCACGATCAAGGCGGCGTGGGAAAGCAAGATCGATCCCGATCAACTCAACGTCGGAGACATCGCTCCGGTTCGCAAAAAATATGTCGGACGGCGCGATACTGTCTACCGCACCGACCTCGATCCCGATCCGAAGACCGGACAGCGCGTTTACTGGATTCGGCTTCGCACCAAGTCGCAGGTCGACCACTCCAAGCGCGTGTTCAAGCGTATGCGTAAGCAGTACAGCAAGACGGTCCGTGCGAATTATCCGCGCCGTCCGTTCATGCTGCCCGGTCTTATCCACGCAACTCCGAAACTGACCACTTTCTGGCAAAATGCCGTAAAATAAAAGCAAAGGAGACACTATCATGTCTGTTGTTCTTGGCCTGAATGCCAAACTTTTCCGTGGCACCGCGGGGACCCAGGCGGCCGTGGAAATGAAGAACGTCAAAGACCTCACGCTCAACATCGAGAGCGGAGAGGCCGATGTCACCACGCGCAAAGCGCAGGGCTGGCGCCAGTCCATCGCCACCCTGAAATCCGCGTCCGTCGAGTTTGAGATGAACTACGACACGACCGATGCGGACTTCATCGCTCTGCAGACCGCATTCTTCTCCGGGACTGCGCTCTCGTTCTTCATTACCGATGGCAGCGGGACCGGCCTCGATGCCGACTTCACCATCCTCAACTTCAACATCAATCAGCCGCTCGAAGAGGCGATGACGGTGTCCGTCACCATTAAGCCGACCGACTCCTCTCGCGCTCCGGTCTGGCAGACGGGGAGCGGCTCCTGATGCATTCGTTCGTTGATAAAAACGGCCGGTCCTGGGCTGTCGTTGTCAACATCGCGGCAGTGAAGCGCGTTCGCGCACTCTGCTCCGGGCTGAACATTCTTGAGCTTATCAGCGTGGATGAAAACGGCAAGACCGATTCCAGTACGCTCGATAAGCTCTCGAATGACCCGGTTCTGCTCGTGGACACGCTGTACGCTGTCTGCAAGCCGGAAGCCGATGCGAACAACATCACGGACGAGCAGTTCGGCGAAGCAATGAACGGCGATGCCATCGAGCGTGCAACACGCGCTTTCCTGGATGAGATGGTCGATTTTTTCCCGGAGACGAAACGTCTGGTTCTGCGGAAGGTCCTGGACGCGACCCGGCGTTTCGAGGAAGAGGCGACGAAAAAGATTCAGGCGTTTGTGGAGAGCGGATCGTTCGACCGGTTCATCGAATCACGTATCAAGACTTTGAAAGATACTGGCTTGAATCTGCCGGCATCCTCGGAGTAAACCCGGACCAGTTTACTCTGCGCGAGCTGATTTCCATGTACGAGGCGCGCGGTCGCTCCGATTGGGACCGGACATCGATGCTGATTGCAGTTGTGATCAACATGATGCGCGATCCGAAAAAGAGCCGGGGCGTCGTTCCGACGACGTTCAATCCGTTCCGCAATAAAAAGAAAAAAACGATTCCGATCGTTCCGTTGACGGTATTAAAAGACGTTTTTGTGAGGTAAAAAATGCCTAATGCAACTGCACCGAGAATCAGAGCCGGTGAGGCTTACATTCGAATCACTGCGGACAACTCCGCGCTGATTCGCGGTCTTGATGCCGCGAAGGAGGCTCTGCGTTCGTTCGGGCAGACGCTCAAGGGCATCGGAACGGACATGATGCAGTTGTCCGGCGTCATCGCGTTGCCTCTCGCGCTTTCCGCGAAGGAGTTTGCGGACTTCGATGACAAGGTCAGGATTCTGAAAGCCATCACCGGAGCGGCGGCCGCGGAGACTTCCGCTCTCACGAAATATATGCGCGAACTTGGCGCGACTACTGCTTTTACTGCGGAGCAGGTCGCGCAGGGCGGCGTTGAACTTGCGCGTATGGGCTTCGATATCTCCGAGGTCAAGGACGGCTTAAAACCGATCATGGACCTTGTCCGGGCGACCGGCACCGAGACGTTCCGTCTTGGCGAGGTCGCGTCCTATGCTTCTGCGACCATGCGCGGTTTCGGTCTTTCCTCGGAGCAGTTCGCGCATGTCTGCGACATCATGGGCGTTGCCGCAGACAATTCCGCTATGGATATCGCCGACCTCGGCGAAGCCATGAAGATTGTCGCGCCGTCTGCGAAGACCATCAACGAGGACATCAAGGACACTGCCGCTTCGCTGATGCTGATGGCGAATGCTGGTGTTCGAGGCTCGCTTGCTGGCACGTCTCTCCGTAAGGTGTACCAGTCGCTTGCCGCTCAATCCGGTAAGACTGCCGGTCTTTCGCCGGAGCAGATTCAGGAAGGCATCCGTGGCGTTGCAGAGTTGAACTCGATGGGCATTGCCCTGGTCGACACGAACGGAAACCTCCGCAAGACGAACGAAATCATGTCCGAAATTGCGAAAAAGGCGCGCGCGTTGAAGACCGGCGAGCGAATCAATTTTGCGACCGACATCTTCGACCTCCGCGGTTCTCTCGGCGCGCTGTCTATAATGGACAAGGCGGCGAGCCTCGATAATTTCCGCAAGAAACTGAACGAGGCGTCCGGTCATAACCGGAAGATTGCGGAAGACATGGAGCAGGGAATCGGCGGTGCGCTCCGTCTTATCATTTCGCAGTTCAAGGAGCTGCAGATTTCCATCGGTGAAGCCATCTGGAACACGTTCGGACAGAAAGCCCGGAATGAGATTGTTTCTTTCATTTCCGCGATTCGGAATCTCGTGGTTGAGAACAAGGAGCTCGCGTCGAAGATCGTCGCCGGGATTGGCGCGGTGTTTGCGTTCGGCGTTGCGCTGTTCGGTCTTGGCGCCGCCATTAAAATCCTTTCCAATGCGTTTGGTCTTGTCTCTTTTGCAATTAAGGCGTCTGTTGGCGTTATCATGCTGGCGATGAATGCCTATCTTGCATTAAAGAATGTCGTGATTGCAACTCATACTGCCATGACTGCGTTTGGTCTTTTCCTCGGAGCCGATGCGTCTGTTGCGGCTTGGGCTGGTTCGCTGATCACGCTTACCGGAGTGTTTCTCGGTTTGATTGCCGTTTGGAAACTTGTTCCCGGTTGGATTGAAACTTTGAAGCGTTACTTTTCCTCGATCGTTCCAATCGTCACCGAAGCGTTTACTACAATTCGCGACTCTCTCGCTGCGGGTGACATGCAGGGTGCGTTGAAAGTGTTTGTTTCTTCTTTCAAACTTGCCGCCTTGAAGGCGATTCTTCCGCTTCGTCAGCTTTGGGCTTCAATCGGGCCGACCTGGAAAGATAATTGGTACGGCATCATCGACTGGCTTAAGAAGAGTTTGGTGTCGCTTGCGGCTTTTGCGAAGAAAGCCGCAATCAATGTCGGATTTTTTCTCCGGTCGTTTTTCCTGAAGAGCTGGAACGGCATTCTCGAATTCATGATTAACGGTCTGGCGAGTGCGGCAAAGGTCATCCTCGATGGGCTTCTGTACATTTTCTATGGTCTTGGTACTCTCGCCGAGAAGATTGGGCTTGATGATGGTTCGATTCGTGCGGATGCAGAATACGCCATCCATAACACAAACCATACGCTTGACACCTGGGCAGAAAAAGGCATCCAGAAATATTCAGCCGACACGTCGAATGTTGACAGAGCATGGGACAGTGCGCTTGCCGCTGTTGATAAGTCCGAGGCGTTGACTCTTGAAAAAATCAGCGAGGAAACGCTCGAAAAAAGAAAGCGCAACAACGAAGCCTGGGATGCCGAGTTTGCCGCGTTGCAGAAGGATATCGAGGAAGCGGAAAAGGGCGCGGAAGAGGCCAAGGAGTTCGCGGCGATGTTCCATGTGATGAAATTGCAGGTTGCGGATTTGAAAAACTATTTTGAAGATATTGTCGAATCCTACGTTCTCAACGATGCCATGCGGCAGACAATCAGCGATTACGAGGCTGCGCTTCATTCCGAAGACCCGGCAGAACGCGACAGAGCCGAAGCCGCTGTGCGCGAGATGATCGAGTATAACCGCAATCTTGCGCGTCAGCGCGAGATGGAGTTCAACGAGGAACTCGAAGCCGCGCAGGAAGACCGCGTCATTGATGATGTGGAAAATGCACGGCTGCGCGGTTTTGCGGAATCTCGCGCCGAGGCTCTGAAAATGAAAGCGGAATACGAGCGTCTGCTTGCAAGCGGTTATTCCGATGCGACCGCTGCTGTCATGGATGAGTCCAAGAAGGTGAACGGCATCGGCGCGTGGTCAAGCGATGTTTTGAACGCCATGCTGAATACGCCGGACGAAAAACGGACTGCAGATGCCGCCGAAAGCATCAACGATGCCGTCCTGGATATCAAGCGTAAGATTTTCAGCGGCAAATGGGGTTCTCTAACTTACGGAGCGTGACATGGCAAGGGTTGAGCAGAATTACAAAGAGCACGTGAACAGCATGGACCGGTGGGGCAACTACCTCTCCGTTGAAGTGCCGTATATCGTTTTCGATGCTGTGGACAGTCATGGCAAGGCGAGCGAGGAAGTCGCGCTGAACGCTGTCCGTGCCGCGATTCCGCAAGGAGCATACAATTTGCCGTTGCAGTCCATCTCGATCGATTCCCGCGTCGCCGAAACCACGTTCAAGGTGAATGCGCTTTACCAGGACGATTCCGGCTCTGGCGATTACGGAGACGATGACGATGCGGAAGCGACCGTCAGTTTTGACTGCGGCGGTTCTTCGCGTCATGTTCTCTATTCTTTACAGCCGCAGCGTCATCCTTATGGAGACAAGGACGCCCAGGGCGCGATCGGATGGAACGGAAAGGTCGGCAAGGAGATTGAGATTGCCGGTGTTGATGTTCCGTGTGCCGATATCCGCGAAACGCGAACCAAGTCCATGAACGTCGGGCATCTCACGACCGCATATCTTCGCCGGGTGGTTTCTCTTGTCGGCAAGGTCAACAACCGCCGTTTCTATGGCTGGGAAAAGGGCGAGAGCATGTTCCTGGGCATGTCTTATATGCGCTCCAAGAAAGCGCATCATGTCGTTGTTCAATTCCACTTCTCGATTCGGCTTAACGAGCGGAATGTCGAGATTTCCGGGCACAACGTCGGCGATGTCGAGGGACATGAGTATATTTCCGCGATTCCGATTTCCGTGAATGACAATGGTCTGAAGAGCGACGTTTCCGACATTTATGCTTCGAAGCCGTGGCTTTACGGCGATTTCAGCCTGCTGGGGGTGTGACATGGGATATTGGCCTGACGTAAATCCTGGACAAGCTTTCCAGCCGTCTGCACAGCTCGAAAATGATGTGCGTCATCTTGTCAATCAAGGCGGGCTTTCTGGTGTCCGGGCGAATGGTGCTGGTGTGAATGTGGAAAACATTTGTATCAATGCGTATAATCATGGAACTACGGCAATTGCTGCCGGTACGGTTGTTACGTTCATTGATGCTGCGATGGTTGAGGGCGCTGTTCAAGTTGCTGCAATGACGGCTGGTTCTTCTGCGACCGAATGGGCGATTGCCCAGGATACGATTGAATCACACCAGTTCGGATCAGTTCTTGTCATGGGTGCGGTGATTGTTCCGATTACCGGCGAAACTGGCGATTATGCTGTTCCGGTTGGTGGCGGTGGATCGTTTGCACGTTCTACGACTGGTATTGCTCGGATTTTGCGGACGATTGGAACGGCATCTGCATTGATTCTTGTTGGCAGTGCGTCTGGTGGAGAAGGTGTTACCTATGCGGCTGCGAATGGCATAAATTCTGATTTGCTTTCTGGTGGAACGATTTCTGGAAATTATATTGGTGTCGGAAGCGTGACTGTTACGCCAGTTGAAGGATCGACAAATGGACAAATGAAGATTGCTTGTTCTGGTGGTGGTGGTGGTAGTGTTCCACCTGGAACGATCATCGCTTATGCTGGGCCGCTTTCCAGCGATGATATGATGTTTCCGGCTGGATATTCCGGGGACGGTGACACCCCTGCTGGATGGTTGCACTGCAATGGGCAGGCTGTGAGCAGAAGCGAATAC
>Ga0310786_10002927_pt1 | contig 25378 bp, 19 predicted proteins | sample AusTroGonzalo_MG_FD_203881 | JGI IMG/M metagenome (GOLD analysis project Ga0310786, IMG submission 203881) | Bovine rumen microbial communities from tropical cattle in Woodstock, Queensland, Australia - Gonzalo_03 (v2) (version 2) | ecosystem: Host-associated > Mammals > Digestive system >...
TTGTTTCCATTCCGGCTGGTTAATTTTATTTCTTGCCCTGGCCATTAGAGTATTACCCTTAACATCACGAGGCCCGACTTCACATACAAAAGGAGCGCCTTTACGCGTCCACTCCCACATTTTATCTACAGATTCCTTATCTCGTGTATCAACTTTCACGCGAATTTTCTCCCCATCATATATCTGTTCGGACAAAGCTGAGCATAAACGCATTACATATGACATAACCTCATCTTTTTGCGATGCATCTTTTATAATGGGAACAATGACGATCTGCTGCGGAGCAATTTTGGGAGGAACAACCATTCCTTCATCATCGGCATGAGTCATTATTAAACTACCTATCAAGCGTGTCGTCACACCCCATGATGTTGTATAAGCGTATTGCAGTTTGCCATCCTTTCCTACGAACTTGATATCTGCCGACTTGGCAAAATTCTGCCCGAGGAAGTGAGATGTGCCGGCTTGTAAAGCCCTGCCGTCTTGCATCATCGCTTCAATAGAATACGTATCTACGGCACCGGGGAATTTTTCGTTTTCAGGTTTGCGTCCCTTTATAACGGGCATGGCCAAAGCGTTTTGCATAACATCAAAATATACATTCAGCATTGTTTTTGCTTCCTGTTCCGCTTCTTCATAGTCGGCATGCACAGTGTGACCTTCCTGCCATAAAAATTCCCTTGTCCTAAGGAAGATTCTTGGCCGCATTTCCCAACGAACCACATTAGCCCACTGATTTATCATAATCGGCAAATCTCTATACGAATTAACCCACTTTGAAAATGAATCGGCAATAATTGTTTCGGATGTAGGACGAACGATAAGAGGTTCAGGCAATTCCCCATCGGGGGTAAGTTTCCCGTCTTTCATGGTCAAACGGCTATGAGTAACGATTGCCATTTCTTTTGCAAAACCTTCCACATGCTCAGCTTCTTTTTGAAAATAACTTAACGGAATAAATAACGGGAAATAGCAATTTTCATGTCCCGTTTCCTTAATCTTATCATCGAGGACACGCTGAATACGCTCCCAAATACCATATCCCCAAGGCTTAATAACCATACATCCGGGTGACGAAGACACCTCAGCCATATCTGCTGCAGATATAACATTCTGATACCACTCGGGATAATTACTAGCTCTTGTATTCTTTAAAGTCATTTTTATAACCTCTTTGTTTTCGTGTTTAGGATAGAGGTATATCATATCACTTTTCTTTAATCAAAGTGTTTCCTTTTAAAAATACCATCAACCGTATTTGCGCTATCTTAATCCGAAACATATTGCCAAACAAAAGGCTGCGTATTACGCTATACTGAAGTATAAAGATGGTAAAGAGGATTGAAATGGCTTATACGTTAGAAGAAAAGAAAGCTAGGCTAAGAAGACATATGGAAGCATCTAGGACGATAAGTCCAGAAACAGCTAAAAAAATGTATGAAGATTTATTTAAATACGGAGGACCTACGCCGGCGGATAACCCCTATGCCGGAAGCTCTACCGGCTCCTCGTCCGGTAGCTCTATGGGTGACTCAATCGGTCAGCTTGACCTTTCCGAAGAAGAAGTAGCTAACATCAAGATCGCCAAAAAAGAGTCCGACAAAGAACGCTGACTATAATTATCTGATAAGCATAGCCAGCAAAGCATCGTTTGCCATATACTTTAGCGCTTTTTTCATTATGCCCTTTTGCGACAAAACGGTGTAGTAGTCCTTTTTTATTGTCGGAGCTAATTCCAAGGCTCTAATCACTTCTTCTTTCATCAAAGGCTTTTCTCTTACATGATTAACAAAGCCCGTAGCCAGCAAAGCATGCTTTACCGTATCGATATAATTATTTTGTTGCAACAAAGCACACAAAAGCGTAGCCACTCCGACTTGAATCCCGTGAAGCCTTGGCTGCATCGCCACCTTATCCAAAGCGTGAGAAATAAGATGCTCCGAGCCGCTAGCAGGCCTTGAAGTCCCTGCAATCTCCATCGCAATCCCGGACACCAAAAGCGAATTGGCAAGGTTCCTTTGGAATACCTCGGAATGAATGTCCGTTAAATGTTTTGCCATTAACAAGTCCAAAGAATTATATGCCATCAGCGATGCAAAATCATTATACTTGGCAAGGCCTTTTTTACTGGCTTCCTTCCAATCCCAAAGTGCCGTAACTTTAGAAATCATATCACCGAAACCGGAATACATTGCTTCGTCGGGACTACCTTTTATCACATCCAAATCAATCACCACCCCGAAAGGTATGGCAGTTTTTATAGTTCTGCGCGCACCACCGAATGTCAAAGAAGTTAAAGGGCTGCAAAAACCATCATTAGAAATGGAAGTAGGTACACTGATATACGGCACTTTTAACAAGTAAGAAACAAGCTTCGCCACATCCAAGGCCTTTCCGCCGCCGATACCCAAAATTGCATCAACCTCAGGCAAAGTAAAGGCGCTCTGCGTTGCACTTTCGAAAGCAATGGAAGAAACATCTTGCTTATAAAGCACTCTTACCTCATTTTCCCTAAACCCTTTGTAAAGCTTCGTGCCAAGCAAATCCTCTATCCCCGAGCCAAAAAATATCGCCACGTCGCACATATTTTTATCGCGCAAATACTTACCGATTTTTACTGTCTTCCCCTTCCCTATTTTCAAAAGATATGGAATGCTGATTTGCTTGTTTTGGTATATCGGATAAACCATTTTCATATCCCCTCAATGAAATCAAAAATGTTTTTAAAAGAGTTAAAAGTCTTTACTTCGACATTGGCCTCACGACACTTTTTTAAAAGGTCCTTTTTGGCAAAAACAACATCAGCCACTTGTGCCGCTTCAAAATCAACGCCGCCATCTCCGGCAAAAACCACAAAAAATCCCTTATTTTTTAAGTTCTGCACAACTTTAACTTTAGACACGCCTACAGCATCATCAAAGTAAACAGAATCCGAAGGAGGTTTAATCATCTTTAACCCCGTTTCAGGGCAATACTCTCCGCCATTAGTAATCAATTTGGCATTATATTTTGATAAAAGCTCGCCAACTCTCTTTTGTATGTAATAGGAAGATCCTGCACTCACCACATAAACAGGAATACCTTTTCCCTTACACAAGGAAAGCACTTTGGTAAAATCTTTATCAACATTAATAGTATCAATTAGCGCATCAAAGTCCTTCTTATCGACTCTGATTTTTCCGAATATAGCGCAAAGAGCGTCAAAATGGTCTTTCTTTCCCGCCTTATAATCATACCAAGGCTGCAAATCTTTTTCCTCAAAACAAGCATCTATCACTACATGAAAAAAATCATTATGGGTAATAGTCCCGTCAAAATCCGTTACGAACGCAATCTTCCTCATAAAAAACGCCTCTAGCAAAATTATCTCATAATACCAAACTTTGGTGGACTATAAAATATAACCTTTATTATAAGCAATACAAACTTGTCACTAGCCTGTCACAAATGTTATAGTAGCTTTGTCAGGGAAGTTTTAACAAACAATATCACATACGGAACAGACCATGCAATTTGAACAAACCGCCGATAATAACAAAGTGACTATGACGCTTCGCGGCGATTATATTCTTCAAAGTGGCACTCCTTCTCCTGCGCAATTTGTTGCCGATCTTCAAAAAGAGAACATAACAAAAGTAACTTTTAACGCCAAAGAATTAGGCGCTTGGGACAGCTCTTTGGTTGTATTTTTATTTTATCTTGCAAAGCTTGGAAAGGCCGCTGGCATAGACATTGATTTAAAAACGCTGCCGAAAAACCTTGAACGCTTGATAAATCTGGCGCTGAAAGTAGACAGGAAGCCGGAAAGTAAGCGCGCTTCAAAGCTTCCATTTCTTGAATCATTGGGTGAACATACGCTCATAATCCTTGACGCTTCTTCAAAAAGCCTTCGCTTTATCAAAGACATTTGCAAATCGTTCGTACGCTTTTGTAAATCAAAGGCGATTATGCGCAAAGTTGATTTTCTGTTTGCCCTTGAAGATTGCACCTATAAGGCCGTCGGCATTGTATCACTGGTAAGCTTTATGGTCGGACTAATTTTAGCTTTTGTGGGAGCAATACAGCTGAAAGCCTTTGGCGCTCAAATATATGTAGCCAGCCTTGTTGCCATAGGAATGCTTCGCATTATGGGCGCCATTATGATGGGAATAATTATGGCAGGCCGAACCGGAGCTTCCTATGCCGCCACCATAGGTACCATGCAAGTAAATGAAGAAATAGACGCACTTAAAACCATGGGCATACCCACATCTGATTTTCTGGTAATCCCGCGCATTACGAGCTTAATAATTGCCATGCCTTTCTTGACCGTACTTGCAGATATTATGGGCATATTAGGCGGAGCGGCTGTTGGCATAACGATACTTGGCATATCGCCGCAGGAATACTGGCAATACACATATGACGCTTTGGCTTTTAACGACTTTTTCGTAGGACTTTTTTACAGCATAGTTTACGGTTTTATCATCGCCGCATGCGGGTGCTATTACGGCATAAATTGTGGCCGCGATGCTGACAGTGTCGGCATAGCAACCACCAAAGCCGTAGTTTCCGCCATAGTATGGATGATTGTAGCAACCGGCATACTTACGGTTATTTTTGAGGTGTTGGGGATATGATAAAAAACGAGCGCGAGCAGGAAAACAAAAGCATAAAAATAAAAGCAACCGACATCACCGTTGCATACGGCAACTTTGTCTTACTTGAAGATGCAAACTTTGAAGTCAAAGACCGCGACATTTTCATCATCATGGGCAGCAGCGGATGCGGTAAAAGCAGCCTTTTAAGATGCCTTACGGGACTTATGCCCCCTGCCACGGGCAACATTGAAATTGCCGGAACGAACTTCACCGCGGCAGATTCTTTATCGCGCAACAAAATCATGCAAAAGTGCGGCATTTTATATCAGGGAGGAGCGCTCTTTAGCTCCATGACTTTGGCCGAAAATATCGCCCTTCCCTTAGAACAATACTCGCACTATTCAAAAAAAATGATAGCTGAGCTGGTATCCTTAAAACTGGCGCTGGTAGGACTTGCGGGGTTTGAAGACTTTTACCCCTCGGAAATAAGCGGAGGCATGAAAAAGCGGGCCGGTCTGGCAAGAGCGCTCGCCCTTGACCCCGATATTCTTTATTGCGATGAACCTTCGGCTGGACTTGATCCCATAAGCTCTAAGCTTTTGGATGACTTAATAATGGAATTGAACGAAAGCCTCGGCACGACTTTTGTAATTGTGACTCACGAACTCGCTTCCATCTTTACTATTGGCACGAATTCTATATTCTTAGACGCGGACACAAAAAGGATTATGGGCAAAGGTAACCCGAAAGACTTACTGAAAAACCCACCAAATGACGCTGTATTTAACTTTTTGACCAGAGGAAAAGACGAAAATGCCTAAACGACCCGACACAAAAAAAATCGGACTATTTATGATAATAGGCTTTGCCTTTTTGATTATAGTGCTGCTTGCGGCATTCGGCAGCAGGTTTATATCCAGCGACCGCCTGATAGTGATGCATTTTAATGAATCTATAAAAGGATTGAATGTCGGCGCGCCCGTATTGCTAAACGGTGTAGCAATCGGCAAAGTAAGCGATATCACCTTAACAACCGACCCCGAGAATATGGACTTCAGCATCTCTGTCTATGCCAGCATTAACGCCAAAAATCACATCCTTTCCTCGGGCTATAAAGACAGGCAAGCTTTTCTCGACGATATGATAGCAAAAGGCTTACGTGCAAAGCTTGCCAACCAAAGCATTTTAACGGGGCAGCTCATGATTGAGCTGGTTATTGTGCCGGACTCCGAAGCCGTATTCAAAAGCCCCGAAGCAGGTAATCGTAATGTACCGGAAATTCCGACCATTCTTTCTCCCATGGGACAACTATCCCAAGGATTGCAAGACCTGCACCTTAAAGAAAATATGGAAAAAATGACTGAGATTTTGAACAAACTCACCGACGAGATTGTTCCTGAAACGGAAACATTACTTACCAACCTGAACGGCATTTTGTCGGAAAATAAAGACGCCATAGCGGCATCAATTGTCAACTTCAACGACGCTCTGCTAAGCTTTAAACAAGGCGCAAAATCATTCAAGAACTTTGCCGATTATATTGAACAACACCCAGAATCTATTCTTTCCGGGAAAGGAGAATAACAAATGAAAAAAATCATCGCATTGTGTTCTGCCATACTGCTCTCGGCTTGCGTAGGCGGCACAAGCAAAGCCCCCAATATCTACACGCTTAAGCCTATGGACAACACCCTCACCGTAATTGACCAAAGCAAAGGAATCAGCGTTGGCATTGCCGAAGTAAAGGTCCCGAATTACATTGATAAGCCGCAAATAATTCTTGTTGAGTCCGATGGTATTACTCTCAAAAAATCCGAATTCGAGCGCTGGAGCGAGGACCTTGCCACCTTGACACAAAGAACTATTGCCGGCGACATCTCTACCTATTTACCAAACGCCATTATCAAGCCCAAAAACTTCATAAACGAAAAGTTTGATTTTGTGGTTTATGTCGAAATAAATGATATGACAGGCACCTTCGCGGACAAAGCCACTTTGGATGTATGGTGGACGATTGTCGACAACAACAATAATATGTTGTTCAAAAAGCAAACCAAGATACAAAACGAACTTGGCGACACCTATACCGACTTTGTCATTGCGCAAAGTAATTTACTTAATCGCCTTTCCGAAGAAATTGCTACCGAACTGACGAGACTTGATAATCCGCAAGATTAAAAACAAACCGACCGCCATCATAAGGCAGGTAAGAACTCTTTTATTAACATCAAAATAAAAGCGAATATAAGCGCGAGTGCCGGACATACCACCCATCCCAAAGCTATCCTGCCAAGGTATTTAGGCCGAAGCCCCCTTCCCTTTTTAAGAATTGCAATACCGACAACCGCACCTATTACCGCCTCGGAACTTGATATCGGTACCAAAGGAATAGTCGGTAAATTATGCTCTGATAAAAACGCATGCAAAGATTGTGATGCAAACAATAGCATCACCAAAGAATGGCTCATAACTACCACCCACGCCGCCATAGGCGTAAGCAAAAACACCTTTTTACCAATCATATTTATGAGCCTTTTGGAATAGGTAAAAACACCCAAAGCAATCGCCAATCCACCTATCAAAAACAACTGCCTTTCCGCCGAAAAAACCACGCCTTCAAACAGAGTTACATCTTTAAACGGCGACGAGGTAAGAAACACACCCACGATATTTCCGATATTGTTCGCTCCTAAAGTATAAGCCCCGAAAGCGCCGGTAAGAACTAAAGCAATACGAATATATAAATCTTGATAAAGCAACGGAATGGGAAAGTATTTTAGGTAAGTCTTAACCAGCGACATCAAAATAATTGCAAATATTGCCGCCAAAAGAGGACTTGCCACCCAAGACGCCAAAATCTGCAATAAAATGGAAAAATCAACTTTAGAGCCTACAAACAAAGCCCAGCCTATAATACCGCCCAAAACCGCCTGCGTGGATGAAACAGGCAGTTCCAACTTCACCATAACAAATATTGCCAGCGCTGCCGCCAAAGCCACCACAAAGGCCCCTGACATCGTAGCAACAGAGCCAAGCCCGGCAATGGTTGCCGCTGTTCCACTACCGCTGTAAACCGCTCCCAAAACTATAAAAACCGCACATATAACAGCTGCCGAAGTAAAGGAAAGCATACGAGTACCGAGCGCCGTTCCGAACACATTTCCCATATAGTTGGCGCCCGAAACCCAACCCAAGAAAAGCCCGCTGCTCAAGTAAAATAAAAACACCTGCCTTTACCTCTTACAAATATCTTTTAATTGCGTATATAGAAAGCTGGTCAGCTATATCTTCGGAAAGATCGGCAATAGCGTCTATATCATCACACAACATTCGCAGTTGGATTTTATGACTAAGCTCCATTTTCTTATCATCGAAAATCATCCGTTTAAGCTTTGTGCCGACCATATCACCCTGCTTTTCAAAAAACATCACTTTGTGAATATGGTCATTTATCTCGGAAGGATTGATAAAGAACGCCCTGACCGAGCGCACCAAAGCCTCTACCGCATTAACCGTACTCTCCACCAACTCTAAGTATAAAGGCGAAAGCGACTCGGCAATATCGGCCTTTTCAATAGAAAACTGGTAAAGTTGCGCTTCAAACATATTGACGATTTTATCCATACCTTCCAGCAATTCCAACACATCTGCTCTGGATTCCGGTATTAAAGTATGCTCATAAAGCTCGGTTTCTATGTTTCTTCTTAATTGGTCGTTTCGTGCTTCTAACGATGCCATATTGTTAAGCAAAGACGCAAATTCCTCGCTATCACCGTTTAAAAGATAGTCATCCACCGCTTTTGCAAAAACGATGGCGGACTCAGAGATATTATTTAAAAACTCTGTTATTTTAGCATTCAATTCTTTGGTTTTTTGGAATAAAACTATTTTACCACCGAACATTTAATTCTCCCAAATACAATACATCAGGATAAGTTTTACTTAAAAACATAAACAAATGCTTAAAATATCATCTCTTTTATTAAGGCTCATAAAAACAAAAAGATATAAATAAAACTGTTGTATTTGTTTTAAAAGTGTATCAATATTCTAAGTATTGCAGTAAGCAATGTGGTTAGGCATATTTTTTAGACTTTGGAGATACGGAAATGACAGAGAAATTGAAAGATGAGTACATACGCGAAGCAGCGTATTACATTTGGGAAAAAGAAGGTCGCCCTGAATCTGACGGCTATGAATTTTGGATGAAGGCAATTAAGCAGTTATCTGCCTCAAAAGGTAAGATTGTCGCTGCTGCGAAAAAGGCTGCCGCTCCGGCAAAGCCTGCTCCCGCGAAAAAAGTTGCAAAGCCCGCGGCTAAACCGGTTGCAAAAAAACCGATTGTAATTTCCAAGCCCACGGGTTCTGTCGTAAAGAAAGTTGCTGTAAAACTTCCTGCCAAAAAAGCACCTGTTTCTCTTGCCAAAAAGAAATAGTGTTTTTTCATAAAGCGAAAAGCACCATGGGGCTCACCGTCTTTTGGTGCTTTTCGTTTGTTGAGACAAAAGCAATTTTGCCGCCTTCTTATCTATTTACTTTTAAACGTACCATTGTAATATGAAACGAGTTAAACCAAGTTTAAAGGAGGTATAAATGGAATACATTAACGCCCTAACATCGGCCATGCTGAATGCGGGTATCACCATCCCTGCCCTTATGATAGGCTATTATTTGTCCCGCAAAAGCATTACCAAATTTATCGTTCCGGTTCTGATTTTAGGTGTCATAGATCACTTGTTGGTAAAACTGCTTTACATCTTTGAGCTACAGCAAAACACCTTTGCGCAAATTGGCTCAAAGCTGGGACAGATTGATTGGATCGGTGTTTTGATCAGAGGCTTTGTGACGAACGTTGCCGCCTTTTTTGTTGTATCTTTAGCACTGTTCTTGTTTTTGAAGCTTATTCGCAAAATCAGAATGTAGCGCCAAAGCTCAAAAAACACTTGAAAGCTTAACTGCCTTATAGTATAAAGACCACCTTGTTGTGGGCCGGCTTAGCTCAGTTGGTAGAGCTACTGATTTGTAATCAGTGGGTCGGGAGTTCAAGTCTCTCAGCCGGCACCATTAAGGTCAATAAGTCGATAATAAAGGACTTTAAATGACGCACCTCCAACCTCAACAAAAATCACTTCCAAATGAAGCTTTAAGAAATCCGGGCATTAACTGGCATGTTGCCGGGATGTTTGATAAAGACAGAATCATCACGGACTTCATAAAAATCATAACCAACGAATTTGATAATCCCAGTCCCGTTAAGTCCGTTTATGGCGCACCTAATTATCTTTGGAACGCCGAAAGCTTCACCATATATTGCGGCAAGGCCGAAATTGAAATGACCTTAAGCACTTTTGAGCGCGAACGGATTCCGGCCTTTTTGACCCTTACTAATATAAGACTGGAGCAAAAAGACCTAGCAGATACTTCCAGCAACTACCTTCTTGAGCGCATTTCCAAGAAAAGAGGAAACGGTATCGTTGTCAGCAGCGATCTTTTATCCGACTATGTCCGTTCCAAGTTCCCTGACTTAAAGCAAGTCGCATCGCTTCCCAAAGTCGCCGCACCCGAAAACAAGCGCGACAAAGCTTTTTATGAAAGCCTTGCAGGTCGTTTCGATAAAGTCTTCATCCACCCGAACGACAACTTTAACTTGGATTTACTAGCTTCTTTGGACAATAAAAAGAAGTTTGAAATTATCGTAAATCTGGATTGCATAGTCGATTGCCCATACTACACGAAGTGTTCGGAACCATCTTATAACTTCTTGGAATTAGACGAAAAGCACGAATTTTGGGAGAAAAATTGCATTGCCTGCCACAAGCAAATACTTATTGGTAAAGGCAAAGAAAATGAAAAAAGGCTTCGCAACAACGGTCTCACCATGGACGAAGTTGACGAGCTATACAAAATGGGCTTCACCAACTTCCAAATAATGGGCAGAGGACGTTCGATATTCGCCTATACCAACGACTTAACCCGTTATATTCTTGAACCGACCTTTATCGGTCCGCTTGTTTTTAAATTATTGATTGGAACTTAGGTATGGATACTTTTTCTCGAGAAAAAATCAATATGCTGTCAACGGCTCTGTTAAGCGAACTTGCTACGCTCAGCCCGGATACTGCCGACCTATTCCAAAAATTTTGCTCCGAGCCTTTGGCGCGATATGGCAGCCCCGCACGCGCTCGCGTGCTCAGCACGCTCCCCGAAGCCGTTCGCGATGCTTTTTCGCTTGGATATATTTGCGGTTTTATAGGTCGCTTTGTGCAGCTTGAAGAAGAACGCTCAGGACAAAAGCCCAGCGATATCCTTCCCAAAAACCTTATAATGCAAGTTTTATCCGACATCTTCGGACGCATGAAAGGACCTTTTCTCGCTCGTAAAACGGTTGATTTAAGCTCTGCCAAGAATAAAGACTTTGTCTCAGGTTACTTTTCCGGCGGACAAGACTTTGACAACTTTACGATTTTCTTAAGCGAAAAAGACACTGCCAAGTATCCCAAACACTGGAGCAACTATTTAAAAGATGCACAATAGCGACAAGGAAAATTACGATGGCCACATTTGACAAACACCTTCCTGAGCAAATTCTTCGCAAAGAGGACATGGAGTGGAACGTATCCGGGCTTTTTGCGCACGACAATGACATCCTTACTTTTATGAATATCGTGCAAAAAGAGCTGGGAGCAAAGAATCCCATATCAAGCGTTCACGGCGCCCCTCCGGTAAGGTGGAACTCCGGTCGCATCACGCGCCCTTTCATTAAAAAGGAGCTTGATGCCACCATTGAGGCTTATAGCAAAGTTAAAATGCCGCTTTACCTTACTTTTTCGAATCACCTTTTAACTGTTGAAGATTTGAAGGATCCTGCCTCAAATTATCTGATTGATAAAATTGCCGAAACAGGCATGGGCGGGGTAATTTTGGCAAGCGATATCCTTTCCGACTACATTCACGACAAGCACCCTAAACTGAAGCAAATTGCTTCTATTATCCGAGCAGCAGTGCATAACGGGCCCTTGGACAAAGAATACTATGAATCCCAAGGAGAAAAGTTTGATTGCGTCGTATTCCTTCCCGATGATGTTTTCAACTATCCTCTGCTGGAAAGCATTGAGCCCAAAGCAAAGTTTGAAATTATTGCCAACGAACCATGCCTTGTTGGTTGTAAGGTGCGCCGTATTCACTATGCTTTGCTCGCCCAGCACGGCAAGTTTGACATCAATCTTGATGAGAAAAGTCGCGATTTTGAAACTAACAGATGTATTTCAAAACCGCTTAGCAAGCAAATTGCTGTCCATATAGGGCAAAGCAACGCCTCACGCACTCGCAACTGCAATCTTACCGAGGATGAAATAAACTACATTTATGACCTTGGCTATCGCCGCTTTAAATTACAAGGGCGAAATGAAAACCGTGGCTCATTTTTGTATGATGTAACCAAATATACGCTCGAGCCGACTATCATCGCTCCGCTTGTATATAAAGCCATGGTGAATTAGGAAGTGCCGCAAGACCTTGCAACGGTAAGTACCGGCAACAACCGCTTGATATCTTGAGCATTCATATCTTTAAAGAAAGCAAAAGGAATAATGATTGCCTGCCCGATTTTACCGGCAGAAACCTTATCCAATTCCCCGCCACTTTTGGCATCAATGACTTTTGCGATTTTTACTTTAAGGGGCTCAAATTGATAAGGCGAAAGAAACTCTATTTCGTCCTCTTTTTGAATACGATTATTGACTGTCATCACCAAGGCATCTTCGCGCACTTCGCTCACAGTTCCGACCGACAACCTTCCGCCCGTACTTAAAGTCGATTGATAGTTGTAATCCACTGCTTTTGGCATACCTTCAAAAAATCCCAAAGTAAAACCTCGCGATTGCATAGTGGCAAGCTCGTCCATAAAAGGCTCGGCACGCCACTTTTCCGGATTTTCATACCAAGCATCAATTGCCTTTCGATATATCCGTGAAGTCATCGCCACGTAGTAATCGCTTTTGTGCCGCCCTTCTATTTTCAAACTGTCTATACCCAAAGCTAAAATATCGGGCAGCTTCGGCATAAGACACAAATCCTTTGAATTCATCAAATAAGTGCCCTTATCATCTTCTTCAATAGGAATAAACTCACCTGGGCGCTCTTCCTCTTCCAAATAAACTTTATACTTCCAGCGACAAGAATGCGCACATTGCCCCTTATTCGCAGGCCGCCCAGCCATAAAAGACGACAACAGGCACCGCCCCGAATAGCTCATACACATAGCTCCATGCACAAACATTTCCAAACGGATATCCGGACACTTCGCCCTTATTTCCTTTATTTCGGCAAAGCCTACCTCGCGTCCCAAGACACAAAGCTTAGCCCCCATATCCTGCCAAAACTTCACCGTAAGCCATGAACAAACATTTGCCTGCGTAGAAATATGAAGCGGAATTTCGCTCGCATTTTCTCGCATAAAAGCAAAGACCCCGGGATCAGACACTATCACCCCATCGGGGTGAACCGCGCGCAAAGTTTTTACAAACACCGGCAACTTTTCAATATCGCTATTATGCGTAAAGAGGTTAAGCGTAAGATAGACTTTTTTGCCCATATTATGAGCATACTCTATCCCCTCAATCAAAGTATCCAAAACGAACTCGGAATTAGCCCTTAATGACAAATCAGGAGCGCCCGCATATATTGCATCTGCCCCGTAAAGTATTGCTGTCTTAAGCCTGCTGGGTGAACCGGCAGGCACTAATAATTCCGCTTTTTTCATGCATCTTCTTCCTTTGCTTCTTCCGCCGAACTCATCATCAGTTTAATTCGGTTAAGCTGGTTAACTTCGCTGGCTCCGGAATCGTAATCAATCGCCACGATATTGGCCTTTTCATAGCGACGCTTAAGCTCCTTTATCACGCCTTTTCCCGTAATATGATTAGGTAAACAGGCAAACGGCTGCACACAAATTATATTAGGCGCACCCTCCTCTATCAGCTCAATCATCTCAGCCGTAAGCAGCCACCCTTCACCCATTTGATTGCACACCGAAACGACCTCTTGCACTTTATCGGCCAGTTGCTCGGTAGTCCCGAACGAGTGGAATCTTTTGCTGGCTTTAAGGGCTTTGCGAATAGGCTTCCTGAAATAATTTTCTATAAAACTGACAAGCAGAACGCTGCGGATTCTGTTACGCAATCTGCCGGCAAGATACATATGATTATGCACATTATTAACGAGCACATAGTTTATAAAGTCCAAAAAGTCGGGAACAACCGCCTCACCACCTTCTTTTTCCACGACCGAAACCAGCTTGTTATTTGCCCCCGGATGGAACTTTACCAATATCTCGCCGACAATACCCACTTTAGGTTTTTTAACATCAAGCAGCTCAAGATTATCAAAATCGCGCACAATTGCCTTTACATTACGCACAAAATCCTTACGCGTTGTCTTGGCAATCTGCTTTTGCAGCTTGGTAAACCACATTTCAACCAAGTTGTCCACCGCTCCCGCATCGGCTTCATAAGGGCGGGTAGCGTTCGAAACGCGCATAAGCAAATCGCCATAAGCAAAACCCATTATCAAACGCTTAAACGCATCAGGCGTAACTTTAAAAGCTCCTTCGCTCATGTGTTGCATATTAAGCGCGATGATAGGCACATCGGGAAAGCCCGCTTTAATCACCGCCGCCTTTAAGAAGCTTACATAGTTCGTAGCGCGACAACCACCGCTGGTTTGTGATATTATCAAAGCCGTCCTGCTCGTGTCATATTTTCCCGATTTAAGCGCGGATATAAGCTGCCCCACCACAATAATGGCAGGATAACAAGCGTCGTTGTTCACATAGCGAAGCCCTTCATCAACCATAGACCTGTCAAAGTCGGGGAGCACTTCAATGTTATACCCGAGCGGCGCCAACACATCGTGAATAAGCCTGAAATGCACCGGCGACATTTGCGGACAAAGTATGGTATAAGTATCTTTCATACTTCCCTTAAAATCCTTTGCCTGTAAAGGCGGCTTTATATGCACCGGCTCGTCATCGTCGCGCATAGCCGCTAAAAGCGACCTTATCCTGATACGCACCGCACCGAGATTAGACCCCTCGTCGATTTTCAAAACGGTATATATTTTCCCCGCCGCAGATAAAATATCCTCGACTTGCTCAGTGGTAATGGCGTCAATTCCGCACCCGAAAGAATTAAGCTGCACGAACTCAAAATTCTTATTCATCGCCACAAAATTCGCAGCGCGATATAGCCGAGAATGATAAACCCACTGGTCAATCACCCGCAAAGGGAAAGAAAAAATCGTCCCTAAATGCGCAACGGAATCCTCTGTTAAAACAGGAATACCCTCGGATGCAATTTTGTCAGGAATCCCGTGGTTGATAAACGGATCCAGATGATAAGGCCTTCCCGAAAGCACTATCCCTTTGCCTTTTTCCGCTTGAATCTGTTTTACAACTTCCGCACCTAACGCTCTGATTTCTCGTCTGAAAGCATCACGCTCTTTCGCAGCCGCCTTGACCGCGCGTTTCACTTCCTTTGCCGAGATTCCGAACTCTTTAAACTCGGCAAGAAACCTTTTTTTCAAAACCCGCAAATCTTGAATGGGCAAGAAAGGCTCTAAAAATCTGATATTTTTTTCCTTGATTATATCCATGTTAAGCCGCACGACTTCGGGATATGAAGTAACCACTGGGCAATTATATTGCGCATGAGCGTCAAAGAACTCCTTGTCCTCATACGGCACACAAGGATAAAAAATGTTTGTGATACCTTTATCAATCAAGTTGATTATATGCCCGTGGACCACCTTTGCGGGGAAACAAACCGTTTGAGAAGTTATGCTATCCAAACCGGCGTTAAACAGCGCTCGAGAAGAAGCATCGGAAAGCACCACCTCAAACCCCAATTCGCTAAGCAAAGTGAACCAAAAAGGATAATCCTCATACATATTAAGCACTCTGGGAATTCCGATTTTTCCCCTTGGAGCACCTTCAATCGGTTTATAGTGATTAAACAGGCGGTCATATTTATAAGCAAACATATTAAAGGCTTTCTTGCCGCCCATACCCAGCCCCGCGCCTTTTTCACACCGATTACCGGATATAAACTTTGCTCCGTTTGTAAAAGTCGATACGGTAAGCAAACAGTTGTTACTGCACTTTCCGCAATGTACGGAACGGTTTTCGACCTTGAAGTTACTGATAGCGTCCTTGCTAAGCAAAGAAGTTTTATCGACCCCCGCTTCCATAGCTATCAATGCCGAGCCATAAGCTCCCATAAGTCCGGAGATATTAGGACGCACCACCTCGCGCCCGATAACAAGCTCTAATGCTTTTAGAACCGCATCATTGTAAAAAGTGCCGCCTTGCACCACAACCTTAGCTCCCAAAGCCTCGGGCGAAGCAATTTTAATCACCTTATATAAAGCATTTTTCACAACCGAATAGGCAAGTCCGGCAGAAATATCCCCAACCGTAGCCCCCTCTTTTTGCGATTGCTTTATTTTCGAATTCATAAAGACCGTGCAGCGCGACCCGAGATCCACGGGATTTTTTGCCTCTATCGCTTTACTCACAAACTCCGCCATTGATAGCCCTAAGCTATCGGCAAAAGTCGAAAGGAAAGACCCACACCCCGACGAACAAGCCTCATTTAGAACGATTTTATCAATCACTCCGTCCTTGATATAAATGCACTTCATATCCTGCCCGCCTATATCAAGTATGAAAGAAACATCAGGCACAAAATGCGCCGCAGCCTTATAGTGAGCGATAGTTTCCACCTCACCGACATCGAACCCCAGCGCTGCTTTTATAAGCCCCTCACCATATCCCGTAATTGCGGTGGCCTTTATCTTGCAAGCAGCAGGAAGCCTTGCATACATATCCTTTACAATTTCCAAAGCCGAGTTCAAAGGGCTGCCCTGATTAGGCATATACCACGAATAAAGAATCTTTTTGTTCGCATCAATCAGCACCGCTTTTGTCGTTGTCGAGCCGGCATCAAGCCCTAAGAAGACATCACCTTTTGTCTTGTCCAAATCCCCGTTTTCCACAACATGCTTTCCGTGAGTTTTTTGAAAAGCCATATAATCTTCGGGAGATTTAAACAGTGCCGGCAAAGTTTTTTCGTTAAGCCCCTTCATGGTATCCTTAAGTTCTTGCGTCTTAAGAAACAAATCTTTCGCCGATATTACTTTCGCGTCTTTGCTTAAAATAGCCGCTCCTAATGCCACAAAATAAAGCGAGTTCTCGGGGAAAATCACGTCTTCTTTTGCTAGTTTTAAAGTCGCAATAAAGCGCTCTCTAAGCTCGGACAAAAAGGATAAAGGCCCACCCAGAAAAGCCACCTTTCCCCTAATCCTGCGCCCGCAGGCAAGCCCGCCGATAGTCTGATCAACCACTGCCTGAAAGACACTTGCCGCAATATCGCGCCTGTCAGCTCCTTCGTTAAGTAAAGGCATAATGTCCGTTTTGGCAAACACTCCGCACCTTGCAGCAATCGGATATATTGTCTTAAATCCTTTTGCAAGCTCGTTAAGCCCCTTAGCATCAGTTTTCAAAAGCCCTGCCATTTGGTCGATAAAAGCACCCGTTCCACCGGCGCAAGTTTCATTCATCCTTTGATCAATATTGTGCTTGTCAAAGAAAGTAAGCTTTCCGTCCTCGCCCCCAAGCTCAATCGCAACGGAAGTTTCCGGGATATATTTCTTGATGGCCTTAGTCGCCGCCACCACTTCCTGCACAAACAAAATATCCATTTTCTCGGCAACGCCCAAAGCCCCCGAACCGGCAACCGCCAAAGAAAACTCAGCATCAGGGAAGATTTTGTAAATATCGGCTATTAAGCCCATAATGCTGCCGGCCATATCGGAAAAATGTCTTTTATAAGATGAAAAGACAATCTTGCCTTTATTGTCAATGACGACTGCTTTAATCGTCGTTGAACCGATATCTATTCCCAGCCCTAATAAAGAATTATTTGCCATCTTTCTCCTCAAAAGGATTAAACAGTTTACCACCGGATAAAGGCTCGGGCGCTCCCGTAGTTTCGGGATAAGTAATCGGCATCCCGCACAAGCTTCTTACCGCCAAAAAAGCAAATGATTGGGCTTCCAAAGTATTGCCGTTCCAACCAAGCTCGTCCGCCTTTATCACATCACTTTCAAGAGCTTTCGAAATAAACCTAAGCAAAGTAGGATTATTCGCCCCACCACCGTAAGCCACCCACTTTACCGGCTTTATAAACAGATAATTATCCAGCGCTTGCCTAATGGCAGCCGCCACAAAATAAGTAAGTGTTGCCGCACCGTCAGAAACAGAAAGCCCGTCCACCTCATGCAAAGCGAAAGAAAAGTAATTCCTGTCAACTGATTTAGGAGGTATTTTGGCAAAGAACTCATCTTTAAGCAAATCATCAACCACTCGCAAATCAGGAGTCCCGCGCGCAGCTTCCAAGCCGTCAAAATCCATTTCTATAGCGTGCCTTTTGCGCATCCAATCATTTATAATTGCATTCCCGGGACCGGTATGGAAAGCCTGTATCTCACCGTTTTGCCCGATAGCCGTGACATTAGCAATCCCGCCGATATTTATAATTCCCAAAGGCTTTTCCATATCCCTGGTTATCGCCACCAAGTAAGCTGCTTCCAAAGGCGCACCCTGCCCGCCTGATTTTACATCGACATTTCTAAACCGCGACACAACCTTAACCCCAAGCTCATTTGCCAACAGTTGCGGATTGCCGAGTTGTCTTGTGATTTTGAGCAAAGGGCTGTGGAAAAGCGTATGCCCGTGAAAACCGATTACGTCAACATCCTCGATTTTCTTTTCCGCTTTATCCAAAAGCTCCAAAATCGTATCCTTATTAAACAAGGTAAAAAGCAAATTAGCTCGATTTAATTTATCCTCATTTTTATAGGCTTCATTTCCGAGCAACGCTATAATTTCATCTTTAAGTTCAGGCTTATAATGCCGCGTAATCGAAACCGCATTATCAAAGACATCGACGCCGTCAGTTTCCACCAACGCCGCATCAACACCGTCCACCGATGTCCCGCTCATCAAACCTATTGCCGTCATCCGCCTTATATTTGCCATAAGTTCTTATTCCTCACCATCATCATTGTCATCATCGCTGAATATCTTTCTTGTAACACCGGGAGCAAGAGCGCTTAAAGGATTTACCCTTACAATCGGATCTTGCGCGGGACCATCAATATAGTATTTAAAAGCAATCAAACCGCCACCGGTTTCCCCACCGGAAAACAGCGCGCCGATAAGAGGAATCTTCCCCAGCAAACTGTTCACCACATAAACAGGCACGATGCTTCCTTCCATATTCCAAACGCCGTTTTTAATAGATCCTTCCGCCGTAAGCCCTATAGACAATCCCGAAGTATGCGCATCTTTAATATAAATTCCAGAGGACTTAAATTCAAAAGGCACTTCGGCAATATCAAAGGTAAGCCCTTCACCTTGCAAAACATCCAAAATACCGGTCAAGGACGCCACGCTCAAAATTTTTGCCAGCACGGGAGCCTTAATCAGCTTATAATCCGACATTACGAGCTTACCTTTCAAGTAACCTTTTTCCAAAGACGAAGCCTGCACCTTCAAATCCCCGCCTTTAACATTGGAAGTGTATCCGAACGCCTTAATAAGCGCCCCACCATCTTTGGTATAAATCGATAAATTATGCGCATTTTTATAAGGCTTAAAGTAAGCATTTACATCTATGTCGTTTTCAGTTTTTGCCGTAAAAGTAAAATCTTCAAGGCTTCCTTCGTCCATAAACATACTTAAAAGAGCGCTGTCAATATACCCCTCGTCAGAGAGCCAAACTTTATCCAGCGCTCCTTTTAACCTGAACGAAAACTGCGCATTATCATTGGCAGGAGCAGAACTCTCGCCGCTGCCAAATGCAAACAATTCCCTAGCATCGAAGCTCTTTCCTTTGACATTAATCTCAAATATGCCGTCCTTATGCATAATCGCACTGGCCGTAAAATTATTTTTTGCGGTCACAAATCTATCCACGGAGATTTTGCGCACCATACCTTTTCCATCAATAGTGGCACCGCCTGACAAAGTAATCCCGTTATCAGAAGCAAGTTTAAAATCTGAAACCGAACCCGAACCATCACCTTTGGTTTTTAAAGTAACACTTGCATCGGCTTTAACTCCTTGCTCTTTTTTAATTCCAAACCATCCGTCATCAATTTTTGTTTTAGATAAATCGCAGGAAATACGCGTCGTAACATTTCCTTTTAAATCCTTATTCTCTTTTATTAAGCAAGGCGTATCACCGCTTATTTCCTTTGGAGAAATGGGATAAAAATCAATCCCGAAATCAGTTCTTTCTTTATCGGCCAAAGTCGCTGATGCTTCATACTCCGACCCTGCCTTCTGCCCTTTAAAAATCTCTGTCCAAGAAACTTTTACAGGGACCTTTTTAACCTCGGCAATTCCTTTAACTTTCATTTTTTGATTGTTTACAATAAGGTCTAAATCCGCTTTAAGAAAAGGGAAATCCTTATAAAAAGGAAGCGTAGCCTTTGTAATTTTTGCCGTAGCATCCACCTTGACCTTATCTGCGGTTAAGTCTTTGCGTAAAGGGAATTGCAAGTGCAAAACCGTTTCCACCTGCCCTTCAATTCCCTCTCGTGACAAGCCCAAATCTTTTAAAAAGGCAAGAGGTTCGGTATCAAGCAGCACCATCGCATCGGCAAAAGAACCTTTGACCTTTATATCCATTCTGGCCTGTTCCTGAGGCTCCCAAATATCATAAAAGTAAAGTTCTGAATCATAAAGAGTTAAGCCTAAAGAGCGCCCCTTATCTATTTTTATGGTAACATCATCTTTGGTAAGAAAAAGCTTCCCCGTAGTGTCATAGACCAGCGGCATACCTTCCAAATAGCGAACGGTCGCACCGCTGATATCAACTTCGCCATCAACCTTTTCCAAATTGATTTCTCCATCGGCAGTGCCCGTAAAAAGTAAATCGAAATCAGCCTTATCAACCTTGCCGTCCGTGATGTTATCCATCACCCACTCGTGCGTCATAGGCCCTAAGACAGACGGCCAATACTGCTTTAATTTATCCATGGGAATATTTTCTCCCATTACATTAAAATCAATTTTTAAAGCATCAAAACGCCCGGTATCGATAAGGCTATCAATTCCACCTATATCCGCACTTCCCATCGCATAAGCACCGATAACCGTCTTTGCTTCAAGCTTAGTAAGCTTGGTATCGCTGAATCCGTCATTTGAAAAGCCTTCTATCGTGACGCTTTCAACATCATAACTTGCGGTAATAGGCTCTTGAAAAACCAAATTACCCTTACCGCCGTTAAAGACAAAATCCAAGCTTTTCACTCTTTTGCGAAAAGCATCAAAATAAGGATTCTGCGACAAATCCACTTTGGCATTTATCTTTCCTTGCAAAGGCATCGACACTTGCGTATTGGCAAGCAAAACCTTTCTCACCCCTCTGGGCATATAAAAGTTTTCCGCATCAGCGCTCAAATCCAAAATATGATTAACGGTATCAAGCGACGCCGTAATAGATATGGGAGAGATATTTTCACTACGTTGCAGCAGTTTTGCTTCGCCCTTAGCTTTTACGGCATCTTTTAGCTTAACCATATACAAATCAACATCGGGGAAGCGCCAATTTGTGGCGTGTTTTCTGTCGCGTATCATCACTTGTCCGTCAAGAATTGCAACCGAAGATATATTGTTTTTATAAACCGCCATGATAGCGTTCGCATCAGTCACCAAGACTTCGGAAACATCCTTTTTATCTTCGCTCGCATTATCAGAGGCTTCAAATCCGACCCCGATATTACCGTTTTGCTCAATATAAATACTTATAAAGGGGCGATACAAAAATATCGAACTTGGCACAAGCTCACCTTGCAACAGCCCTTTTAAGCTAAAGGACATCTTCATTTCGGAAATAATCGCCACGGGTTTTTCATCATTATCCAAAAGACGAAAATCCTTAATTTTAATTCCCAAAGGGAAAGGCTCTTTTACAAAGGTAATTTTCGCACTTTCAAACTTTACCTTTAAATTAGGATTTTCCGGAGCAAGCGCTCTTTCCGCGATGGGCGCAATGAAACCCAAGCTGATACCCCCTTGGTAAAGATTCCACACCGCGACCGCTGCCAGCAAAATAAAAGCGGCAAAACATACCCTGAGTGCAATTCCGAATGCTTTTAATGATTTTATTTTCAAAACTGATAATCCACCCTATTATATAAAAACATTTTGCGTATTTAAGAGCCGATACTATATGAACAGAGATTTATATAAACTTAATTTTCCTAAAATATCAGGCGCCTCAAAGCCGCCCGATTATAGTATTTTTTCCCGAAAATACAAGCCTGATGAAAACCTGAAGACGGGTTTTGCTTCTATTTCTTATTTTAGCCCTTACCTTAGCAAAATCATCTGCGAGGATCCTGACTTTTTTGCCGAGATTTTGACCAAAGACCCAAGCACTCTATTGACCTCTGTCCTAGATGAATTTGCTAAAGAAAAGCATAGCATCACCACCATTGCCGAAGATTTAAGACGCCTTAAGAAACAAGCCGCGCTTATTATCGCTATTGCCGATATCTGCGGGAAATGGGACTTGGAAAAGGTTACCTTGTCATTGTCAACGCTGGCAAAAATATGCCTGAACGCGGCTTTAAACGCCATCCTCTCCGATGAAAAAGACAAGAGCAATCTAGGCGAAACTACCGCCGCAAGCTGCGGTATTGCCATAATCGGTATGGGCAAGCTGGGGGCAGGTGAACTCAATTATTCCTCAGATATTGACTTGATACTGTTATATGATCCGCAAAAAATACCCTATACAGGCAACCGCGAACTTTCCGGCTTCGTTATTAAATTGGCGCAAAAGCTGGTAGCCTTGATAGATGAAAAGACCAAAGACGGCTATGTTTTTCGCACTGACCTTCGCATACGCCCCGACCCGTCATCCACACCCGTGATAATGAGCGTAAACGCTGCCTTAAATTATTATGAGTGCTTCGGCAAAAACTGGGAACGCGCCGCAATGATAAAAGGCTGCGCTATAGCAGGCGATATCACCACGGGTAAAGATTTTATGTCTCGCATTTATCCCTTTGTTTGGCGCCGCTCACTTGACTTTAAAGCTATTCTGGACATTAAGAACATAAAAACCGCAATCGCCGAGAATACGGATTCCAACATAACCACATCACCAAGCATTGCGGGATACAACATAAAACTAGGCAAAGGCGGTATTCGCGATATTGAATTTTTCACGCAGATTCAACAGCTTATTTGGGGAGGAAGAAACAAAGATTTACAAACAAGTTCAACTGTTACGGGTCTTCAAAAACTAGCAAAACACAAATACATACTCTCCTTGACCGCAGACAAATTGATAAGCAATTACAGATTTTTAAGGACCTTGGAACATCGCCTGCAAATGGTTAACGACGAGCAAACCTACTGTTTGCCGAGTGATTCGGAAGCTCTAACAAAGATTGCCTTGTTCATAGGCTTTAAAGACTTGCCTGCCTTTACAAAAGCCTTAACCAAGGTTTTAAAAGAAACCGACAGCATCACCTCACCCCTGTTTGATGATTCACAATCATCTTTAAATATCAATATGTTAGACGATGACGACAATCTTTTAAATCTCCTTACAAAACATAATTTTAAGCACCCTTCAGAATGTGCAAAAATCATTAAAAACTGGCATAGCGGCATTTATAAAACCATTCGCTCAAGGCAATCACTTTCCGCCTTATCAAAGACCTTAAGCGAGCTAATTAAACTCATGGGACAAACCATAGCGCCGGACAATTGCCTTTATAAGTTCGACAATCTTTTAAGAGTCCTTCCCTCGGGAGTGCAGCTTCTGCCGCTTTTTGAATCCAAACCCGAAGTTATGGCAACCGTCATCGACATCATAGGAAACACAAGCAAATTAAGCGATAACATCCAAAAGAACTCGTATTTGATTGAAGATTTGATAAATCCCGACTTTTTCACCCCCTTGCCGTCACTTGCCAAGCTCAAAAAAGAAACGGAAAGCATCGCAAATCTGACTGATGAAGAAAGCGCCATAAACGCCTTGCAAATATGGACCAATTCGCAAAAGTTTCGCGCCGACATTCACCTTTTAAAAGGACTTATAGACGGTAAGGCTCTGGGACTTTTCCTATCAAATGTCGCAATCTCCACACTAAGCACCCTTATTCCGATTATAGAAAAATCCTTTGCAAGACTCTATGGAATAATCCCAAAAAGCAAAATTGCTCTTTTGGTGCTTGGCAAAAACGGCAGTGCGGAAAGCACTACTTCCTCTGACCTTGACCTAATTTTCATATACGATAGCCCCAAAGACGTAGTTTCAGACGGTGCGACTAAAAAGCTTGATGCCAAGACCTATTACGCCCGCTTTGTGCAAAGGATTATCAGCATTCTCACCACTGCCGGCAAATACGGCAAAATATGGGAAGTAGATATGCGCCTGCGCCCTTCCGGCAACGCGGGACCTCTTGCCACCAGCCTGGATGCCTTTATAAAGTATCAAAAACACGATGCCTGGATTTGGGAAAAAATGGCGCTGACTAAAGCTTCTCAAGCTTACGGTGACATAGACATAGAAAAGATAATCAAAGATATTCTTTGCACCAAAAGCGCCCCTCTGGAGTTAAAAAAATCTATCGGTGAGATGCGGCAAAAAATCATCATCGAACACTCTGCCCCCAATCTTTGGGACTTAAAAAATATCAGCGGAGGAATGACCGATATTGAATTCATATCTCAGTATCTGCAAATATGCTTTGCCGACTCACACCCCGAGATTTTGCAAAAAAACACCATAAAAACTCTGACGGAAGCAAAAAAACTTAAATTGTTGCCCCAAGACGATTTAGATTTTCTTATAGCAGCCTATGAAAAAATGCTTTCGTTCAAAGCGATTTTTTCGCTGAATAACAGCATTGAATTAACCGAACGTATAAAGGGAAAATTACTACAAATAAGTGGCGAAAACGATTTTGCAAAGCTTGAAACAAGCCTTGTAACCACCGAAAACAAAATAAGTAATATATTTAACAGAATCATAGGGTTGCAAAACAACCCTAAGTCTTAGAACAAGCTTTATTTTGAATTAGAAACAAAAAAATCCTTCCTAAATATAAGGAAGGGGGAGGGAAGGATTTTTCTGTTCTGATTTTTCATATGTTCTGCATTTCTTGTCTGCTTATTAGTTCCGGCAGCGACCTACTCTCCCGTGTCTTAAGACAAAGTACCATAAGCGCGACAGGGTTTAACGACCGAGTTCGGAATGGGATCGGGTGGGACACCTGTGCCATAACCACCGGAACAAATAAACAGACAAGCTTTAAAGGTCTTTTTTATAAACACCCTATTTCATAAGAACTTTCCAAAACAGCAATTCATGCGTGATTTAAATCATACGTTTGAAATAATTAAGTCAATCAGGTTATTAGTACTGGTCAGCTTCAACACATCACTGTGCTTACACCCCCAGCCTATCAACGTGGTAGTCTACCACGACCTTAATAGGGATACCTTGTTTTGAAGGAGGCTTCCCGCTTAGATGCTTTCAGCGGTTATCCCGTCCGTATTTAGCTACCCAGCGATGCGGCTGGCGCCACAACTGGTACACCAGAGATACGTCCACCCCGGTCCTCTCGTACTAAGGGCAGCTCTTCTCAAGTATCCTAACACCCACGGAAGATAGGGACCAAACTGTCTCACGACGTTTTAAACCCAGCTCGCG
>Ga0310786_10002928_pt1 | contig 25377 bp, 40 predicted proteins | sample AusTroGonzalo_MG_FD_203881 | JGI IMG/M metagenome (GOLD analysis project Ga0310786, IMG submission 203881) | Bovine rumen microbial communities from tropical cattle in Woodstock, Queensland, Australia - Gonzalo_03 (v2) (version 2) | ecosystem: Host-associated > Mammals > Digestive system >...
AAAGCCGCTCTTGCAACACCGGCTTTTTTCACCCGTCTCGAACTCGCCTCCGACTTCGTATTGAAAGCCCCTGCATTTCAAGTCCTTGTCGAACCCCTTGTAGAATGTTTTTCCCATTTTTTTGTTTCCTCCTAAATCAATTCTTTATGTCGCTCCAGCAAAAGCCTTGTAAGCGCTTCCGGCTCTGTCGGACGCTCCTTCAAGGTTCTGCCGGCCTCGTTCAAAATCAAAGTCCGCGTCCTTAAGTAAAGGTAGGCGGACGGGCATTTTTCGCTCCAAAAGTCCGAGCCGTCGGCCCGCGCGGGCTTGGCAAGCTCGACCGTCATCTCTTCGGCAGCGTCAAACGCGCACGTCTCCCAGTCGTCCCGGCTCATATGCGGAGCCGCCTTTTTTGCGATTGTCCGCGCGAAGTTCCTCGCCGCGTGAGCCGCCGCCGCGTAGTAGTCCGCGAGCGCTCCCTGGTCGCCGTCCAGCTTGTACCGGGCCTGCGCGTCCATCATCTTTTCGTCGTCCGTTTTGGGATTCGCGTTGCGCCCGCGCTCCAGCGCCTCCCGCCGCCGCTCCGCCTCTTCGTCAAGGAAGTCGAACGGGAGCCAGGCGTCGTGCTCTATCTCCGCCTTCCGTCTTCCCATTCATTTTTCCTCCCCCGTTTTTAGGTTTCTCACGCCGCGCCCCACTTGCGCCTTGACTGGCACCCCGCCGTGTAGGGCTGGGCGAACCTCCGCACGATGTCCGCGCAGGACTCTCCAAAAATCTCCGCGAACGCGCCCGAAGACAGCCTCGTCTGCAAAATCAAGCCCGTAGGCTTCGTCCGCAAAAGCTCGTTAATCATTCCCGCCTCGCCGTTCTTCTTCCCCAGCTCGCTGGGAACCCCCACGTCGTCGATGACCGCGACGTCGGCGGCGCGAACTTCGGCCATGACGCTTTCCTTGCTTTCTCCGCCCCGCCAGTCGGAAAGGCGCTCCAAAAGCCGCGAGCTTGTGGAGTAAAAGCAAATCGCCGGGACGCGGTTTTCGTAGATTTTTCCCGCCCATTCGGTCTTGACGATTCGCGTGAAGTCCGCCGCCCACATCGCGTTCTTGCAAAACATCACCGCGTTGTAGGTCTTGCCGATTCCCGTTCCGCCGGAAACGAACATTCCCGGCTTTTTGCGGTTGAACACTTTCTCAAAGCCGTCAAGGTACTGCGCGATGAACATCTTGTGCTCGTCGCTTCCGTTCACCTCGATTTTCGCTATGTCTTCGGCGAACTTCTCCAAGCCGCCCCGCTTGACGAACGCAAGCCAGCTTTTGCGGGCGGATTCCACGCGCATTTTGCGGTCGTATTCCGCGGCGGCTTGGTTAGCCGCCGTCCAGTCGCCGTTGGGCGCGAGGGCCGACTCCAACTTTTTCAGCGCGGCCATATAGCCATAGTCGCCTAACGTGGTTTTTATGTCGCTCATAGAGCCCCCCACTTTTTCTCCTTGGCGCTCAAATACCTCTCAAGCGAGAAGTTTTCCGGCAGAAAGTCGCGGATTTTCTTCTCCGCGAACTTGTCGAAGGGCGACTTCTGCTTCGCCCAAAAAGCGTCCAAGTCGGCTCTCTGGAATATCATGGCGTAGTTCTGCGACGCCGCTATCACTTCCTCGGCCCTTAAGCCCCGCAAATAAGGCAATGCCAGCTTGAAGTCACGCTGGATGAACGTCATGTAGTTCCCGTTGCAACAGGGAAGGCCAGCTTTTTGGAAAATGTCGAATATTTGCTTGGAAAAGTCCTCTTGGGGAGGGGAAAGGGGCGGGAAAGCGCCCGCTTCCGCATTTCCATTAGCATTTAAATTTGCATTGGCATTTAAATTTGCATTTACATTATCATTCTCATTAGGTTTTTCGTCTGAAAACCTATGGTTTTCGTTTTCATAACCTATGGTTTCGTTTTCAATAACCATAGGTTTCTTGTTTTCTTTTGGCCTTCCGCCAAGAGCCCCGTTGTTCTTGCGCCTGTTGTTCGCGTCTATTTGCGGCTTAATGAGCGTGAATATGGACTTGTCGACGCCGGAAAGCTCCGGCACTTCGCCGTTAAGGGCGTATTCGTTCAAGGCGTACATAAGGCGTCCGTATTGTTCCGCCGGCAAGTCCTTCAATGCCTCGTGGAAACTTCTGTAAAAAACGAATGAATCAGTCATGGTACTTTCTTAACTCCGTCTCGACTATTTTTTTAACGAGCCGCCAGCAGGCTCCCTCGTCCATTCCGATGTTCACGGCTTGGTTGCACTTCAAACTGCAAGTCATCGCCATGTTCAGCGGGTGGTCCATTATCCGCTCGCCCCAAAGGTAGCGGTTGGTTTTCGTGTTGGCGATTCTATGGGCTCCCTGCGGCTGTCCGTCAATCAATGGCCGTCCGCAAACCTCGCACACTCCGCCGGAAACGGCGTATACCGCCTCCCGCTGCCTTTTCTGCTCTTCGGTCATGCCGCCGCCTCCAGCTTGTAGACGACGTAGTGCACCTGCTTTCCGAAGCGGTTCTTTCCCGTCTTGGGCGTGGCGCTTATCCTGTAGCCGCGCTTTCTCAAGTTAAAGATTCTTTTCGGCATTTGCATGATTCCGAACCGCTCGAAAGCGATTAGGCTCGTCATTCCGGCCTCGTGCTCCATAAGGTAGCCGAGCACCATGTCTTCCTGCGATTGCTTTTCCATCATTCCGCCTCCCTCAAAATGATTCCCAAGTCCGCCGCCAAAACGTGGGCGGCCTCTATCAAAATCGCGCACTCCTCGGTGGAGCACTCGCTCTCGCTTTGCGGGACTATCTTCCCCCCGATGGTCTTGTAGGGGTAGCCCATTCCCACCGCGTCGAACTTGACCGCGATTTTCACGGCCTCCGGGCTGTTCCCGGTCTCTTCCGCTATCTGCGCGACGTGGCCGTTCAAGTGGTGGTTTTGGCTTCCCTCGCCGGTGGAGCGCGGCCTTCTCGGCGGCTGGACGCTCACAAGGGCGTAGCCGCCGTTCTTCCTCGCGCACTGGGCCAAGACCCCGCGAAGGCGGCCTTTCAAGCCTTCGTTTTCCGGGTAAAAGAAAACCACTTTGTCGCCGTCAAACGCGGCCTTCAGGACCATCTCCGCCTTCATTAGAAGATGCCCTCCGGCGGATTTCCCGCCGCCTTGCGCTTGTCAAATTCCGCCTTTTGGGCGGCGAACAGCTTTCCCGCGTCTTCCGTGGCGCACTTGGCCTTGAACTCCGCCAGCTCTTCGGCGGAGAACGCTTCCGGCCACTTCTTCATCTCTTCCTTCTGAGCGTCCGTGAACATCGGCTTTTTCTCCGCCTTTCTCATGGCCGCCGCTTCCGGCGACAAAGGCCTTTGAGGGGCGTTGAAGTTCGCGTCCGTGTCTTCGTCGCTGGTGATGCCAAGCATCGCGCTCAAGGCGTAGCGCCTCATGTAGGTGATTGACATTCCCATCGACTGCGCGGCGTTGCTCTTTGTGTTCGTTATGATCGGAAGAAGCGCCTCGCCCTCAATCCATTGGCCGCTCTTGTGGAACACGCGGGTGCATAGTGTGAGCCCGCTTCCGCCGCATTCCACGCTCTGCGTGTAGCCTAGTCCGTTCTTCTTTAAAATGGGCTTGATGGCCGTGGCGATTGTGTCCAAGTCCGCGTACTTGTAGCTGTACGCACCGCTTCCAGCCGTCTTGTCCTTCGGCATAGTCGGAAACTCCGCCTGCGCCTCTACAAGCGCCGCGAGCAGTTCGCTTACGTTCTCGCTCTGCTTCATTTCTTCACCTCTTCAATTTCAAGGATTCGGTGCTCGCACTCGTAGAGCCCGTAAATCCGCCTGCATTCCTCAAGGGAGCGGACGATGCACTCCCGCCTTCGCCATTCACCCTTCGTGTATTCGTCCTTGAACTCAAAGACGATTCTTTTCAGTTTCTCCATTCCGCGCTCCTAGAAAGGTATGTCTTCGGGGAAGCCGTCATCGCCCACGCCGTCCGGCCCCATAGAGCCGTAGTCCGGCAGGTAGCCCTGCTGGGCCGCCTGCGGATTCGGCTTGAAGTTCGCGCCGCCTTGATGGGATTGCCCGCCGCCGTTTCCGCGACCGCCGCAAAGCTGGACGCTGTTGGCCACTATGGCCACGCGGCTGAACTTTTGGCCGTCCTTCTCCCAGCGGTCTTGCTTCAAGAAGCCGTCGACGGCGATCTGCTGGCCTTTGACAAGATACCGCTTCAAGTTCTCCGCCGTCTTTCCCCAAATCGTCACGTCAAAGAAGCTCGTCTCGTCGGCCCATTGGCCGTCCGCGCCCTTGCGGCTTCTGTCGACCGCGATTCCCACGTTCGCCCGCGCCGTTCCGTTCGGAAGGTAGGCGAACGCCTTTCCGTCCAAGTCGCGGGTGATTCTTCCGATCACCGCCACGTGGTTCAAGTCTGTCATAAATCGACCTCCATTTTGTCCATCGCTTCCAAAAGCGCGTCGGTGTATTTGAATGTCTCTTTCAAAACTCCCGCCACGGCCATTGATTCCGCTTCGTTTAGCCTTTCCAAGGCCGCTATCGAAGTGTTGTTTATGTCGATAACCCTGTACAAAGCGTCCTTAGCGTCCATCGCCTTCCGCTCCTTTTATTGCCTTGTAGAAGCTGCAAAAATCCTTGCAAGGGCAGTAGTCCGCGCACTTCCTCGACACCGCCGGACGGTGCTCGACGTAGTGGGCGCCTCCCATCTCTTCCGCGAACGCGCTTGCGTCGGCCTCGCTGACGAAGAGCTTCACGGCGGTCTTCCTGCCGCTCTTCATCACCGCCCATTTCTCGCCGTCGGCCCAGCGCTCCGAGGCGGAGCATTCCGGTATCTCGTCGTCGGCCATCTTGTAGGCCGCCTCAATCTCCGCCACCTTGGCCGTCACGCGCCTTTCCGTCGCCGCCAAGTCGTCCGGCGCAACGTCGAACTCGTAGACGAAAACCGGGCTTTGCGGATAATCGCGGTCGTTTCTCGCCTTTGTCTTCGAGTGGTCTTTCAAAAGGGCGACGAACCGGCATTTCTTCACGTCTAGGCCGCTCTTTGACAAGAGCCATGCGTAGGTCATTCCCTGCGCCTTCCAGTCCGCGAAGTCCTTGAGCTGGACTTTCCACACGCTGGCGGTTTTCCAGTCGTTGATGATTCCGTTCGCCATGTCGTAGCTGTCCACTTGGCCGGTCACGAAGCTGTTGAGCACGGGCACCTTGAAGCTCTCCTCGTGGAAGTTGTCGTCCTTTTGGCTTTCAAGCAAAGCGTGAACCGCCGTTCCCCATACGGCCCACACGCTGTCCGCCGCGTCCGCCTCCAGCTCGTCGAAGTGGCGGTCGGTGAGCGCGATTTCCTTCGCGCCCTTGTTTAATGTCGTCGCCGAGAAGCATCCCGGCTCGTTGTGCCTGCGCACGCTCACCGCGCTCACAAAGGCGGCTGGGAGCCCCATCTTATTGGTCACTCGCATTTTTTTCCTCCTTTGTTTTATGAACGCGTTTTACCACCAAAAGCCAAGCGCTCTCGCTCGCCGAGCACGTTCCCCTCAGCTTGCATCCTTTGTCGCCGCAGGACTTGGCCTTCTCGGCCTTGACGATTTCGTAGTAGTTGTCGTCCGAATAACCCTGCAGGCGCTCCGCGATTTCCAAGAGCTCAGTTTTCATTTCCCGCCTCCTTTCGCGAACGCGACCATGCGGCGCTCGCCGCAAAGGGCGATGTCAACCGCCCTGCAAAAGTTGAAGATGGACGCGGCCTTCAAGCCGCTCCATTCCACGTGCCCTTTGCGGATTGTTCCCAGCCGTCCCCGGTAGGTCACGCAAAGGCCGTTCCATCTGCTTCCGCCCTTGCAGTCGTAGTCTACGCCGTTGGCCTTCTGCCATTCGGTGAACGCCGCAAGGAACTCCGCCCGGCTGATTTTGCCCTCGCTGTAAAGGGCGATTGTTGTTGGGTAGTTTTGCTTGTCCATGTTTTTCCCCAAAAAAAAATGCCCCCGAATGGTCGAATTTCGGGGGCGAGTGTTTCCACTTCACCGCAAAGGCGGCTAGGTTATCGACCGTGCCAAGCCGTCCTTGGTCTGCATCCGCTTGGGTTCGCTTTTCGCTTTCCCAAGTTTCTTGCATTTTATGGCGGAATAGCCACAGTGTCAAGATTTTTTTGAAAAAAAAATTCACTTTTTTTTCAGTTTTCCCAAGTTTCTACTTTCTTTTTGTAGAGTAAAATAAAAAACACTAAAGATTTCAGCCCTTCCGGCCGATAGCGGATTTAGGAGCCGATTTTTTAAATGCGATGCGACAAGGAAGAGTTCAAGAAGTGGGAGAGGCTTGTCCGGGAGCGGAAGGTCACGGCGAAGTTCGCCGCCGCCGCTCTCGGATACACGCAGGGGCGGTTCTCCGTCCTGCGGAGGAAGTACGCCGAGCTGGGCGACAGGATATTCGTGCACGGACTCTGCGGAAAGCCCGCCGCGAACGCCGTCCCGGAAAGCGAAAAAAAATTCATAGTCGGGGAATACGTAAAGTCCGACTGCGTGGGCGCGCGGATAACCTTCCGCCACTGGCGCGACACGCTTGAGGAAGAGTACGGAGTTAAGCGCTCCTATAAGACGGTTTACGCGGTCTTGACCGCCGCCGGGCTGGAAAGCCCCGAAAAGCGGAAGCCCAAAAGGAAGAAGACGCACCGCGCCCGGTTCCGCAGGGAGCACTTCGGCGAGCTCGTGCAATGGGACGCCACGCCGTTCCAATGGTTCAAGTGGGCGGGCGACACAAACTACTACGCCCTTCACGGCGCGCTGGACGACGCGACCTCGTCCTTCGTCGGCCTTTACATGGCCGAGCACGAATGCCGCTACGGCTACATAGAGTGCCGCAGGCAGGCGCTGGAGCGCCACGGAGTCGAGCTTGAGGACTACTCCGACAAGTCGCCGGTGTTCAAGAACAACTCGAAGGAAAATTTGACAATCCACGACCAGCTTGCCGGAACGGAGAAAAAGAAGCCCTTGTGGCGGGAGATGGACGACGAGCTTGGAATAAGGCTCAACATCGCCAACTCGCCGCAGGCCAAGGGCAAGGTCGAGCGGGCTTGGGAGACAGTGCAGGGGCGGCTTCCCGCCGAATTCAAGCGGCTCGGAATATCGACGGTAGAGGACGCGAACGCTTACTTGCGGTCAAGGTTCCTCGACTACTACGCCTTCCATTTCGGAAAGCCCGCGAAAAGCGGCGTTTCCGCTTGGCGGCCTGTGCCGGAAGGCTTGGACTTGGAGACCGTGCTTTGCGTCAAGGAAAAGAGGGTCGTGTCGAATCGGGGAACGGTGAGCTTTAAGGGATTGACGCTTCTTGTGGACGGAAACTTGCGGGGCGGAACGGAAGGTTATGTCTGCGTGTCTGAAAGGAGCGTGTTCTTCCTCGCGGGGAAGCGCAGGCTCGCCGTCCGCGTCCAAGGCGAATTCGCCGACCTGTCCGGCGCGTCGCAGTCGCTGGAGCGGATCATACACGACTTCATGTTCAAGGAGCTCAAGGAGCGGGCGGCCTAAATGTAAAGGCCGTCGCCGTCAAAGTAGGGGTCGCGCTCGTCGAGCCAGCCGGAGCCGTTGAACGTGAATGTCCATTGCGAGTCGGCGGGCGCGCTCCGCGTCACCTGCGTTCCCGACAAGTCGTTGAACCTAAGCGACGCGGCGTACTCGCAGTAGACGCGGACTTGGATTCCCGCCGGGGGCGTTCCCGAAAGCGTGAGCGTGACTCCCGACGCGGTAATGAGGCAAACCGTGTTCTTTATCGGAGTGATCGTCGTGGACGTGTTCACGGGCTGTATCGTGTTTCCGCCCTGCTGTATGAGGTAGTTTATCGCGTCCAAGAGCTGGCCGTCTTCCGAAGAGTCCGGGGTCTGTCCGCTGGCCGTCAGCACGGAGATGATTTCCTTCTCCATCGACTGCACGCCCGCGTTGTGCTTGGTCACCGCTTGGCTCGCGCGGTTCAAAAGCCAGTTGAGCCATTCGTGCGGGATTACGTCCGCCTCCTGCCAGCCCGCCGCGTACTTGGCCGCGTTCGGCTCCACTTTCGTCGCGTTGGCTCCCCACACGGGAAACTGCGTTATAGCCTGCTCGGGTATCATTCGTCTTCCTCCTCTTCAAGTTCCTCGCTTCCGCCGGAATAGGCGAAAACAAAAGGCTCCGTGGCCACTCGGTAGAACAGCTGCGTCAAAATCCACACGTTCTTGTATCCGATGTCCTCTTCGTACTGGATTATCAAGTCGTGGTTTTCGTCCCACGACAATGTGAACCTGTCGCTTATTGTCGCCGCGATTTTGGACACGCTCTGTATCGTCACGCCGTACCTCTTGAGAATCGCCACCTTGTCAAGGAATTTGCGGTAAAGGCCGAGGTTCATGTAGTTGGCCTGGCCCTTCGCTATGGCGGTAAGCTCGCCGCCGAAGCTGCTTCCTATTCTTGACAAGCCTGTTGGAGGGTCTTGGGTGAGCGGCTCGCTTCCCAAGATTAAAAGGTTCTCTCCCGCGAAGGCCTCCGGCACCAGCGGCCGGGGGTAGCCGACCATGCGGCCTATGTTCTCAAGCTCCGTCTCGCTGGCGGTCTGTATCGAAAGCCCCGAAAGGTATTCCTCTATCGAGTCCGCGTCAGAAAGCTCGTCCTTGAGAGCCTTTCCGTAGGCGGAAATTACGGGGCCGTTCATCTGCGCGGGATAAAGATTGTTCGGCTCAATCATTGAAGGCTCTCCACCATTATGGTCGCGTCGGCGACGCGCGGTATGCAGTCGGACGCGGCGGCTGCCACGTTGCCCCAGGTCGAGCCGTCAAGGCTCACCTGCGTGTAGGCCACCTGCGTGTAGGTTATGTTCGCGAACGGCGCGCTCGTCAAAAGCTGGGTCACCTGCTCGCCGATGCCCCATGTCGCGCTCGACGCTATGAGGTCGCGCTTGAGCTGGCTCACCTGCTCGTCGTCGGCGGGAGCGCCTTCCTTCAGCACGATTTTCACGAACACGTTCTGCTCGCTCGCCTCGTCAAAGTAAATCTCCAGCTCCTGCCCGCTGTCCGTTATGTAGTTCTGCGACTTGCGCGGGTCGTCCGTTCCGGGCGTTCCCGCCGCGTAGTTGTAAACGCTGTCAAGGTTCGTTATCTCTTCGTCGAAGGCCGTGATGCCGCCTTCCGGCACCTCGTTCACGCCCACGACCTCGCAGGTCATGGCCACAGTCTTCTCTTCGTTCTCGCTCAAAACAACGGCCTCGTCGGTGGCGAATTTCACGCCTTCCCATGTCGCCTCCGTTCCCTCCGGAATAGTGCACTGGCCGTCGCTGGTGGCCTTCACAGTCACGGTCACCGTGGCCTTCGTTCCCGACTTGCTTCCGTTCTGCGTCTCCGCGCTCATGTACTGCGCGTAGGTCTCCGCTATGGCCTCGTTGGTGCCGTAGACTACAATGTAGGCGTGTCGCGGAGCTAATTGGGTTCCTCCTGGAAGCGTCATGTTGTCCTCCAGCGAGTAGTTGAAGTAGACCCGGGCGTATGTCACGCCGGTCAAATTCTCCAAGGCCGCCTTCAAGCCGTCCACGCTGTACTTTATCGTGTCGCCCTTTATTATCCTTTGGCGAAGCTCCGCGACGGTCTCCGGGTTGGTTCCCGGAATGGAGCTCTGCAAGTTCTCGACGCTCTCAAGGTTCGCGATGGAAACATCGAAGCCGGTCACTTCCCCCGTGAGGACGACTATCGCTCCGGGCGTGTCGCAAACGGCCTCGATGTCCTGCGACTCCCCGGCGGGAATGAGCGCGTCGTATTTCGTGACGAAGTTCACGCTCCCGAATGGCGCCTTCGTTCCGGCGGGAACGGCGCAGTCGCCGTCGGCGGACGCCGTAACCGTGAGGACAAGCCGCGAGTAGGAGCCGCGCCCCCTCGTCACCGCCGCTATCGGCAGAAGGTTCTCTATCTGCGCGTCGTCGCACAGCTCTATGTTGAAGCTGTTTATAGCGCGCTCCAGTTTCTCGTCGTTCAATGCGAGGCGGTTTCCGTCTCCCAGCGCCAGGAGCCACAGCGCGTTGCCGTAGCTCGCCTTAAGCTGAATTATGTTTCCGTCAGAGTCCGTGACGTTCTCCGCCTGCAAAATGGCGTTGACGCGGTTCATTATCGCGTTCGCGTGCTCCCCCGAACTTTTGGGAGCCCAAGTCCTTCCGTCTATCTCAAAGCTCATGCGCCGTCGCTCCTTTCAAGCTTTCCTATGGTCATCACCAGCTTGTCGTTCTCCACGCCGTACTCGGGGTAGAAAGTCTCCTTCTCCACGGCTATGAGGCTTTCGCGGACGTAGAAGTCAAGCTCCGCGAAGGAGATTTTCTTTTGCAGGAAATCCGTCCACGGAACGCCCGCGTCGGGAATAAGGGGCACGGTTCCCTTGACAAGGAAGCCCGCCATGACCGCGCACTGCAAGTCCTCCTCGTCCTCCATGATTAGGGGAACCTCGCCGCCGACCACCTTGCAGTCCCACTTGACCCCGGTAATGTCTATCTTCTCCGAATTCATCTTCAAGTCCATCGTCAACCGCCTGTTACCACGGTCGTGGTTTTCGCCGCGCTTATATCTATAGTCAAAGGCGACAAAATGGCTCCCGTGGGCGCGTTTACGGGCTCCGGCACCTTGTGCGTGTGCGAGTTAAGTTGGGTTACAAGGGTTTGCAGAGCGGTGTTGAGCTCCGTCCATGTGACGAACTGCTTAGAGTTTCCGTTCAGCTCTATTTTCGTCGCGTCGATTTTCGCCGTGCCGGACTTCGCGTCCACCTCAAGGTCTCCGCCCACCTTCAATTTACACTTGCCGGAGGCCTCGACTTCCATCTCGCCGCCGTACTTTACTTTCGCTTTTTTCTTCGACTCGAAGCTGTACTCGCCTTCCGCCGTCACAGTAAGGTCGCCGCCGTCAACCTCTATCTTGACCTTCGCCTCGCTGTCGAACGCGGCCATCGGGAGCGCCTTCATCGTCTCCCGCTCGTAGTGTATGTAGGCCTCCTGCGTTTCCGCCTTCTCCACGTCCGCCGTGCTCTTCACCCAGTCCTTGAGCGCGAGGAGCAGAACCTTGTCGCCTTTCTTCGCCTTGAAGGACACCGCGAACTCCGCGCAGGAGAACGTCAGCACCTCAAGGTTTTTCGTAAGGGTCTCGCCCAGCTCGTCGCCGTTCATCAGCGCGGGCTTCCTCGCGTGCACCACGTCCACCGTGTCGTCGTCGTTGACGCTCTTCACGAAGCCGTAGTCTACGATGAAGTAGCTCCCTATGACAAAGTCAATCAAGTCGCGGTCGCTGAAGCCCTGAGCGCCCGTCATCGGGTCAGCCATCACTTGCCCCCTTGCAGAACCACGCCCCGCAGCACCATCTTGTTGATGTTCTTGACCGTGGAAAAATGTATTGAAATAAAATAGACCCGCATTTTCGTGTCGTCCTGCGCGCTTCTTACGAGCCCGGCCGATTGGTAGAATTTGGATGGGAACGAAACCACGCTTCCGCAAACAATCTTCGGATTCCACGGGGCGGTCACCACCGCGCTCGTGCCGTCTTTCCCGCCTAAAAGCTGCGGCGGAGAAGTGAGGACGTCAATCTCAATGGGCGCGGCTCCGTCCCCGGTGTCGTCTTTGTTCTTGAACACAACCAGCCTTTTCCCTTGAATCAGAATCGTCGTCTCCGGGAAGAACCGCTTGAGCTTCTGGACGGCCTCGCGCGCCTCGCCGTTGAACTGGAAGCCCGCGTCGAGATTTTGGCTTCCCGCGTCGCCCTGTATCTTCGGGTCGTCCAAGCCAAGCGAGTTTGACAAGGCCTTGACCGCGTCCTCAAGGCTTCCGCCCGCGTCCACGGAAACGTCGGCTCCCTGCCTAGTCCAGTCGGCGATGTGCCCCATGTTGCACTGTATCACCGTAGCCTTGTCCGGCCCCGGCTCGCTCGTGTAGAACTCGGAGACGCTTCCTTCCCACTCGGCCTTCTCGCCGTCCCTGTATCCGGCCTTGACGACGGCTTTCTTGACGTTCTTTCCAAGCTCGTCGATGTAGAGCGAGCGTACGGTGACGTTCAAGGCCGCCAGCGTGTCCGCCGCCGTGAGCTCGGCGTTAATCTCTATGTCCGGCTTCTGCCCGAACTTGGGGCATTGTATCTTCGCGTGCGTTACGCCCGCTCCGGCATCGTCCTTGAGCTCCAAGTCGATGAACTTGTTCCAAAAGTTTTTTGTCATCGCCATGTCACCAAATACAGCTCGCAAAGAAAAAGGCTCGCCCGGTCAATCTTCGACAAGTCGGTCTTCACAAAAAATCCCCAGTCGGAGAAGCCGCTCCAGCTAGTCACGTTGGGCTGGACTCCCGCTTCGCGGACGCTTCCGTCCGGAAGCTCGACCCACAAGTTCCACCGCCCGTTCAGCCATCTAAAGGTGAGCTCCAGCGACCCCGCCGCGCACGAACAGAAAAAAGAGAAGTTGTCCGACAACTCTATTTCCGGCCAAGGAAGGCTCTCTATCCTCTCTATGTCCCTTGTCATTTTCGCCCCTTCATATCATCGACGCGACTTGACCCAAGGCTTGTCCCGCGAGCGACGTCGCCATTGTCGTCCCCGCGCTTATCAAGTCGTCAGCGAGCGCGTCCAAGTTCGGCGCCAAAACGTCCATCATGTTTATCTCCTTCAGCGTCATCGAGAAAGGAACGGCGTTTCTTGTGTCGGCCTCAGTCTTTATCGAAAGCCGCTTAATGGCGACGCGCTTGTATATCGCTCCGCCCACATCCTTGAACGTCAGTATGTAGCCTTTCTTGAAGGCGTTCTTCAACAGCGTCGTGTTAAGCGTCACGAACGGAGTGAAAAGGTTTGTCAGCTCAAGCGACGGCATTCCCAGAATGTATCCGCTCAAATTCCACTCCCACGGCCCCGGCGCCACGTTGTCCGCGACGTTGGCCTTCTTGCCTTTTGCTATAACAAGAGACTCGCTCACAAGGGCGTCGCCCTGCTGGACATGGCTTTCGATCTGTATCTGCACGAAAAACGGCAGCCCCTGTTTCAGCGTCCCGAAAAATCCGGGGTTGATGAGCGTCGGCGTGTCCAATAGGGACTTGACCATTTTGAGCGCGCCGGGAGCTCCCTGCGCGACCAGCCTTGACAATGATTCCATTTTCTACCTCGTTCCCGGCATGAGAAGCCTGCGCTCGCGGAATGCGTTGAGGCTCCGCAAAGCCGCCGCCGTGCCGTCGTAGGCCGCCCGCCGCGCCTCCTGCGGAAAGTCCGCCGCCCCGTTGAGCGTCAGCGTTTGGTTTATCGTTATGTTTCCCGCCTGCGCGTAGGCAGGCTGCGGCATCTGCGGCATGAACATTCTTGCCAAGTCGCCTATGTTCCGAGCGGCGAACACCCAGTCGTCGGGAGCCACGCGGGTCACCCGTCCGTCCGGTCGCATTATGCCGTCCTGTATGTAGTCCTTGAAGTCCTCTTTCTTTCCGCCCGCCTGTATGTAAGCCGTGACGCGGTTTTTTAAATTGTAGTCGAGCTGGTCTATCCGCAGCTTCTTGCCCCCGCCAAGCCCAAAATTCGACAGTTCGGCTCTGATTTTTCCTCTTTCTTCAGCGCGCGCGAAGTCTTCGTTTATAGTGGGGGCCACAGCGTTTGCGACGCCCGTACCAACGCTGACAATGGCGGAGCCTATATCAGCCCCAATTTTCAAAATCGGGTTGTTGTCCACATAGGCGTCCGCTCCGGCAATAAACTGCCCGACGGCCCCCTTTCCGGCTTTTTTAGCGTCCTCGACGGCTCCCGCCGCCGCTTCGGCGGCCTTCTCTCCGCCCCACAGGGCTTTCAGCTGTGTGACGACGGCTCCGACCATGGCCGTCACTCCCGCCGCCGCCCCCTCGTAGTCTCCTCCCAGCATCTTCGCAAGAGCGTCGGCTAGGTTGAGCAATACGTCTCCCGCCGTCTTGAACGCTCCCTCCGCGAACGGACGCACCGCCTCTCCGATTTTGGAAAGCGAGTCGGAGAACTGCTTTATTTTGTCCTTAAGCCTGTCGTCCTTAAGGAACTCGTTGAGGTCGTGAAGGAACGGCGTGAGGTTTCCGCCTATCTCCGAGCCCGCGAGAAGGCCTATCTGCTTCATTATTTGAAGCGTTTCGTTGAGCTCCGTCGTGAATCCGAAGGCCTTCCTCTTTGAGCCTTCGTCGGTGAATATGACGCTTCGCGCCTGCGCCAAGGCGGACTCTATCGACTTCCCGCCCGTCTCCAAGGCCCAGTAGAAGTCCTTGCCCGCGCCTCCGAGTATGTCGTTTACGAGGCTCGCGGCCTCCTTCTTGTTCGCGAGCGACTGCGCGGCCTTTAGGACGTACTCTATCCTGTCCGCCGCGTCCATCGCGCGCAAGTCCTCTATGTTCATCGACATTCCGCTTTGCGTTGACAGAATGCCGAGGGCCTTCTCCAAGCCGGGGTTGCTCTTTCCGAAGGCGTAGTCGGTCATCGCTTGGTCAAGGCTCGCCATCGACTGAACAAGCCCGTCCGCGCTCGTTCCCGCTATCTTGGCCGCCACCTTGAACTCGTCAAGGCGCTTGAAAGACACGCCGAGGGCGTTTGCCATCTTGAGCTCTTTCGCCTCTCCGGCGGAAGACACCGCCGCCAAAACGCCCAAGGCCGCCGCCGCGTTGCGCGCGACGCCTATCATTCGGCTTATGTTGTTGGATACTTTGTCAAGGCTCCGCGCGCCGCTCTCGAACGACTGGCGGTCTTGCTTGAGGATTAGTTTGTATACAAAGTCGCGGCTTCCCACTTATCGCTCCCTTTTGGCTTCCATTTCCATTATGTCGGCCCTCGCCGCCATGCAGCGCAGGCCGTCAAGCAAGTCGTCCAAGTCGGACGGCTCGCCCTTGTACTCCGCGCGGAACGAATAGTAGAGCCACAAGAAAGAGTTGGGGCAGTGCCGGGCTATCGTCCGGCTCCGCGCGGCGCTCTGAATGTCGGCGGAGCGGCTTCCGCCCGCGCTTTCTAAAGCCGCACCGATTTTTTTAGCACAAAGCCGTATATCGCGTCGGCCACCGCCATCAAGGCCAGCGGCCACTTCTTGAATTCGTCGAACGCGTCAAACGAGTCGTCGGCGTTGTTCATCTTGAACTTCTCCACGCTTCCGTCCGGGTTCGTCACCTCGCAGGGCTTGCCGAGAAGGCAAATCCTGGCGAGCCGGACTTTCGCGTCCAAGTCCGGGTTTTGGATAAGGCGGCAAATCTCAAGCGCGCTCGCCGTGTTCAAGCCCTCTGGGAAACTGGCCTTGAACTTGTAAAGGTATGTACCGCCTCCGCTGGCCTCGGCCACGGAGGCCAAGCCGTCAATATAGTCCTGCCTAGTAAGCTCGATAGCTTCCATCCGCCGCCTCCCTTTTTATTCCTCGTCCGAGTCGCCGTAGTTGTAGACGACCTGGTACTCCGCCGCGTCGTTTCCTTGAATGTTCAAGGGCGGGCAAGACTTCACCGTGCAGGCGTAGAATGTCGACGCCACAGTGGCGCCGTTCATCTCCTGCGTGATGCGGATTGTTCCGCCCTGCGAGTCTCCGGCCTTTTTCAAGGAGTTGGAGATCTTGACGAGGTCGCCGTCTCCGCCGCCGCGAACGACCGCGAAGGTGAGGCTGCCCGAGCCGTTGTTGTTCGTGATTGTGATTGTGTTGCCGTTGGCCAAGGCCACTATCTTGGACGAGTCCATCGCCTGCTGCGCCTGCACCATCTGTCCTTCCAGCTTGAAGCCGGAAATTGTCGTCGGCGTTCCGTCGTTGACGAGCGGGTGCGTGAAAGTGACCGTGAACTGTCCGGCCGCGATTATTGTGTGTTCGCTCATGATTCAAATCTCCTTATCTTGTGGGCATTGTAAGGTACAATGTTCCGTAAACGGCGACCTCGCGAAGGTCGTCGATGTAGTTGGCTCTCCATGCGTCCGGCACCGTAATTTTGTCGCCGCTCTTGGGAAGGTCTCGGAAGTTTGGCGCGGTTATTGCGAAGTCCGCCAAGCGGCCCATCGCCACGAATCCGCTCACCACGTCCTGCAAAATCAAGAGAATCGCTTGGTAGCTCTGGTTGTTGCGGAAGACGTTCATGCGGGCCATGTAGTTGGCCGTGCGAACTTTGCACATGTAGGTGATGTAGGCCTTGACCCACTCCGCGCCGACGCTGTCGCCGTTGGAGTAGAGAGAGCCTTCCGTGACGACGTTCTCCGTGCCGTCGCCCACCCAAGTGTCATATCCGATTTTTTGGTCGTCAAGGGCGGCCTTCTCGGTGGCGGTCAAGTTCAAGGGGTTTCCCTCGTCGTCGTCGGAGCCGGACGCGCCTATCGTGTTGAAGCCCGCCATGTCCACTGAGTTTCCGACCGGCGTTCCCGTGGCGTTCACCTTTGAGAGCGAAGAGCCGAGCTGGGCCAAAGCCGGGTTGATGTTCGAGTCGGGGTTGTAAATCAACCTGTAAGCTCCGTCAGCCGCCTTGAGCGCCGAGACCAAAAGGCTCGTCTTGGTCAGCACGTTCGCGTCGGAGGTGCCCACCCAAAGCCTTGAGTAGAGCGTGTCCGCCGCGCAAAGGTTGCAGAGCGCCACCTGTAAGTCGTTGTAGGCCGTGGTCGAGAATCCGAACTTGAAGTAGCCGTACATCTTGAACTTTTCGTACACGTCGGCCAAAAGGTTCGTCTCCGCGTCCTGCGTGTCGTCGTAAATCGCCACGCCCAAAACGCCCGCCTGCGCGCTCGTGAAGAACGGTATGAGCCATTTCTTCAATCCCGCGCCGGTCACCACGCCGTAGTTGGACGAGTTGAGGACGTAGAGCTTTCCCGCTTCGGGAGTAGTCACGCCCGGCAAGTTGGCCTCCGCCAAAGACAAGGGCAGGAAAATGACCGCCCGTCCGTAGTTTTCGCCCGCGATGGGCTCGATTACCGTTTCAATAGGAAACTGTACGTTTGTCTGCGCTATTGAATCCTTGAATTGTGACATAAGCCACCCCCTCTTTTCTTTATAGTCATTTTACGACGCGCCCGCCGAAGTCCACCTCCGGGAACGCGCCTTGCGCTGTGTCCATAGTTTGCCAAAACAAAACTCTGAAAGTCACGTTCCACGCCGTGACCGCGTTGTCCCCCTCCTGCCAAAAGGGGGAGCTGTCGGCCTCAAGGCCGTCGTTCATAATCGCTCCGCGAACCGCGCGGAACTCGTCCGCCACGTCCGACCGCAAGGGCCAAAAGGCCACGCTGTTGGCCAGCGTCTCCGAGTCCGGGCCCACGAACTGCAAGTCTATCGTCGCTATCCGCTCCGTGGCCGCCAAGTTCGCGGACTGTCCGCTCACGGTCTCCTCGTGGTAGAGCGGGACCGTCCTTGGCGTTGACCGCCTTATCGCGTAGGCGCACCAGTTGGCGACGTTCGCGTTCGCGTCCTGCGGGTTCCACCAGTTCCCCTGCTTGGGAACGATGTACTTCGAATCAACCGAAAGAACCCGCGCCAGTATTCCACGAAGCGCTGTCTGATTCAGTTCCATTGTTGCCCACCACCTTTTCCGCTCCGTAGCGGTAGAATCCGCCCTCGAAGCTCCAATTGTTGGAGTCGGTCAATCTGTAGACCGCTCCGTTCCAGTCAAAGAATCGCCCGCCCAATCCGGGCTCCTGCGTCCAAAGCTCGCGCCCTTCGGTCTTGACCAAGTTCCCGTTGGAGTCCTTGACCGTTCCGCCGCGCGTGTCCTGCAAAACGCCTATAATCGTCGTGACGATTTTGTTTCCGCCTTGGTCGGCCACGACTTCCCAGCCGCCGTTGACCTTCGGCGTCATGTCGAATATTCCTATCGCCCGCTGTTGCTCCGGCCAAGCCAAGAGCGTGTCTCCGTATGTTCCGGCCATCACTTCGCCTCCACGACATACTCAAGCGAGCCCATCAAGTCGCCGCCGTCGATGAGCGGCGTGTCGCTTCCTTTCCGGCTTATCGTCGCCTTCGAGTTGGGAGTCCGGGTCTTATACCAGTCGCTTCTCACAAGCTCCTGCACCTTTCCCACCGCCATAGTTCCGACCTTGTCCCAGTTGGGCTTTTGCCCGGAAACCGCTTTGTCCACCTCGGACTTTATGGCCTTGTAGATTTCTTCCTCGTTTTCGCGTATCGCGTCCTCAAGAAACGGGCGGGCGGGAATGTTGCCGTATCCGTAATGAAGGACTCGGGCTAGATCGCAAGTCTCCATCGGTGTTGGAGTCGCGTTTTTTCCGCCCTCGCCTTTCTTCGGCTTAGTCTTGTCGTGCCTTGTGGGAACGTGCTGCCGCCCCGAAAGGAAACCAACCTTGATTTCAACTCCCAGTCCTGCGGCGGCCTTCCGCAAGTCCGACCAGTCGGCGCTCTTTCCGCTCGCCTTTATCTCCAAGTCAGGCATATATGCCGAACCTCTCGGGGACGCTCTGGAGCATGAGCAGGGCTTTCTGCCCGAAGACGTTTGAATTCAACTGCTTCAAGCCGTCCTGCTCTCCCATGCCCTCAAAGGACAGGGACGTGCCGCCGATGCTCTTGGACGACAAGGCCATGCCTCCGTTGCCCATGACACCGACGGCGGCCTGCGGGTTCGCGTCAAGCAGCCACCACGCCGTGAGCAAGTTGAGGCACAGCTCCCTTTTCTGCGTCCTAACCGGCTCGCCCAACGCGCGCCAGCACTGCAACACGCCCGAGAACATGACGGAAACAGTGTCGCAGGCCGAGCCTATCTGCTCGTCCGTAAGCGTAAGGAAGTTCGCCGCGAATTTAAAGTCGTTTCTCGTCATTTCCTTTTAAACCCTTATTTCTTGCCCTTTTTGGGGGCCGCTTTTTTCTCTTCTTCCGGCTTGTCCGCGTCCAGCTCAAAGCCGTCGTCCTTCGCCGGAGCCTTTTCTTCCTTCTTTTCCGAGGCTTTCTCCGCCTCCACGGCGGCGAGCTTGGCCTTCAAGGCTTCCGCCTCGGCCTTGTACTTGTCCGCCTCGGCCTTGGCGTTGTTCACCTGCACGGATGCGGGGACGTAGCCTGCCGGAATCCTGTCAAGGACGCGGTACTTCTTCAAGTTGACCAGCTCGCGGAACTTCGGCTCCGCGTTGACCAAGCGCTCGTACTCCCTGTCGCTCACTTCGGCGAGGTTCTTCAACTCGCCCTGCGCGAGCTTGGCGGGGATTGTCTTTCCGATTGACGAGAACGTCACCGGGTATTGGTAAAAGCTCTGAATGTACTTGCTCATTTATTTTTCTCCTATCGTTGCTTTAAGAAAAGGCGGGGCCTTGCCCGGCTTCCCGCCTTGAAAGGGCGGAACGGCCCGAAGGCCGCTCCGCTTTCCGTTACTGCTTGGTGTATGTTCCGCTGAACACGGCGGAGTCGTACATTCCTTCCTTCACGGCGATGGCCTTGATTGTTGTCGTGGCCGAAAGCGAGATGGCTGTGGTGTACTTTGTTCCGGTTTCAACAGTCGGAGCCGAGCCGTCTGTTGTGTAGTAGATGTCGGCGCCTGTTGTCGATGTGGCGAGCGTTACGCTTGTCGAAGTGTCGAACGTTCCTGCCGGAGGAGTGGCTGTCGGAGTGGCGACAGTTCTCTTTGTCGTGCCGAAGCCTGTGTAGGCCTTGACGGCGATTCCGACGGGAGCGAAGACGCCCGCGAAGCGGCGGAGAACCGCGTGCTGCTGGTCGTAGCTGTTCGGATAAACCGGGTATGTGAAGTTCTCAAGCGGAACGCCGAGCAAGAGGATGTCCTGCTTTTCGTCGCTCGGGCCCGCGCCGATTTCGGGGGCTGTGATTACGAGCTTGTCCGAAAGGCTGGGGTTGAACTCCGTGTTGGCTGCCAAGAAGGGGTCAGCGTAGAATTCAATCTTGGGCTTTGAGCCGCTCTTTGTCACGCCGGCGTTGAAGTTCTCTTCAAAGATGGCGATGGCGCTCTTGGCTTCGTAAGTGTTCGAGTAAGGAACGCTTGTGAGCAAGTTGTAGGCGGCGGGCGACATGGCCACGCGCACGATGTCGAACTTGTTCTGCGAGGCTCCCATGAAGTCAGTCACGGCCTTGGCCAACTGCTTGTACATGGTGTAGCCCTTGTTTGTGTTCGAGTCGTCGGCGGCGATTTCTTCAAGGGTCTGTCCGGCCCAAGTTGTCTCGCCGTTGATGTCGAGCAAGCCGAGAGTGTTTGTGCTCTCGTTTCCGTAGTATGTCAAGTAGTCGGTGATCATGTCGATCACGTACTGGGCGTACTTCTGCTTTTCGGCCATCAACGAGCCTGCGAACGGAGATCCGTCTCCGCCTTTGGCTCTCTCCATCTCTTCTACTGTGAAGTTGAAGAAGACTTTGATGTTGATTACGGCAGAGCTCATGATGCCGCCGTGAACGTTGACGTTCTGCTTGAGGTTGGCGGCTACCGTTCCGGCTTCGTCAATCAAGCCCCATCCGCTGTAAGCGGCGAGCTGGAGGTTCTGAACCTCTCCCCAAGGGTTTGTGCCGCCCAATCTCTTTACGAGGTCGCGGGCGTGGCTGTACAAAAGCGGCTGGCGGAAAATCTCGGGGAAGAACGAAGCGTTCCACGGTGAGATTGTCTGCATGGCGATGAGCTCGCCCGAGTCGCCGACAAAGTTCTTGATTCCGCTCTTGGAATAAACCATGTCGTACTTGCCTGTCTTCGCGTTGAAGCGGGGCTTGATGTTCACGCCGTAGGGGTTGCCCTTGTACAAGGCTTCCATTTCGGCTGTGAGTCCCACGGCGTTGCCGAGGGCTGCGTGGTCTCCGACGTAAATCGGATTCTGCACCGCTCCGGCGGGAACGCCGAAGCGGGGGTCGCTGGCGCGTCCGATTTGGAGCGTCGCGTCGCGCAAGAAGTCGGCGGCCTTGCCGTTCATGTTGACCATGCGGCTGGCCACTTTGCCGATTTTCTTGAACTCAGAAGAACAATCTATTCTCATTCTCTATCTCCTTCTTAGCCGAGCCAAACGTAGGCTCCGTCGTTTGTGACTTCGACGACTACGGCTCCGGCAAGGAGCGTGTGGCTTGAGTCGGCGGAGCTGGCTACAAAGCCGATGGTTCCGTCGGCGTCCTTGAACTCAACCTTGGCTCCCGGAACGGGGTCGATTTGGTTTGTCTCGCCTGTGGCCCAAGTGTCGAACTTTACGAGTCCCTTGTTGACGAAAGCGCAGGGCATTCCGGCAAGGTACTTGTCCGGGTGGGCAGGGTCGTTTTGGGCGACCGCGTCGTCGAACACTACGATTCCGCGGATGATGTTTCCGCTTCCGGCTCCGGCGACGATGTTGTGCAAGTCGTCTGCGGGGGCCGAGCATACTACGCCGAACTTCAGTCCGGCGCTCTGGTTGGTCGCGTCAACGATTCCGCCGAGCTTCAAGTATCCTTCCTGCAAAGGAACGGCTTGCGCGTTAGGCCTTGCTTGGCCTTTGAATCCGACCGACAATGAAAGGTTTGAATCCATTATCTTCCTCCCTCTTTGATTTTGGCGAACATCGCGCCAAGGGTGCCTTGGGCCTTTGTCTCGCCGATTGTGACGGGGATGCGGGGAGCGTTGTCAGTCACGACTTCTTCCTCTTCCTCGGCCACTTCTTCCTTTTCTTCTTCCGGCTCTTCCGAAGCCTCGGCGTCTTCCGCCATGCGCTTCTTGATGAACTGGTAGATTTCTTCAAGCGTGTACTGGGCGTTGTCCGCTTCGTCAGCGTCCTTCGCCTCGCCATCGCCGTCCTTCTTTTCGGGCTCGTCTTCCTTGGCCTCTCCGGCCTCGGCGTCCTTGCATCCGTCGGAAGTCTCTTCAGTCTTCTCAACCTCTTCGGTTTCCTTGACCTCTTCCACGGCGGGAGCGTCCTTCATCGCCTCTGTGTCGAGCTTCTCGAACAAATCGGCGACCATTGACGCGGCTTCCTTGGCCGTGGCTTCGTCCTGTCCCTTAACGCCCTTGAAGTCGTCCAAGAAGCGCTCCAGCTTGGACTTGTCGTCGCCGTCGGGCAAGTCTACGGCCATAGCCTTCAACTCCTCAACCTTCGCCGACACGTCCGCGTCCGACAATGAGTCCTTTTTCGCGACCAAGCCTTCGAGCTTTTCGCGGAACATTCCCATGTCGTTGTCCGTTGTCTGAACCCGCTTGCGGGCCATTCTGAACAATCCAGTCAAAAACATTTCAACTCCTCTGACATATAGTCATAGAACCTTAATCTATGCGTCCGGCCCCTCGCCGTATCGCAGCCATTCATAGGTCGTCCCCAAGGCGGCGGCTATTTTCCGCACCTCCGCGTCGGTGGGGTGGGTGGCCGGGATTCCCGTCATCCAGCTCTTGACCCTTATTCCGGCCTTCTTGGCCAGCTCGTCCCAAGTCCAGCCTTTTTCGATTCTCGCGGCGCTAATCCGCTTGAACACCTGCGACCAGCTGTCCTTGGCCGCCGCCTTCAACATAGCCATGCGGGCCTCCTATTTTTTTACGCGGATTTTGCAGTCGCCCGTGAGCGCACGCGGAGCGGAGTCGGGCGTAAGGCTCTTGAGATAATCGCGCCATTGTCCGGCGGTATACGAGCCGACCTTTGACCTTGAAAAATCCTTATCGTGGCGTTCCGCAAAACGAACCAAATCGCCGTATGACTGGGCGGGCGGCATTTTGTCGTCTCCCCACTCGTTCAATGATTCAATGAGTTTTTGAGATTCGCTTGAGCCGCCGTTGCGCTTTGCAAGTTCTTTTTTATAGATTTCTGCAATTTCGTCATTGTGTTTTGCAAAAACCTTGTCTTTATTTCTGATAACAGATTCAAGGCCTTCTGTCGAAAGTTTCTTTGCATTAGATTCATAAGCAAACTTTGCCCGTTCAGACAAGTTGCCATTTGCACCTGTAATACTGTTTCCTTCTTCTTTCTTTGCTCCTGGCTGCTTTCCGCTCTTTGGCTTTACCCAGCCGTTGGCCGTCTTCTGCAAGCCCGTCTTGGCCGAGATTTCCCCGATATTGTAAGTCCTGTCCTCCACATCGGCCTCGCGAGCCTTCGCGAACTCCTCGCGTCCGTCCGCCGCGTACCTGTCGGCCTTGGCCATCTCAAAAATGTTCTGCAAGCTCATTCCGTTTCTCCTTTTATTTTCTTGCGCGGTCAAAGACCGTGCCTTTCGCGATTTCAAAAACGCTCTTGACTTTCGCTCCGTCCCCGGAACAAGTCAACTTGTCGGAAGTCAACGCTTCGTCCTTGGCCACGGTCTCCCGCGCCAAGTCGAACACAGTCGGCTCCTTTCCGGCTCCGTCCATGACCACGGCGTACTCGCCGCCGCGTCCAGCGGGCAAAAGCGCCAAGTGGTTCACGTCTATTATTTCCCGCATCACGATGTCGTAGCTCTCGCCCTTTGCGGTCGTCCCTTTCTCCCACTCGAACGTCGCCACGTATCCGGGAGAAAGCTGGACCTCTCCGCTCTCGTAGGCGCGCAAGGCCTCGTCGTCTCCCATGACCATAGTGGAGCGTATGCCGACCTCGTCGGTCTCTCCGATGTAGTCAACCGTGGGATTCTCGCCCGTCCAGCCTACAGTCACGTCGCGGAAGTTCGCTCCGTCGACGGGCGTCCTCGGATGGTGGTGCGTCAAGGGTAGGGACTTGAATTTGTCGCAGGCCGCCGCCAGCGCGCTCGCAGGGCGGTAGACCTTGTAGATGCGCTTGTCCTCGACCCAGTCGGGCGCGCCTTGCCCCGGAAGCGGGACGCGCAAAGTCGGCAGCTCCTCCTTCGCGTAGTCGTATATGCCGCTCACGGCGATTCGTATGTTCTTCAATTCAGCCATATACGGATATAGTCATTTCCAAGCGTTGCTCTTGCCCCGCTCCAATTTCCTGTAAGAACCGCTTGACTCACATCGCCTTGATAATCCAATTGACACCGACCGCCTTGACTTCGGTCGTCTCGCCACTTCTGACGGTAGACAAGGTATTGTTTAATCTAACCGCATTATCTAAAACCGCTTTGCCTGTTTTCGTGGTTACGGTTGAATCTTCTCCTCCTGTAGCTAATACTGTGAACTGCCCGCCCGCATTCACGCCTGGATTCAAGAGTTTCACAGAGTGCGTGTGGCCGCTGTCGGTGTGCTTGTGTTGTTGAATTCTATCACCGATGAACTTACCGAGCGTCAGTCCTGTCGAGTCGTAGTGGATGGTTGCTTTGCTTGTTAAGCCGACTCCTTTAAGCGTAGTCTCGCGCAAGTCTATCACGAATGTATTGTCGGTCGTGTTTTTGAACACCGAAGGAATCGCGCCCCATAGCTTTGGGTAGTCCGTTTTGTTTCTAACTGTGGCGTCGCAAAGAAGCCATCCGTAAGGAACATTGTTCGACAAAATTGAGCGCACAGTTGCAACTTGTTCATTTCCAATTTGACCGTTCGCATAGATTGTATAGTCGCTGGACGACAGGACAACGGGGTTTCCGACAACGACAAAAGCGGGATGGCTGTTTCCGTCGTAGTTCTCCGTGTAGTAAAGCTCAAGAGCTGTGTTCGCGTCCAAAACCTTGTACACGGTCGAGCCGCCTTCGGTCATCGCGTGAATAGGAATGGGCGCCAAAACTCCGTTTTGGTTGGATACGACCACGATTCCGTTGAGCGACAGATAGGACGAGGCGTTCGCCGCGTTGTGCCCGTTGGCAAACACGGCCTTGAAGGCGAGGTTGGGCTCCGGCGTCGCTCCGTTCAAGTAGCCGTCCGGGAACGTGACCGTCTTTGCGTCGCCGATAGCGCCGGAGCAAATAAACACGTTTCCGAAAGCGGAGGGAACCTTCTTGGTTCCGCGAACGTCAATGTGATTGAATTTAGCCATATCCTGCCTCTCTTGAATTAAAATGAAAGCCTTGCCGAAGGCTTTGTCAGAAAGCGGGAGGAGGCCCGACTTTCAAGCCCCGGCAAGGCAAAGTTTTTTTTACGCCTTGATGAACTTCGAGCAAATCTCGGTCACGGCGGTTGTCGCGATTCCGATGGACGCGACGATGGCGGCGCTCAACGGCGCGGCCACGCAGAACACTACAATCGCGTCGGCGATGATTCCCACGCCGTTCACGATTCCGACGACTAATTCGTAAGTCTTCTTAGTCATTTTATCTCCCCGGAGCCTTCCAGCCCCTTAATGCCGTTGTAGTTCTTCTCAAGCTCCTCGTAGAGAATCTTAAACCTCGCCACGCTGACGAACCATTCCTCGGGAACGGTCACGCTCCGCGCGTCCTTGTCGCGCTCCGCCCATTCCGCCTCCGGGAAAACCGGGAACGCGAGCGGCGGAACGACAAGCCTGTCCACGAACTCAACCCTTGGGCTTAGACAAGACGCCAATAGCGTTGTCAACAGCGTCGCCGCTGTCAAGAGCGTCAATCTTCGCATTCGCTTCGTCCTTGTTCTTCTTCATAATGTCAATGGCGCTTTCCAGCCTTTCGGCCTGCGCCTTCCACTCGTTCTTCGCGGCCTCCTCGTTCAAGAGCCTGTTCTTCAAGCCCCGCAACTCGGTCGAAAGAATCTTGACCGTTATA
>Ga0310786_10002929_pt1 | contig 25370 bp, 20 predicted proteins | sample AusTroGonzalo_MG_FD_203881 | JGI IMG/M metagenome (GOLD analysis project Ga0310786, IMG submission 203881) | Bovine rumen microbial communities from tropical cattle in Woodstock, Queensland, Australia - Gonzalo_03 (v2) (version 2) | ecosystem: Host-associated > Mammals > Digestive system >...
AAAGGCAGCGGAGACCGTCGTCATTGCGGCAAAGACCATAGCTTTCTTTAGTGTATCATTCATATCGGAATGCGTCCATGTTTAATTAAGTGAACTGTTTGATAAAAATCAACGCGCGAGAATATAGCTTTTTTTGCAGTTGGTAGTTGGTAGATGGTAGAACTTAGATGCTAGAATCTGCCATCCAAGCTCTAAATTCTACAGCGAAGCGATCTAAGTTCTAAGCTCTAAGTTCTAAAAGCTATAGCGTCATTGTGCCGGAAGTAAGACCCTTCACAGGCACATAGCGGAGTGTTCCATCGACACCCATGATAACCGCCACACCGGCAAGGTAATTGATCCACTGTTTCGTGTCGAAATAGCGCAAATTTACCTTTCCATCAGTGCAGAATACAGCAAGCGGAACCACAAGCATATCGTGCGAAATCCAGACGGCTATTTTAGAAACCATTTCAAAACGCGGCTTCACCACTTCGGTTATAAATTCTTCACCACGGGACTTTAACGGATAGAATGCATCGCTGTAACTTCCTTTATATGCATAAGCCGATGTTACTACCCAGCCACCGCCATCAGAATTCTTGTAGTCTTCGAGCTTCGAGTCATTCTTTACAAACCAGGCGCCATCCAAATCTGCAATGGTATCGCTCACCAATTGGGTATAGCCAGCGCCAGTCGCCACATTCTCGCAAGTCTCGTAGCTGCGCGTGTAAGTAGAGTTTGCAAAGGAAATATCTTCACCCTTGAATTTTTCGCCCACCGTCTGAGACTGTTTCTTACCATTGCTCGTCAAGTGACCTGTTTTACCGGTATCGTCCGTGCGTTCCGCATGACGCAAGATAAAGATGACCTTTTCACCAGCGGCAACAGTCTTCAAGACATCGGCGACATCTTCAAATTCAAGGATTTCGCCCGGTTCAGGTACACGCCAACTTTTTTTGCCTTGATCGTAAATGTAAGACTTGTCTTGATTAACCTTTCCGCTCTTAATTTGACCATCATAATCGCCAGCGCCCAAGCCGTACGTATCCTTTTCAAGGTCCGTTGCCACGCGCCAATTCTTGGTAGTTCTATCACAAATAAAACGAATCTTCGGACCATCAGGCTGTTCGTAGTACGAGACAAAATAAGCGCTCTGGCTGTTGCCCACATGCTTTACCTGACCTGCATTCATCGAGCCACACGTTTCAAAGCCATGAGTTTTCGTCCAGAAATTCCGCACATGCTTTTCGAAATCAGGCACATTGCCAATGTTCCAGCCTTCCATGTTCTTGCGGATTTGTTCAAGACCGCCTTCAGCATCAAGAATCATAAGTTTATCAGCAAGCTTTGCCTTCGATGCGTTATCGCCCCAGTTGCCATCGCCACGGATATCATCGGCAATAAAATCCGCAAACCTGAGCATGTCGTTAGCCGAACCATAACTCTGCATCATGACCGAAACCGCAAGGAGAGCCGCACTGTAATCGCCTGACCCAAACAAGCTTATATCCTCAGCCGACTTGCCTGTTGACGCCGCAGTCTGTCCACCACGATTCCAACCGCCAAAGTTGCCATTGCCTCCAGAGCCACCAAGACTAATCCCGAACGACGAAAGCACATCGTTCAACGCACGACCACTTTGGCTCCCGATGGGCTGGTTGTTGCCAGAATCTTCCACAAGCTTCATCACACGCGGAGCCGCCATATGCGTCAACATGTTGACATTGAACGAATCACGCTTAGACAAATCCACAACGGCATTAAGTTTTACAAGCGACGACGAGAGCGCGCCCGTCAACTCATCCATGTAATAACCATTCGCTTCAACCCTCACGTAAGGAGAAACAAGGTTGACATTTGCAAAATTAAATGATCCACTCGAATTGAGAATACAGGTTTCGTGAGTCCGTTTGGAATCTGCCAATCGCTTCAAGCTATCGAGTTCGACAATTTTTATAGATGTTCCGTAACGGAAAGGTCCCTTCTCTGCAAAGCCCGAAATTGCAACGCTAGACCTGCGAAAATCGCCGGTTTCTTCGGTGCCATCCGCAACAAGATCTTCAACAGGAACAAGTTCACCATTGCGGCATGCGTAATCCCCTACAATCGCCGTATCGTTAATCGGCCTATGTTCAACTGTATCCCTCGGATTCGGTTGTTCTACGGAATCCTTGACACTGCTAGAAGAACGACGGGACCACCGATGCGATGAACTGCTAGACAAATTACTCGATGATTTGCCCGACGATTTGCCCGATGAAACACCAGACGAAGAACGTTCTTTTTCATTCGCCGAAGACCCATTTGCAGAACTGATTTTGGAATCATCCCCATTGTCTAAAGACGCCTCGCAATCTTCTCCTTCGCACGGAACAGAACCGTAACGAACGGAGTCACAAGACGTCCATAGCAAAACGACTAGAGCTAATATCCAAACTCGCATAATACGAATATTAGTAATTTCTAGTTCATGAATCCGGACTTGAGACCACGAACAGCGATGTAACGGCGGTTTCCTGCCTTATCGACAATAATAGCAACGCCAGCCAAGTAGTTAATCCAATTGCCGCCATCATATTTTTTCAAATTAATCTGCAAATTTGAGCAGTAAGCGACTAGCGGAACCATTAATTTATCATGCGAGCTCAAGAGCACAAACTTCTCCTTGGTGTACTTTTTCAAAAGAACATCTTCGATAAGTTCCACAGAACGTTCCGACAAATCGTAATATGCGGCATTCGCCCCGGTCGAATAAGCGCCCGTATAAGCATACTTGGAAGTCACTTCCCAGCCACCGCCGCATTCATTCTTTGCCTTTTCAACAGCATCGTTATCTTTGTTGTACCAATCATCGTTCAACTGCGGAATTGTATCGCGTTTGTCATAGGATTGGCCACGCCCCTTCGCCATGGATTCTACAGTCTGGTGGGCTCGCAAAAATTCAGAGGCGCCAAGAACAAAGTCGTCCTTGAACTTCTTCAATCTTGCGCCGACTTCTTCGGACTGCTTTTTTCCGTTGTCCGTAAGCGTCCCGCCTTTGCTCGTATCGTCACCGCGTTCCGCATGGCGGAGCACAAAAATCACACGTTCATCGTCCTTGATGTTTTCATAGACATCCTGGATATCAACAAACTCTTTGATATTCGATGTTTTGACAAAATAACGGTCTTTTTCAACGGCAGTCGCCTTACGCCATTCCTTCTTCGAACCATCGTAAACAAGGAACTCGCCTGAGAACGCACCAAGACGCACATCGCCATCCTTAGCCGCAGGCGATTCACCCATAAAGTCCTTCAAGCTATCCGGAATTGCACTCCATCCCTTCTGCTCATTACAAACAAAGCGTTCCTTGGACTTCGAGATATCATCGTATTTTGCAGCATAGAACTTGCTAGACTTGTTCGTGACAAAGAATACATTCCCCGCTGTTTCCGCATCGCACTTGGGGAATCCAAGTTCCTTCAAGTAGAATTTCTTGAGATACTTTTCAAAGTCTGCGACCTTGGTCATGCGTTTTTCAAGAGTCTTGCGAATCGACGCATAGCCATCGTTAAGATTGTTCGATAAAGCCCAGTCAGCAATTGCAATACGGGCTGTAGAATCATCCCACTTGCCATTCTTTGCAACATCAGCGACAACAGATTTAAAGAACTTTGCGAAATCACCATCGGCCCCAGCCTGCAAAAGGACCGTCGCCGCCAAAAGCGCCGCACCAGATTCGCTGGCATCCGTAACATGAACCGTTTCCGTCTTATCGAAATCAATCGATTCCAGATGGAACATGTTCCATACGCTTTCAGAGGCTTCACTCTTTGCGGCTTCAAACGAAAGCTTGTTCTTTCCGGCCAAGCGCTGGAGAGCGCATTCTGCTTCAATCGTGGTCAGCAGATTCAAATTGAAAATCTCGCCCGAGGTTGCATCGCCCAAAGTGGAAAGCGTAACCGCAGCAGACTTACCATCAATCACACTATTGATTTTTCCATCCGCGGTAAAGCGCGCATATGGCTGAACCAAATTAATTTTCTTTATTTCGTATGCGCCATTCTTACCTATTTCACTCGAAAAAACATTCTTTGTTTCATCGTAGTCATCGGCAGAATCAAGCTCGATGATATTGACTTTTGCCGCTTTGTCAAACTCGTCCAACGCGATAAAGCCCGAAAAATCACTTTCCCAAACGGCATAAATGACATTCAAAAGATCTTCATCATCATCCGATTGCGACGAGCTCGTACCCAGTGTTTTGATTTTAGAACTACTTGAAGAATTTTTCTTTTCCGAAGTTGTGCTTGACGAAGATTTCTTTTCAGAGCCTTTACTAGATGAGGATTTTCCAACCGAACTAGATAATTCAGGGTTGTCACTTGTAATATAATCATAACTGCTTGCAGCATCATCGCCGCACGCAGCTAAAAGTGCGAACAGAAAAACGGAGATAGAAATCCGAGACCAAAGCGATAGGCCTCTAGCATTCTTTCTAAAAAATATCTCCATAGAAAATACCCCTTACCTTCAAGTTTTTCGCTTAAACACCCCGCAAGTAAAATACAATTATTATATGTATTTTGCAACAACTTACATCAACAAAACCGACCAAAACACCCCTAAAAAAAAAGCGCCCCTCTATATAGAACACCATAAATTATTTCATGCTACAATTACATTCAAGTTCAAACAAAAAAGCGGATCGAAACCGAACCGCTCTTATTTTTCAAATCACGCTTTGCGTTAAAGCATCTTGCCCGTTTCCAAAAAACGGGTATGCATTTCGAACGCACGTGAAAGCGCTAGCGGCACATGGACGCCCTTTGCATGCTTGAGACCGTATTCCAAGATATCCGTGAGTTCCGCACGATAATCCGGGTGGGCACAATTGTTGATAATCAAGCGCGCACGTTCTTCGACAGGCAAACCGCGAAGGTCTGCAAGCCCCTGCTCCGTCACGAAAATCTGTGTATCGTGATCGGTATGGTCCACATGGCTCACGTACGGCACAATGCTCGAAATCGCACCACCCTTCGCCACCGACGGCGTGAGGAAAAATCCGAGAGCGCAGTGGCGTGCAAAATCCGCAGAGCCGCCAATGCCGTTCATCATCGCCGAACCGCAAACAAGCGAGCTGTTCACATTACCGAAGATGTCCGCTTCCAAAGCCGTGTTCATAGAAATCACGCCAAGGCGTCGGATTACGTCAGGGCTGTTGCTTACTTCTTGCTGGCGAAGCACAAAATGCTTTTTCCATTCCGTACTATTTTCAACAAATTCTTTCTGCGCGGCCTGCGAAAGTGTAAGAGCCGTTCCCGATGCAATACCGAGCTTGCCTTTTTTCAAAAGCGGGAGAACGGCTTCTTGAATGACTTCTGTGAAAAGATCAATTTGACCCAGGCGATCATCATCGGCCATCGCACAAAGCACCGCATTAGCCACCTTGCCGACACCGCTCTGGTAAGCAAGCCCCTTCGGAAGTCTTCCATGCGATTCCTCAAAGCGAATAAAGTCAAGAATCCGTTCACCGATATTCTTGGAAATTTCATCCGGTTCCACGAACGGAGTCACTTCATCGTACGCTTCGTTTTCGACAATCGCAATAACCTTGTTCGGGTCAATCTGCACAAATTCATCGCCAACGCGGTCGCCAGCACTATAAATTGCAAGCGGCTTTGCATGTGGCGGGAGTTCCGGGAGAGCATTATCGTGCATGCCAATGCAGCTATCGCCCAAGCGCGTATTCAGTTCCAAGATAATCTTTTCTGCCATATCCAAATAGCAGACAGAATTTCCACCCGATGTCGAAAGGCAAACGCGACCATCCGGCAAAATCGCAGAGACCTCTATAATCGCAACCGTAGGCTTGGGGACAGCACCTGTGCGTACAAGATAACCCATTTTACCTAGGTGAGCATCAATGTAATGGATGCTTCCATCGTTAATAGCCTTACGCAAACTTGGATTAGACTGATAAGGCATACGCAGCGAAAGTGCTTTAGCACGGGCAAGCGCACCATCGCAACTGTCACCCGTCGAAGCACCCGCAAAAAGTGTTACCTTGAATTCTTCGCCTTTTTCATGAAGTTGTTCGGCACGAGCCGCTATAGCGAGAGGGACCGCCTTGGGGTATCCAGCCAAAGTAAATCCGGAAACACCCAAAATATCGCCATTACGAATCATATCTGCAGCGACAGCGGCGCTGCATTTCTTACTTGTAATCCAGGTCATGCCTTAAAATTAGTATTTTAACGTTCGTGAATCTAATTTTCAAATACAAACACTTCATCAAATACAACGCAATCGGTGTCATGAACACCTTGATTACGCTTGTAACATTCTGGATACTCCACGAAATCTTGAACTGGGATTATAAGCTTTCGAATTTCATCGGATTCATTGCTGGAGGCCTTAATAGTTACCTCTGCAACCGCATATGGAACTTCAAAAGCACAAACAAAAAACGCACTGAAGTCGTGCGTTTCATTATTGTTTTCCTTTGTTCGTATGGAATAAATTTCCTCGTACTTGAAGGAGCCACCTACGTTCTTACAACAGCATCTTGGTGCGCAAGCTTTACCGCATTTATTTCGCTATTTATGAAACCCACAACATTTGCAAACCTCATCGCAAATGTCGTCTACGTACTTGTAAGCTTCACACTCTACAAGAAATGGGTGTTTAGGAAGTAGTTGGTAGAACTTAGATTGCTACGCTGTAGAACCTAGAAAAGTCATCCTGGAGGGAACTTTGCGACCGATAGGATCCATAATTTTCTATGCATTGATAAACTGTTGGAAGCTTCGCCCTTCGGACTCAGCATGACAAGAGAAGCGGCTTTCCTGTATACGAAAAAAAAACGCGTAGGTGAGGGATTTTTTCATAAATAGTTATTCGAGCCCGTCCACTGCAACATCGCATTTTCAGCAACTCAAAACATTAAGCAGCCATGCAGCTGTTTCATAAACTAGGAACTGAGAACCGCCGCAAGCGGCAACAACACAAAACTCAAAAGGCGCCACAGGCACAAAACGCATACAAAAAGGGCGTCCTTGCGGACGCCCCTTTTTAGTTCTCAATCAGATTCGAAGATTACTTTTCGAACGGAACGAGTTCAACACGGCGGTTGAGCTTGCGGCCCTTCTTCGTCTTGTTATCTGCGATCGGCTTATCAGAACCGTAACCGACAGCACGGAGACGTTCGCTATCAATGCCCTTCTTGACGAGGTACTTGACAACAGCCTGTGCACGCTGTTCGGAGATCTTCTTGTTCTTTTCTTCCTTACCAGTGTCATCCGTGTGACCCTGGATTTCAAGGTTGACAGCCGGGAGCTTCTTCAAGAGCTTAGCGATATTGTTCAAGGTCTTGTTGCTGCTTGCGGTGAGCTTAGCAGAACCGGACTTGAACTGGATACCCTTCTTGAGCTTGTCGAGGTCCTGGTTCTTGTTCGGGCAGCCGTTCTTATCAACTGCAACGCCAACGAGGGTGTTCGGGCACTTGTCGAGGTGATCGGCAACGCCATCCTTGTCGGAGTCAACCGGGCAACCAACTTCGTCAACAGAGACGCCAGCCGGAGTATTCGGGCACTTGTCGAGGAAGTCAACAATGCCGTCCTTATCGCTATCCGGGCTGCAACCATCAGCGTTAACCGGGAGACCAGCCGGAGTGCTCGGGCACTTGTCGAGGTAGTCAGCTACGCCATCGTTGTCAGAGTCAACCGGGCAGCCCTTAGCGTCAACAGCAATGCCAGACTGAGTATTCGGGCACTGGTCGAGGTAGTCAGCTACGCCATCCTTATCAGTGTCGATCGGGCAGCCGTTAGCATCGATGGTAGCACCAGAAGCAGTGTTCGGGCACTTGTCGAGGTAATCAGCAATGCCATCCTTATCAGAGTCAACCGGGCAACCAGCAGCGTCAACAACAACGCCAGCCGGAGTTTCAGCGCACTGGTCGAGACCATCAGCAACACCGTCGTTGTCAGAGTCAACCGGGCAGCCAGCAGCATCAACAACAGCACCAGCCGGAGTTTCAGCGCACTGGTCGAGACCGTCGAAGACACCGTCGTTATCGCCGTCAACCGGGCAGCCGTTAGCGTCAACAACAGCACCAGCCGGAGTGCCTGCGCACTGGTCGATGTTATTTGCTACGCCATCGTTATCTTCGTCAGCACCACGGACATTACCGAAGCGCCAGGTGAGAGCTGCAGTACCTGCAAAGCGCGGGGTCGGAGTATAACCGTACTGAACCTTCTTACCATTCTTGTCATAGTAGTAGACCTGGTAGAGTTCAGCACTGTGCATTTCGTCTTCGATATCCCAGCCCTGAGAGAAGGAACGGATACCCACATCGAGACCGAGGGCGATGTCGATGTTTGCCGGGAGGTGGAAACGGAAGCCCGGAGTAAGAGTGAACGGATCATAACCCGGATCACGCGGATATACACCCTTTTCTACGCGGAATTCACCGTTAGCTTCAACGAAGATGTCCATCCAATCGGTCGGAAGGACGTTGATGCCACCACCATAAACCAAGGTGTTAGAACCCTTCGTCACGGTGCCGACGAAACCGACGTTACCGTTGAAGCGAATCGGAGCGCCAACCTTCTGGAGGTCGAGAGTGAGGATCAATTCACCGCCGAAAGCCATGTTTCTGAGGCCGTACGGATGGGTTTCACCACCGTTGGCATGCAAGAACCAAGCATGACGCGGACGAACACCGACAGACTTGTCGCCAGTCGGGAAGTAGAACTGAGCGGCAACTGCAGCGTTGAAAACGCCATCAGTCATTTCGTCAAACGGAAGCTTAGCCTTTGCCCAGAGTTCGAGGTCACCGCGGCTAGCCTTCCACATGTCACCTTCACCAACGCCGCTTGCATTGCGAGCATTTGCGTGGTCGTAGTAGAGCGGAAGAGCAAGACCGATGTCCATGAAGTCCGTAACGCCAGCTGCAAAATTGATATTTGCAGTCAAGCTTCCAGAAGCGTCATGGAAAGTGCTTGCCTTGTCACCCTTAGTGAACTGGCCACCACGAGTGAGAGACCATGCGTCAAAAGAAACCTGGCCACCGAAACCGGCAGCAAAGCCACCCTGACCCAAGGTATTGGCGGTTTTCTGGTTGAGACCATCGGCTCCGCCCATTTGGCCGGACTGCGCGAAAGCGAAGCTACCGGCCAAGAGAGACATTGCGACTATTTTTTTCATCTATTCTCCTTGTTATTGGTTAATATTTCTTGTGATAGCCATAATAGCCGTAGCTACCATAGCCGTTCCCCGCATGACGTTCACACTTGTTGAAGACGAAAGCCTTCTGCAAAGGTGTTTCCGTACTGCGGTCAAAAGTATTCAAGGCATCTTGGATGCTTTCAATGGTATGAGCTGCATGCTTCAAAACACACAACAGATAGTCCGCATGCTTTTCGACAAGCAATGCGTCACTGCACTGGAATACCGGAGGAGTATCCAGAACAATCAGGTCATACTTACCCTTGAACGAATCAAGGAAAGCGCTAAATCTAGAACTATTCAAAAGTCCACCCGGGTTTACGACACGAGCACCCGCACCAAGGACATGGAACGTATCCGTCACCTTGACCACGAATTCATCCGTATAGTTTTCCTTTTCGAGCATTTCGCAAAGGCCCTTCTGGGTATGCTTGAATAGATGTCCACGACGAAGATCCATATCGACGAGCAAGACCTTCTTACCCGACATGGCAAAAGATGCCGCGAGATTCGTAGAGACAAAAGACTTACCAACACCCTGCACGAGACCAGACACCATAAGAATCTTCTTGCCATCAGAGAATACCGAGAATTCCAAGGCCGTGCGGAGGGCACGAATACCTTCAGCAAACGGTTCATCGGGATTTACAGAAACGCAAGGTTTATACACATCGTTCAGAGTCTTACCGCTAAGCATCGGAAGCTTTCCGTAAACGCCAACACCCGTAGCCTGTTCAACTTCGCTACTGCTGCAGACACCGTTCGAAAGCATGCGACAGATATAAGCGATAACGCAACCCAAGAGCAAGAATGCGGCAATTACACCCAAGAATACAATCTTGCGATTCGGTCTGGCAGGCTTGAGCGGGACATAAGCCTGATCAACAATACGAACGTTACCAACTTCACCAGCCTGCACCACGCGGAGCTGCTGGATATTGTTCAAGAGATTTGTATAAAGCCTGTTATTGACTTCAACTTCTTCTTGCAACGAAAGAACTTCCTGTTGCACAACCGGCAAGCTTGCAGCAGAACGTTGCTGCTTGGCAAGTTCACGACGGAGTCTAGCCTGCTGTTCTTCAATAGTACGGACAGTCGGGTGTTCTGCACGGAACAAACGCAAAGCTTCTTGCTTTTTCTGTTCCAATTCAATAACACGCTGCTGGAGAGTCACATCCTTTTCAAGGTGCAAGCGAGTTTCACCCGTAAGGTCAATCGTACCCTTAGAATGACGGAACGACGTGAGCTTCTGTTCAGCAGAATCAAGCTTGGCCTTGACACCCGGCAACTGCTCTTCAAGGAACATCAAAGTTTTCTTCGCTTCGGCACTGCGCATTTCAATGTTCTGCTTCAAGTACGTATTAGCGATAGTGTTCAAAATAGCAGCAACACGGTCTGCATAACGGTTTTCGAGCGAGACTCTGATGATTCCGGAATTCTTACCTTCTTCCGAAATGCTAAGTCCCTTGAGCAAACGGTTTACGGCATACTGCGGATGGTTCGCAACCAAAAGGAAGGTCTGACCAACGGTCGCGGTCAAAGAACTTACACAGATAACCAAAGTATCACCAGCAAACGGCTTACGGTAAGTTTCACCAACAGCACCAGAAAGCACGACCTCGCCCTCCGGTCCGAGCACGTCGTATGCACTGGAGTCGGCAGTAACACGGGCGATAAGCTTTTCTTCAGATTCTACAAATGCACGCGGAATTTCCAGGAGTTCCAGATCCATGCGGCCTTCGTTATGCATAAGACGATCTTTTTTATTCAGCGGGAAAGCGGAATAACAAAGCTTTTCGTCCCTAACAACCTGATCCAAAACGACGCGGCTCTTGATGAGTTCCATTTCTGCGGCAGACGGAGTAGAAACATCAAGCAGGGCACCCATTTCACCGAGCGCAAGCCCTTGCTTATTACCCTTAACATTAACTTGGAGAAGAACATCGCTACGATAAGACGGACGGAGCCACATGGAGAGAAGGCCACCAAAAACAACGCCCAATAACAAGAAAATGAGCAAGAACTTCCACTTGCCTTTCAAGTAAATCAATATCTCAAGAATATCGATTTCGTCGTTATCCGACTTATTCGAGGTATTCTGAGTCATTTTCTCGTTCATTAAAAAAAATCTCCAAGGACGCAAGAACCAACCACATAGCGTGGTCCAATTCGGAATATAAAATAAAAAAAAAATTAACGTTTATGTCCAGAAACCTAACAATCATATGATTTTTTGATGTTTTTAGAGTTTTTCCATTCTCTAAATCAGCAAAAATCAATAACTTACGATGTAAAGGCAACCTTATCAACGGGTTAGAGCATCTAAAGAGTCGAAAAAAGGGCTTTATGCAAAATTCTAAACCGATACTTTCCGTCCAAAATCTACGTCGCGACTTCAAAATGGGTGACGAAATTGTACACGCCTTACGTGGAGTCAGCTTTGATATTTACCCAGGTGAATTCGTGACCATCATGGGCACATCCGGCTCTGGCAAGTCCACCATGTTGAACATTCTAGGATGCATGGACCGACCGACTTCAGGGCACTATATATTAGATGGGCAGCACACCGAAACATTAAAAAGGGACGCGCTCGCCCGCATCCGCAGCCAAAAGCTCGGATTCGTTTTTCAGAGCTACAACCTGCTCAGTCGCACAACCGCAATCGAGAATGTAGAGCTCCCGCTATTATACAATTCAAAAGTTTCCGCCGAAGAACGGCACCACCGCGCCATCGAGGCGCTGAAGATGGTCGGGCTTGAAAGCCGCATGAACCATTTGCCAAACCAGCTCTCAGGTGGCCAGCAGCAACGCGTCGCCATTGCACGTGCACTCGTGAACGACCCCGTAATCATCCTTGCAGATGAAGCTACCGGCAACCTCGACACGAGAACGAGTTACGAAATCATGATGATATTCCAGGAACTCCACCGGCAAGGAAAGACCATCGCCTTCGTGACTCACGAACCTGACATCGCTACGTTCAGCGGCAGAACAATCACGCTCCGCGATGGATTACTGAAAAAAGATGTCATTAACGAAAACGTGCAAGACGCAAAAGAAGCGTTCGAAGCACTACCACCACCAGAAACATTTGACGAGGAGTGAGATCGGCTCTACGAGCCTTTGAGCCATGAGGTCGAGCTTCGCACTCTGAGCTAAACCTTAGCGGCAATGCCGCGAGCACAAACCTCAAAGGGAGCAACGCGACCGACCTCATTACTCACACCTCCTAACCACTTTAACTAATAACTAGCCGAAGGCTAAATATGAATCCATTTACTCTTGCTAAAATCGCACTCCGCGCATTATTGCGTAACCGCATGCGCACTTTCCTCTCGGTGCTAGGCATCGTCATCGGCGTTGCAGCAGTTATCACCATGGTTGCCATGGGCGAGGGTTCCAAAAAATCCATCAAGGAACAAATGACGGCGATGGGCACAAATGCCATCACTATCATGCCGAACCAAAGCCGCCGCGGCGGCGTGCAGTCAGAATCTTCCGAAATGCTCGAAGAAGAAGATGTCATCGCCATTCGCCAAAACGCCACATATATTAACGGCGTATCCCCCATGATTACGGTTGGCGGGCAGGCCATCGTTGGGAACAACAACTCTCCCACTTCACTTTCAGGCGTTTCCGCAGACTACCTCAAAATCCGCAACTACGAAATCGAAGATGGCGTGATGTTCGACGACGAAACGGACCGCATGGCAAAAGTCTGCGTTATCGGGCAGACCGTCGTGAAAAATCTTTTCCCGGACGGAAACCCCATCGGCAAGACAATCCGCTATAAAAGTATTCCGTTAAAAGTCATCGGCACACTCAAATTGAAAGGCTCCGGCGATTTCGGGCAAGACCAGGATGACGTGATTTTCACTCCGTACCAAACCGTAATGAGGCGCTTCTCCGCGACAACAAACATCCGCCAGATTTATGCGAACTCTATAGGTGAAGGCTATGCCGCAAAGGCCACCGAAGAAATCATGACCATCTTGAAGGAACGGCGCAACTGGACAAAACCGACCGACCCATTCCGCGTATTCACACAAGAAGAAATGATCCAAATGGTCACAAGCACCTCCGACATGCTCTCGCTCGTGCTGACCGCCATTGCAGGAATTAGTTTGTTTGTTGGCGGTATCGGCATCATGAACATCATGTACGTTTCTGTGACCGAGCGCACAAAAGAAATTGGGCTTCGCATGGCTATTGGCGCACGCGGCCGCGACATCCTCTTGCAGTTCCTTTTTGAATCCGTCATCATCAGCTTGTTGGGCGGCGCTATCGGAATTGCACTTGGCATTGCCGCCTCCGAAACTGTAAAAATGGCAATGAACTGGCCTATGAGCGTTTCAGTGACAAGCGTTGTCGTAAGCTTCGGCGTGTGCTTTGCAACAGGCGTATTCTTTGGATGGTACCCGGCACGTAAAGCAAGCCGTCTCGATCCGATTGAAGCATTGAGATTCGAGTAGTATTAGAGACAGATTCGTTTGGCGGGCATAAGCCCGCCTTTTTACTTTTTCTGTACAGGCGAAGAAATAAAATTCGAGACATTTTTATAAAAAAAATCAAATAGTTCCTAGTTTGCGATTATCATTTTAGGTAATTTGCAACGAGGGACTTATTGGGCGGGCTAATAAAAAAATAAGTTTGGTTTTATTATAACAACTCCATTATAAAGGAGGAAAAATGAATCAAAAGAAAAATGTGAAGGCTATTGCCGCCTTTTCCTCACTTGCTGCTCTTGGTATTTCCACAGCATTTGCAGCAACCACCCCATACGACTTGATTCGCCCCACGTGGCCTTTGACCTGGGATGCAAAAGCATTCGATGCGTTCGACGTTACAGTCACCAAGAAAACGGGAATGCTCCCCCAAAACAAGACACCAGAAAATTTCAAGGCCGGCGAACTCATGCCTGACACTTTGGACCAGGCCTATCTCGACGCCATAAACACCAAAATTTCACCCATCCGCGTAAACCAAGCTGGTTACCTCAAGAGCGATAAGGAACGCCAGTTCTACTTTGTGGGTTCCAAAGCAACGGAATTCGAAGTCGTCGATGCTTACGGCAAATCCCTCAGCACCAAGGTGACCGGCACATTTACTGCAAGCGATGTTTCAACATCAAGCAACTGGACGATTATCGCAGGTACAAACACATATACTACCGACCAAAAGCGCTACCAAGTTGAATTTACAGGACCTTCCGGCAAAATCTTTGTGGGAAAAATTCCTCAAAGTGTGCCCACCGACAAACGCCTGCGCATAAAAGTTGGCGATGAATTTTCAAGCACGTTCATCGTTAGCGACGACGTCTATACCATGGCAAAAGACGCCACGCTCAAGTTCTTTGGCATCCAACGCAGCGGCAATTCCGAATCTTGGTTCCATGGCCCGAGCCACATGAAAGACGGTGGCGGTCCTGCAGTAACAAATGACGACGATGTCCGCGGACCTTTTGACGCATCCTTGGCCGGCACCCTTGCCGGTGGCTGGTACGACTGCGGCGACTTTCTGAAAGAATCCCATACGCAGGCATTCGCCTTTATGGCGCTTTCTGTGATGTCGGCGACCAATCCCTCCAAGGATGTAGACCACTATGCCTACAACCAAGGCGACTTTGTAAATACTGACGGCGTGCCCGACGTGCTCCGAGAAGCAAAGCACGGTGCAGACTTTTTCTTGAAAGCCTACGACTACGCCAAGGGAGTCGTTGACGATATGCCCGTTTCCGTAGGCAATTTTGGCAGCGACCACGCTTTTTGGAGTCGCCCAGAAGTTCAAGATTACTTGCCAGTCGATAACTCCCCAGAAGCCATAGACCGTGGCGGTCCCGCATCAAGAACCGTTCGCCTCGGCGAACTTGGTGCCAATATATCTGCTGAAATTGCAGCCGGTCTTGCCATCTTGAGCAAGGAGTACAAGGCATATGACGCGACCCTCGCAGAGAATTGCCTGAAGGTCGCTGAAAAGATGTACGACTTTGCAAAGTCTTTGGCCCAAGGCAAGACATCTTACGATGAAGGCAAACCCTTCAAGAACAACAAGCATACAACCTTCAGCACCTACGCCTATAACGGAAACAACGAATTCCATGACGACTTGGCGCTCGCCTCGGTAGCTCTTCTCTACGCCACCGGCAAAAAGGAATACGCCGATGACATGATTCGCACAAAGAACCTCTATCCAAGCCAGACTGTCAAAGACGGAGCAGGCTTCTTTGCAGGCGGTTGGTTCGCAGGCTCAGATGGAGGCATGCTGAAAAATGTAAAGAACACCAGCTGGGCAAACGCCCATTCTTACGCCTTGTACGCATTGTACAAACTGATCCTCACCGATAAGGCCAAAGCTACAAACGAATATGGTCTCACCGAAGAAGAACGCGTAAATGCTATTGAAGACTGCCTCGCCGACATGATTGCAAACCTTGGCGACCTAGGCAACAGCGACGGAGGATCTACCACTCTTACGCTACCCGCAACAGGAATCGGTTGGAAAGCCAATACCGTCTATTACAACTCCACTTGGTACATTATGCAAGCGGATCAGACTTGGAATTACAACCGCTATCAGTTGGGTAACACCTTTGAAGTTCTTGCGTACGCCGATGTCGCCGCCGATATCGAAAAGCAAGGAATCAAGCTCCCCAACATGGCAAGCACCGGATTCAACGCAAGCGAAATGCGTCAGCTAGGTATCAACCAGCTGAACTACATGCTCGGTATGAACCCGTGGGACATTTCGTTCGTGTATGGCATCGGCGACAAGAACGACGCACATCCCCACCACAGAACTTCAAACCCCGAAGGACGTAATGCATCGAGTTTCGACTACAAATACAATTGCCCCGTCGGAGGTCTTTTGGGAGGCGTGCCACCAGGATCTACAAACTCTTGGACACCCCAATTAATGAGCTGGGAAGATTACCATATTTCAGAAACCTGCCTTGATGGCTCTACAGTTCTTTTATCAGCGCTCACCCTCCTCAGCAATGGCGGCAACGAATACTTCGAAAAGAAATGCGACAACTGCAAGACGGATTCTTCTAAAGCCTATACAGGGGAAGGCATTTACGCCACCACATACCATTACACATGGGATAAGCTAGATGCTTACAGCATTAGAGTCGTCAATTCGTCCATGAACAAATTAGACAGCGGCGTTGCCTATATCTATTTTGATGCCACTGAAGATGAAATTAAATCAGGCGATATCGCATTCGAGCTGAGCCTCTGCACAGTATACAATATAGTGAGATTCAACCAGTCCTGTGACAATTATGCAAAACTCGGCAAGGATCTCCGCAGCGGCAAACCCGTAAAAGTCGAAGACACCTACAACAAAGACAAAAAGACCTACACCTGGGAACAAGCCATATCGCTCCCTACTCTTGATATAGGTACAACCGCAAGGATTGACATATTTGCCATCACTAGAATTGCCGAAGACGATACAAGCACCACATTTGCCCCCGCAAAAGTCAAATTGAATGAAGCCTGGAGCTTTACGAGCCACACCGCAAAAGATGGCGCCCCCGCCTATGAAGGCGCCCCCAATTGGGAAAAGGAACAAGGCAGCCTCCAAGATGCTCCCAAGGATGCATACATCGTTGTTCGCGGCAAAGGCAAGCTCTTGTGGGGTTACGGTCCGGCCAAAACCACCAGCGACCGCGTAGGCATCGTGAAAATTGCTAACGGCGGCAATGCCCGCATGCAACTGAACGGCAAGAGCCTCTTTGTTACAGCAAGTGCAAAAGGAACGAAAACTGTAAAGATTTTCGACCTTCTTGGAAACCAGCTGATGGAACAATCCTTCGATGGAACACAAACCGAAGTCAAGCTCTCTAAACTCCCGCATCGAGGATCCCTCGTCGCAAAGCTCCTGTCAAACAACAGGCCATTAGCGATACAAACCTTCAAGTTGAAATAAATATTCCGGCGGGCGCAAGCCCGCCTTTTTACATTTTCTGTATTAGCGAATGAATAAAAAAGATGAAATAATTTTTCATTTTTCACTTTTAATTTTTAATTTAATACCATGAATTTTCTTGAATTTTTACAACCGATGCCGGTCGTGGGCATTCTCCGCGACATTCCTCAGGGCGCCGAAGAAGCGTGCGTGAACGCATCTGCCAACTGCGGACTTAAAGCAATTGAAGTTACGATGAACACGGCCGCCGCCACCGAGATTATTACAAAGCTAAAATCATTTGCCAAGCCCCTTGGCATCAAGGTGGGTGCGGGCACAGTCCGTCATGGAAGCGATGTGGAAAAAGCAATTTCTGCAGGTGCAGAATTTATCGTCACACCGAACACGCGCCACGAAGTCATTCGTCTTTCGAACACCGCAGGCATCCCGATTATCCCAGGTGCACTCACCCCGACCGAAGTGCAAAAAGCTTACGACCTCGGTGCAACAGCCATCAAGATTTTCCCGGTGAACTGCGTTGGCGGCCCCGAATACATCAAAGCTTTGCGCGGTCCGTTCCGCGACATTCCGCTGATGGCATGCGGCGGCGTGAATGCCGAAAATGCAGCTAGCTACCTCAAGGCAAGTGCAAACTTGCTTTCGTTCGGCGGAAGCATTTTCAATGCTGAGCTCATGAAAGCAGGCGATTGGACAACAATCGAAGCCAAGCTCCAGAAGTTGCTCGATGCCGTAAAAGCCGCGATCGGGTAAACGAGGTTTGAGGTCGCTCGCAAGCTCGCTTTGAGGCATGAGCTTGCTCACGACACCCTTCAAGATGACACAAAAACAAAGGCGGCACAAGCCGCCTTCTTTCGTCTTTAGTCTATAGCCCGCTTGCGGGCGTTCTTTGTACAAGTACCAAATGCTAGGTTCAGAAATGTCGATGCAAGCATCGACGCTTCATTCACCTTACGCATTTGTCGTCTAAGCTCGTCCCGCACGCATTTTGCGTTTGCACTCGTACATGGATGCATCCGCACTGCGCAACATTTCGTCCATGTCCTTGTAATCTTCGTCAGAGCTTGCGGTACCATAAGCAAAGCCAACCGTCTGGTCGACAATCGTAAGTGCTCTCACGGATTCCTGCATTCTCTCGGCGCAAACAAACGCGCCTTTCAAGTCCGTATCAGGACAAATAACCAAGAACTCGTCACCGCCCATTCTGAACAACATATCAGATTCACGAAGGAGTTTGTTACACGCCGTAACAACGGAGCGGAGCAACAAGTCACCCGCCAAGTGGCCATGCTGATCGTTAATCTTTTTCAGCCCATTCAAATCAAAATAGACAATCGAGAAATTCGTGCCATAGCGTTTGCTACGAGCAAACAATTCACGGAGGGAGCAAATCGCATGCCTGCGGTTGTAAGCGCCCGTCAAATCGTCTGTCAAAGAAATTTCGCGCAAGTTGCGGAGCGAACGAGCCAAGCGCAAATGCACGCCGATTCTCGCAAGCAAGATATCGGGCGCCGCAGACTTACATACAAAGTCAGAAGCACCCGACTGGAATCCCTGAGTCACACTTTCTTCATTTTCTTGATTCGTGAGGAATATAATCGGCAAATCGTCCAGCGGGAAATGCTTGCGAATATTCAAGCAGACTTCATAGCCATTCATTTCCGGCATATTGACATCGAGCAGCACAAGCTCTACAGGATTATTAAGCAAGTACTCCATTGCTTCGGCACCAGATTTGCAACCGATAACTTCGTAACCCACTTCTTTGAGAACGTCCGAGTCTCTTTTCAACTCGACTTCGTCATCATCGACGATAAGAATTTTTTCCTCAACCATTTTGTCTCCTTACCATCCTAACACTCATTCCAGACTACAAGATAAAATTACTCAAGGAATTCTATCGGCGGATTCGACTCAACTAACCCCATTTGCGCCGCCAATTTGAAAAAAAGTGCAAGCGACTGTTTACGTTCATCGGTAAAACGGTAATCCAAAACATTAAAATAGTCTTCAACAAGGGGACGCGGTAAATTCACCGGATATTTTGCCAGCCAAAAATCTAGCGCATTCGACGGATTATCCCGGAACTCCCGAATTCCAATTTTGAGCCGTTCCATGTAATCGTCCAGCACAGGTCTCAATTGCGGTCGGAGCGCCTCTTTTGAAACAAGCCATGCACCAAAGACAAAAGGTAACCCTTGCCATTCCTGCCAGAGAGTCCCCAAGTCATAACTGAACGCAAAGCAGTGTCGTTCGTTTTCTTCGAGCGCAAGGTCGCCAATCAAAAGGCATGCATCATCCGTCGATTCGACAGCAACCCCCGACACGTATTCAGGCCGCAGCCCGTAGCGGTTCTCCAAAAGAATCCTCAATAACGTAACAGACGTTTGGCTTTGCGAAGTCATGCTGATTCGCTTTCCCGAAAGTTCTTCGATCGGATAACGCGAGAAAAGCTTGACCGACCGCACTTCGAAGGAACACGATGTACAAAGCGATGGAGAAAGCACAAAGGCGCCCGGTTTTTGCGCGAATGTAATCGACGATGCCGGGGAAAGATGAATGGAGCCATTTTTTAGGCCTGCACAATGCGCACTCGGCGGACCATCGACAAAGGCCACCTCTGGAAATTCGTTTTCACGGCCTACAGAATTAAAGAAAAACGGCGCACAGACTAAAAAAGGGATTCGACCAACACGAAGAGTCATGTAAAAAAGTTAAATTTTTGTGTGTGGCGAAATTGTATGCCACTTCAAAAACAAACCGATTAATTTAAAAGTTAATGGCTAAAGAATAATGGCTGTATTTCACGTGAAGAAGACCTCGCTCGGCGATGACCAGACCAGTCTCGTTTTCAAGGGCAAGATTGTAGAAGGACCCATCAGCAAGGGCATGACCATCGAAATTCCTGTAACACAGGAAGCCGTCATCAAAATGAAAATTTACGACGTTGTTCAGTTCGATAAACAAAAGGACGAAGACAAAAAGGTGGGCCTTGTTGTAGATTTTTATAACCTTCCCGACGATATGGAAGTCATCATGGACTTGAACATCGCCGATGAAGATTTAAACATCGTAAACGAATAACCTGTTCATTCAACCGGCTGTTCCGGCAGCCAAAGTATGGGATGGCACGCATGATAAAAGAAAGATTGCGCGGAGTGAATTTGGGCGGATGGTTCAGTCAGGTAGACTGTATCCAAGAAAAGGATCCTGTCGGTTTTCCAGGGGTCGTTGGACACATCAAAACGTTCCTCGGAACAAGCGATTTCAAACGCATCCACGATGCGGGGTTCAACCATGTTCGCTTGCCGGTGGATTATTTTAATTTATTCAAAGGCGATAATCTCAAGCCGGACGAAGAAATCTTTGCTTTGCTTGACAAGGCCCTCAAAGACATTCAAGACGCCGACCTGGACGTGATTCTCGACTTGCACAAATGCCCGGGTCACGATTTCCATCTCGCCAGCAATCACGAACAAGCTTTCTTTGCCGATGTGAACGCCCGTAAGGATACGCGCAAAATTTGGGCTTTCTTGGCCGAGCGCTACAGCTCCATGCCGCGCGTGATGATGGAACTTTTGAACGAGCCAGCCGCAAGCGATTCCAAGGTTTGGGACAAAGTCAAAGACGAAATCTTCTGGGAAATCCGCAAGCATGCCCCGAAGAATACAATCGTCGTTGGCGCCAACAAGTGGAACAGCGCAAGAGAATTCGAATTCCTCACACCGCTCGATGACGACAACGCCATCTACAGTTTCCATACTTACACTCCGGTGACATTCACGCACCAGGGCGCCGCATGGATTGACGATCCGTTCTTCAAGATCGAACGTCCGTGGCCAGGAGACTACGCGGCCCCGCAAGCAGGCTGCGCCACGCGACTTGATGTGGAATACGGCAAGTGGGACAAGGCACGCTTGCAGGCGAGCATCCAGAATGCGCTCGATTTCCGCGCCAAGTACGACTTGCCCGTAAGCTGCAACGAATTCGGCGTTTACGTACAAGTTCCTCGCAAATATCAGCTCGCATGGATGCGCGACTTCCTCGACATTCTCCGCGATGCCGATGTAGGCTACAGCTACTGGAACTATAAGAACTTGGACTTCGGTCTTGTTTCGAAGGGCGAATCGCTCCATAACAGTTTGGAACAGTACAACAACCCTGAACGCCTCGACTCTGAACTCATGAACATGATCGCGAAAGGGTAATGCGGCTAAGCCGCAGTTAGCAAAACTCAGAACTTAGACAAAAGAGCCTCGGATTAAATCCGAGGCGTTTTCTTTTGCTAACGATTGTTGACAAAATGAAAGGTCAGCAATCCGACCCATTGCATTTCATTTTTGTCTTTAATATATTTCAATACGGATCCACATAGGATGCCATCCGGTTACGCCGGGCGTTAATATATCGATTACGTTTATTCAAACAATCAACAAATAGGAAACTCATGGCAAGACCCATCAGAGAAACCCCTATCTTGTTCGGCGAGGATGCTCGTCGGTTTATCGCCCGTATGCAGGAAAGGCACCCCGAAACTCCGGAAGCTCGTGCCCAACGTTTACGGGATTACGAATTCATGCAAAAGGTTTTTGAACGAAGCATGCGCGAAAAGCATGCCCGCGAAGCTGCAAACGGAGGTAAAGATCCATGGTTCGACAATGTATAGATAATTACAATTTCGATTTCATTCGTTTACAACCATCCAACAAAGTAAAAAATTTTGATTGCGGAGACGTTGATTTAAACGATTTCATCTTAAATCGTGCTACTCTGTTTGACAAGTATATGTTAGCAGTCAGCTACGCATGTGTCGACACAAACGACACCAGCAGACCATTAGCCTATTTCAGTTTGGCAAACGACAAAATCGCAACCAGTGATTTCGCAAACATGACGGAATTTAACAGATTCCGTCGTAAACAAGGATTCCCAAACGAGAAAAGGTTAAAAAGCTATCCTGCTGTTAAGCTGTGCCGCCTAGCCGTAGACATCTGCGCCAGGAATCAAAAGCTTGGCTCATTAGTTCTAAACTACATCAAAACCATGTTCGTCATCAACAACAAGACAGGCTGTCGTTTTATAACGGTAGATGCCTATTTAGCGGCAGTCCCATTTTATGAGAAGAACGGATTCCGTATGATGAACCAAGAAGACGACGATCCTCATACGCGATTGATGTACTTCGATTTGATGGATCTGGTGGCGTAAGGCAATAAACGGAAAAAGACCTACTCGACTCCGAATTCATGGAAATGATTGCGAAGGGGTGAGTTAGAACTTAGAACTTAGAGGTTCGTCCTGAAAGGAAAGTCGCGACCGACAGGATCCAGTTAAATCTTGTGAATAATAAACTGCAAGATACAATTACAATAAAGGCGGACGAAAGTCCGCTTTTTTGCTTTCTTTAACAGCTTCAGGAGTTTCACTAGAGCAATTTTGAATTCCTTTGTCAGAACCGTACGCCCCATGAACCATCATCACGTTGTAATTTGTAACGGATTCCATTGGTTTTGGAATTGACCAACAAACACCCACATACAATAAGATTAAAATAATCAAATATTTCATAACAAACCTTAATACTTTATCTCTCCAGCATTATCGTCTTTAAAAGATATCCCCGAATTTGCTGGATGCGAGCCGTCTTGCATAACATGAACTCCAATATTTACCAATTCTTTTTTTTTCATTTATATACCACAAATCATTTCCTACATCAAGGATTCTATTCAAAAAAGCAGCACTTCTGTGAACATTCTTTGTATAATTTCCCATAACATACACATGACCTAGAGGGAGCGAATCCTGAATTTTTTCATTTACAATTAAATATGCATATTCAGAATCATCCTTTATAGTCAAACAATTCAAGCGTCCTTCCATAAAAACAACCTCATCACATTCCTTAACCCACTCCAACTCTTTACCAAACCGTTTGTATGTAATATTTTTCTTCACAGTATCTAAAACAGCATATTGACAACCATCTACATTTTTCAAAGATGAATCCCCAAAAGCAATAAAACAACCATTAAACCACATTTTAGCCCTAGTTACATCAAAACCTGTAGTGCAGCCCTCATACTCATCTTTTATAGTAATCTTGTACGGTTTGTCATTCACTTTCCAAAAAGACCACACATGGCCTTCATTTCCCCAAATCACAGAATCTGTTAATTGCCCCCGAAAATAGTTAAAGTCATCATAAAAACCATTATCAAGAGAATCCACCCATCTTGGTCCTTTTTCTTGAACACGATAATTGTACAAATACAAAGCTTGACGTCCCCAAGCCCCCAAACCGACAACATCCCCATCTTTATCACTGACTTCATGCCAACGCCGAACATCGCCTACAATCACCAACGAATCATCAAGGAAACCAACTATTTTTTTCAAATCTCGACCAAACCATTCTTTATGAGTTTCTTCCTCATTCCAACCACACCCCCACATGCAAACGCATGCAAAGGCGACCGCCAAAACAGCGAGCTGTCTTTCCAATCCAAACTTGTTCATTTTATTTTCCATAAGAGATTTTCCTATGTTTAAAATTTTCCAATGTAAATTTACACAAAATTTCTTATAAATTTAAGATGCATTATTCAAATAGAAGACAGCACATATAAAAGCAAAGATAAAAGGCGATGCCCGCACAAATATAAGGAATAAACATAATGGATCCCCTTCGCTCCGCTTCGAGGATGACTGACGGGCATGACAGCGTAAAAAATAACTGGATCCTTCGCGCTAACGCGCTCTGGATGACGACAATGAGCACTCATTTCTTCGCGTTGCGAAGGATGACGTAACGCGGACATTCAGGATGACACTACTTAACGATTTTCTCACTATAAAGCAAGCCTGAAGCGAGGAGAAAACCGTTCACACCCGCAATTACAATGACAACGTACAAAGAAACTAGAATGGAATCCAGGGAATATTCCATTGGAAATTGAGCCCCCAACCACCCGTATACATGGTGTCGTCTGCGCCAGGATTGGCATGCCAATCACAAATCAAAACCTGATAATTGGCAACCAATGAGACTTGCAACTGGTCTGTTATGCGATATCCCAGTCGATATCCAAACTTAAAGTCACCATGGTGTAGACCAGAGTCTTCTTCCATGTCATCAACAAGCGCAGGATTAAAATTATTCATTGAAAAAACATATCCAAAACCAACATAGGCTTCAAACATAATTCGTTTTATCGTCACGGACCAAACTAAAGGCTTAATATAAATATCCCATGCAGACACGCTCACATCGCCATCGGAATGGGAGTAACCGAAACGGCAAACTCCCACGGCAAGAGTATAGTCCACCATATTCTTTGGCTCGTTGAACACGCCGAATTCAGCGGCAAAACCTAATATTCCGCCGGGCCTGTAAACATAATTCTCAGTTTGGAGACGACTATCCTTGAGATCGATATCTAAAAAGGCCGCGTTAGCAAAACCACAAATAAAAAGGACGAGCATTAAAATCCTTTGCATACATCCCATCCTTTTGTAGAAAAGACTTCTTCGGAAGAATAATACGTAACAGATATTTTTCTAAAAGCACCGTCTCTCGAAAACACACCTTCACTGTACTTTGATGCGCCAAACATTATAAAATCTCCTGAATGATACGTCGGTTTATCCGTATTCATACTAACAGGGAAATAGGTCATAATGTTTTTGTGGAAAACACCGTCATTTGCCGGCTCCAAAAAAGACACCGGGAACGTTTCCTTATAAACAGTTTCCTTCGAATCCCATATAGTGTGAATTTCCGCGCTGTCGCTATAAGATATAGTCGCGCCCCTCAGAGTATAAGGGATGGTGTCTTCGACAATCTGGCCTGTGGTATCGTAAGTCAAAGCAAAGCCACGTACAACGACCATTGCGCTATCGCCTTCAAAGCAGATTTCCTTACAAAGAATTCTGTCATATCGCTTTTCACGTCCCATGGCGGAATACCCGCCATCTACATTAGGGAGTTTTTTATCTATGTAGGTATCTTCTTTAACTTGTTCGCTATAATAACATCCCTTAACATCTTCGGCCGTCACCTGCTCCGGTGCATCAGACGAATCATGAGCGATATAGGGGCAACCCTGAAAAAACAACGCCGCCAAAACGAAGACGCAGATTGTCAAGACCTTGACTATTGGACATGTCATTTTGTTCATAATATTCAATATAAAAAAAATAACTGGATCCTTCGCGCTAACGCGCTCTGGATGACGACAATGAGCACT
>Ga0310786_10002930_pt1 | contig 25370 bp, 26 predicted proteins | sample AusTroGonzalo_MG_FD_203881 | JGI IMG/M metagenome (GOLD analysis project Ga0310786, IMG submission 203881) | Bovine rumen microbial communities from tropical cattle in Woodstock, Queensland, Australia - Gonzalo_03 (v2) (version 2) | ecosystem: Host-associated > Mammals > Digestive system >...
TCCGCCCAAAATCGACGAAAAAATCGCCATCTTATAATAATCTTCACTTAAACTCGGAATACCTTTAAATCCGATAATCGCATGAGATTGTTCCAAGTCACGCACATCAGAATACAAACCGCCTTTATAATCATATTCTTTGTCGTGCACCTCGGTTTTTTTACGACTGAAGTTCGCAAAATACTTGTTCGCATAATCCAAAACTTCTTCGTGAGAAATATTTCCCGCCGCACAGAAAAGCATGTTGTCCGCGTTGTAATACTGATCACGATAAGCTCTCAGATCGTCGGAATTAATTTTCGATACGATCTTTGTCGGTCCCAAAATCGGATGACCCATCGGCTGGTTCGGGAAAGCAACATTTTGAAAATAATCGAAAATTATGTCGTCTGGAGTATCGTTAGTCTGAGAAATCTCCTGCAAAATCACTCCACGCTCGCGCTCCAACTCCTCCTTTTGAAAAGTCGGATTCTGCATAATATCTGAAAGGATGTCTATCGCAACATTTTTATCATCTTTCAGGACTCGTGCATGAAAAGCTGTAGTTTCCCGCGAAGTATAAGCATTGGAATATCCGCCCACCGACTCGATGGCTTCCGCTATCTGCTTAGCTGTACGAGTAGTCGTTCCCTTAAACGCCATGTGCTCCAAAAAGTGAGAAATCCCGTTATTCGTGTCGTCTTCGCAAACAGCCCCAGCTTCAACCCAATATCCGAGAACAACACTTTCAAAATTATCGATGGATTTCGTAACGACCCTAAGACCGTTATCCAACTTAGTTAAATTCACTTTTATCATTACTATGCCTTTCGAGAAGATTTCTTATTTTTAATGGCGATTATTTCCGACATACTCTTTCCTCTTTTCATACTGAATCCCTTTTTCAGAAGACGATCTACCTCTCTATCGCGCTTCTTTGCTGTTTCTCCTCCGAGGGCAACAACTATCAGCCTCCTCTTTCCCTTTTTAGCGGATGCCGCAAGATTATATCCTGAAGCTGCAACATATCCTGTTTTAATACCGTCGATAACAATGCCGTTGCGAGATCCCAACAACTTATTGTGATTTTTTATGCTCGCCCTTTTGTATGAAAATTTCTTTGTAGCAAAGAAGTGATAATACCTCGGATAACTTCTTACCAGAGCTCGAGCCAATTTTGCCATGTCGCGAGCAGTCGTAAGTTGCTTCGGATTCTTCCATCCCGACGAATTCATAAAAACCGTAGATCTCATATTTAACCTGCGAGCCTCTTTATTCATTAGATAAACAAAGGTATTTTCATTACCCGCAATAAATTCTCCCAAAGCCACAGCAATATCATTTGCTGATTTCGTAACCAGAGCAAGAATCGCATTTCTCACAGTAATCTTTTCGCCGGCTTTCAACCCCAATTTACACGGCTGCTGACTGGCGGCATTCTTCGATATTTTCAGCTTTGAATTTAACTTGATTTTTCGGTTTTTCAACGCCTTGAAAGTCAGAAGCAACGTCATCATTTTCGTCAAAGACGCCGGCTGAGTTTGAACATCCTCGTTATATCCGCCAACATATCTTCCTGTCCTAGCGTCCATCACAAAGGCCGCCTTCACTGGAGTATCGGATCTCGTCGGAGCATCAGCTCCTACTGCAAAACCCCAGACAAACAAAAAAAACAGAACAAACGATCTCATTTCAAAAACACAAAAAGGGAGAAACTCCCTTTTCCGATTACTCTGTCTTCAACCCAAAAGACTGATAACGACTCTTAAACTTCGCAACCTGTCCACCAGTGTCAACCAACTGTCTAACACCCGTCCAAGCAGGATGTGACTTAGAATCGATATCCAATTTCAAAGTGTCGCCCTCTTTTCCCCAAGTAGTTCTGGTCTCGAAGGATGAACCATCTGTCATTACGACAGTTATCTTGTGGTAATCAGGATGTATATTCTTCTTCATGAAAATAATTCCCTTTTCTCGTGGCGCTATAGTACATCAATATCGCTAAGGATTCAACTGGATTTGAAGGGAGATGGAAAATCGAATCTAACATTTCAGATTTCGAATCCTCAGAAGATATTTATAACTCTCTTGCTATTACCCTAAACCCGCGTATAAAACCAATCTCTTTCTCAAAAAACTTCATCAATAATTCCGCCGGCCGCGACGAATTCTCCGTCGTAAATTACCACTGACTGTCCTTGGGTTATCGATTTCTGGTAATCAGAAAACTCAACCTTGATTTTTTCGCCGATAACTTCAACCTGACATTGTTTTAACGGCTGAGAAGAACGAATTTTTGCAAAATATTTTCCGTCTTTTATTTTTTCGCCGGACGGATAATTAATTTCTGTAGCGATCAGCGTTTTCTTAAAGGTCTCGTCGATATTTCCTACGACAACTGTATTAGTCTTCTCGTCCAGCTTGATTACATAGAGAGGTTCGCTTGATGAAATGCCCATTCCTTTTCTTTGTCCGATGGTGTAATTCCAGATACCCTTATGCTTACCCAAAACTTTTCCGTCGGTATCAACAATATCGCCTTCTTTCTCGCTGACTTCTAAAAGTTCGTTGTAGTCACCTTCGTAAAAATCCTGACTGTCAGGCTTGTCGGACACATCCAACCCGAAATGTCTCGCCATCTCTCTGACTTCGGTTTTCTCGTATTCTCCCAGAGGCATGAGGGAATTTTTCAGCTGATCTTGAGTTAATTTATACAAGAAATAAGATTGATCTTTCGATTTATCCTTTCCGCGAGCGAGATGGTAAATTCCATCTTTTTCAACAATTCTCGCATAATGCCCTGTCGCAAATTTATCGAATTCTATTCCTTTTTCTTTCGCAATCAACGGCAGAGCGCCGAACTTTATCAGAGAATTACACCGAATGCATGGATTGGGAGTTCTTCCAGACAAATATTCGCTTTTAAAGTACTTCAGCACAATTGCATCATATTCTTTCGAGCAATCGATAACTTGATACGGTATTCCGAGAAATCCGGCGATTCTCTGGGCCGCTTCGATGTCCTCTTTTTCATCTGGTCCTAAGCAGGCGCCGTGAATTCCTGTGGAAGGTTTGACTTTTCGATCTCCCCAAATCGCCATAGTCACACCAATAACTTCATAACCTTGCTTTTTTAATAAGGCTGCCGTTGTCGACGAATCGACTCCTCCTGATAGACCTACCAGAATCTTTTCCATCTTATCATTCCCGTAATTGATACTTGCGCATTATAAATGTTCGAAATATTTTTATAAACTACAAAAATCCAAATTCGTGTTAAAATGCGTTGAGATTTTTGCGTAGAGAAATGAAAATATCTGTTATAACCGCTGGGCTTTTCAATCAATGTTTTCAATATGAATACAACAGCGATCTGCCCGAAGGAACTGTTGTTGAAGTGCCTTTCGGTGCCGCAAATCGCTCGGTATTGGGGATTATTTCTTCGGAAAAAGTCGAAACTGACAGAGAATTGAAATCGATCTCGAAAGTTCATCCGTATAACATCGGAGAAAATTACGTAAAATTTCTGAATTGGATGGCGTCATATACGCTGATTCCGCGTGGTATGATTCTGAAAATGATTCTCGCAGAAAAATCTATTTTTTCAGCAAAAAGAGAAATTAAAATTTCGCAGAACTCTTGCGATTTCATAGCTCAGAACATCAATTTAAACGAAGAGCAACAAAAAGCTTTCGATGTAATGCAAGACAATCGACCGTTTTTGCTGCAGGGAGTGACTGGTTCAGGGAAAACCGAGGTCTATTTAAAAAAGGCGAAGGAAATTTTTGATCAAGGACAGCAAATTCTGATTTTGTTTCCGGAAATCGCTCTCACAAACCAAATTCAAAAAAGAATCGAAAAATATTTTTGCGTATCTCCGATAATTTGGAATTCAACCATTTCCGTAAAAAATCGAAAATCAGCCTGGCTTACCGCGATTTCAGGGCAGAAGTGTATTGTTATCGGAGCAAGGTCTGCTCTGTTTCTTCCTTTCAAAAATCTTGGATTAATAGTTGTAGACGAGGAACACGATTCGTCCTATAAACAAGAGGAACAAGGTTGCTACAATGCCCGCGACATGGCGGTAGTCCTGGCAAAAATCTCGAATATTCCACTAATTTTGTCTTCCGCGACCCCCTCTATTGAAAGCGTTGTAAATGTCCGCAGTGGGAAATACGGATATTTCAATATTCAAAACCGATACGGAGTTTCGCAGCTTCCGACTCTGAGGTTGATAGATATGCGACAAAATAAATTCGACGGATTCATCTCGCCTCCTCTCTATTTTGCGATCAAAGAAAAACTCAAAAAAAAAGAACAATGTTTGATTTACCTGAATCGACGAGGATATTCTCCTATCACACTGTGCAAAGGCTGCGGTGAAAAATTAGCCTGTCCAAATTGCTCAACCTGGCTCGTTTATCACAAGGATATGAACAAACTAATATGTCATTATTGCGGCCACAAAATGCCGATTCCGAAAAATTGTATTCATTGCGGAGCGGAAGAGTCTTATATTCCGTTCGGCCCCGGCGTCGAAAGAATCTGTGATGAAATAAAAAGAAAAATCCCCACCGCTAGAGTATTGATCGCTTCATCGGATACTTTCTCGTCAGACAAAGATATGGAAGAAAGCCTGAACAAAATCCACAACAACGAAGTCGACATCATCGTCGGAACTCAAATTTTAGCCAAAGGTCATCATTTTCCGAATATTACTTTGGTAGGAATCATCGACGGCGATTTAGGATTGTTCGGGGCCGATCTTAGAGCGTCGGAACATACTTACCAATTGATAAATCAGGTTGCGGGAAGAGCAGGCAGATCGGAAAAGCCAGGAGAAATTCTCGTTCAGACCTTCAAAAGCGAACATCCACTGTTTCAGGCACTTTTAACGAATAACTCCGAAGATTTCATAAATTTAGAAATCGAAAATCGCCAAAATCAGCAGCTGCCTCCGTTTACAAAATACGCCGCAATAATAATTTCGGGAAAAAACAAACAAAAAACCGAAAATATCGCAAAGCTTTTGAGGAAGACGTGTCCGAAAAATATAAAAATTTTTGGCCCCGCTCCTGCCCCTCTGTTTATGATTCGCGGAAAAGTTCGCTGGAGAATATTGCTTAAATCCAAACACAAAAACGCTCTTAACGCTGAAATTTCAACATGGATATCCAAATTAAAAATTCCGCCTGATATAAAAATCACCATTGATATCGACCCTCTAACTTTTTTATAAAAATTAACTTCTTGTAAATGAATTTCATTTATCATGAATAAAAATAGGACCAGATTTTGGTTCTGGTTTGGTATGTAAAAAGGTGTAGTAATGGTAGAAAGTACGCAGCATATATTGGAAAGAGTCCGCCCGGCCCGAGTTCGTATAACTTACGATGTAGAAATCGGAAACGCTATCGTAAAAAAGGAGCTTCCTTTTGTATTCGGAGTTATGGCAGATCTATCTGGAATGGTTATTGATCCTTTGCCTCCTGTAAGAGAAAGAAAATTCGTTGAAGTTGATAGAGATAACTTTTCTGAATTTATGGCGGCAATAAACCCTCGCTTGGCTATCCAGGTGGCTAATAAAATCGACGATAAAGAAGAATCTGTGGCTGCTGAGTTATTCTTTAAAAGTATTGACGACTTTTCTCCAGTTAGCATCGCACGAAGTATACCTAAAGTGAGTAAAATATTTGAAACTCGCACAAAATTAAACGATATGTCGGTAAAATTGGAAGGAAACGACGTTCTGCAAAAACTTCTCATGGAAGTGGTGAATGATGAATCCAAAAAGGCTGAACTGAAAAGTCAAATTGAGGATGTTCTGAAAAACAATAAACAAGCCATTACCGCCGATTTTGCAACTTCGTCTGATGATACAACTGCAATAAATGTAAAAGAAAAACCTCCAGCAAAAGAGAAGTCAGATAAAAAATCCAAGAACAATGAACAAGCTGACTCTTCCGAAAGAGACATTTTGAAAGAAATGTTTGTCGATGGAAAGCTTGCAAGAGAACCGTCTGCCGAAGTCTATGCCTGTGCGTTAATTGTAGAATTCTTGAATCAAGTCGAAACTGAGAAACCTGAAAATATCCTAAATCCTTTAACTTTCGTTGAAAGATGTATTCAGAAAATCGACGATTTATTGAGTGTGCAAATTAATGAGTTTTTGCATCACCCGGCATTTCAAGAACTAGAAGGAGTATGGAGAGGTTTGAACTACCTTGTAATGAATACGGAAACCTCCTCTTACCTAAAAATTAGAGTATTGAACATTTCGAAAAAAGATCTTCTTAATGACCTGGAACACTCCATTGAATTTGACCAGAGCCAGATGTTCAAGAAAATCTACGAAGAGGAATACGGAACCTTCGGAGGTCATCCTTATTCATGTCTGATAGGAGCTTATGAATTTACCAGACATCCGCAAGATATCTTGTTGCTGGAAAAAATATCGAATGTCGCCGCGGCAGCGCATGCGCCGTTCATTGCAGCTGCACATCCGAGACTGTTCGACATGGACAGCTTTGCCCATCTGACCGAACCTCGAGATCTGGCGAAGATTTTCGATTCCACTGAAATGATAAAATGGAATTCGTTCAGAAATTCGGAAGATTCTCGTTACGTAGCACTTACCATGCCTCGAGTTTTAATGAGATTACCTTACGGACCGGACACGCTTCCTGTGGAAGGAATGCGTTTCGTTGAACAGATCGACGGAGCAGATAATTCTCATTTTTGCTGGGGAAATGCTGCGTTCGTGATGGCACAACGAATAGGACATGCTTTCTCATTATACAGATGGCCTGCGTCCATTCGAGGAGTTGAAGGAGGAGGATTGGTCGAAGGACTCCCTGCCTATACCTTCAAAACGACAGATGGAGATTTGGCCCTAAAGTGTCCAACAGAAATAGCAATTACCGATCGTCGTGAGAAAGAATTAAGTGATCTCGGATTTTTGGCAATTTGCCACAGCAAGGGAACTGACTTTGCAGCATTTTTCGGTGGTCAGACAACGCAAAGACCGAAGGTTTACAATACGGATGACGCAAATGCGAACTCTTCATTAAGTTCAAGACTTCCGTATCTGCTTTGTGCTTCAAGGTTTGCGCATTATGTGAAAGCTATCATGAGAGATAAAATCGGCTCTTTCCTAACGAAAGACGGTGTTTCCCTTTACCTGAACAACTGGATCGCCAGTTACGTCTTGCTGAATGACGCTGCAAACATGGAATTGAAATCAAGATTCCCTCTAAGAGAAGCAAGAGTTGATGTATATGATGTTCCGGGCAAACCAGGTTCATATAAAGCCACTATATACTTACGACCTCACTTCCAATTGGAAGAATTGACGGCGTCTATAAGATTGGTCGCCACTTTGCCGCCTCCGGCCGCCGGTTAGAAGGAGTATTTATAGTTTGTTTTTGAGTAGTTTCAGTTGTGGAGATAAAAAATGGATTTAAATAGTGAAGCGTTCGGAGCGTTTGGCAAATCTGGGAAAACAGATGCTAACATCCTTAAAAACCAAAATACTCCTTTGGTAGCAGCAGCATCACCTCAAATTGTAATTAAAGCTGAGTCTATATTTAGCAGCATCATGGAAGGTTATGAGGATTTCGCACCTTGTCTGAAGTTTAATTTCGGTACTGCGAGAATAAGTACCACTGATTCATCGAATTCCCTTAGCGGAAACGGAAGAGTCATATCAAAACCTCCCGCTGTCCATATGAAATATGGAGTTTGGGGACCTAGGTTACAAGAGTGCTTGACTGGAGGAACACATATTGAAGAAATGGTTATAAAAAGGCTGATGATTAATGGAGGCAGTGCTGTGGAAATCCAAGCTATCCAGTTTACAGACGTCTTTATAACAACGTATATTCAGGAAGACGATGAAATATTATTTACTTTCTCTTTTGCCAAAATGCTCGACGCGCAGATTGTTTATAAAAACTCCGGAGAAAAACTCGCTGGAGTAAATGCTTACGAATACGATTATACTACAAATTACTTAAATCATGCTCCTAGTACAGATAAAGTAATTGACCAAGATTCAGGCTCGTAGTTAGAAGGATAAAAAAATAAATAGGCTTGATAGCAATCGAGTATATGTCTTTTTGCTGCGCCGTCGGAAAGATAAAAATTTAAATACGGTCGATGGATGGTTTTAAATTTTTTTCTAAAAATAATTTTTTGATTTTAACCGTTTTTTTATAACTTATTGATATCATGAGGATATCGGTTGGTTTTTTACGTGTTTTGTGGTTTTGTTTTGATAATAAAACTTAGGAGTGAGATATGGACATAATGAGCTTTAACAAAAGGGTCATTCACGGAGATGGAAATCAGGACGATGGCGAAAAAAAGGCCGGTGGAGGAGAATCTCCGAAATATGTAGTCAAATGTAAAGACATATTCAACAGCACAATGAAAGGATTGGAAGATTGTGCTCCATGCGATTGGGTAAAAACCGGTGGCTCACGTATCGCAACTTTTGATTCATCAGGAAAATTGAACGGAGATACGACAATCACGGGGAAGGATCCTATTATTTGCATGCAATATGGCCCATGGGGTCCTGTATTGCAAGAATTTATGTATAGTGGAAAACCATTGGAACAAATCAGCGTATATCGACTTATGGATATCAATGGTGAAAAAATAAAAATACAAGAACTGAATTATTCCACTTGCCTAATAAAAACCTATGATCAGGAAGCCGACAAAATTCTGTTTACTTTCTGTTTTTCGACATTGGAAGACCTGCAAATCGCATACAACCAAGATGGTCATAAACTCGGGCAAAACGGAATGCAGTTCGACTTCACCACATTAGAAATTAAAACTTCGAAATAAAAATAAAGAAAAAGGACCGAGTTTGCGGATCCGATCCTTTTTCATAAAAACTACAGAACCTTTATAATCGCTTCTGTGGTCTTTTTTGCATCTCCTAATAACAACATCGTATTCGGCGCATAAAACAGTTCGTTATCAACCCCTGCATAACCTGCGTTCATGGAACGTTTTAAAAACAAAACCGTTTTTGCCTTACTTACCTCGAGAATAGGCATTCCATAAATACTGCTGGTCGGATCATTTTTCGCTGCCGGGTTTGTCACATCGTTCGCTCCGACAACCAAGGCAACATCACAAGAAGCAAAGTCGTTGTTGATCTCATCCAACTCGAAAACATCTTCATACGGAACATTTGCTTCCGCCAACAGAACATTCATATGACCAGGCATACGCCCCGCGACAGGATGAATCGCGTACTTCACGCTGACGCCCTCTTTTTTCAAAATATCCGCCATCTCTTTCAAGGAATGCTGCGCCTGAGACGTCGCCATACCATATCCCGGAACAATAATGACAGAACTGGCATTTTTCAGAAGGAAGGCAGCATCCTCAGGAGCTCCTTTTTTATAAAAACGACTTTTATCTTTATTCCCCCCAGCTGCCGAAATATTAACCCCTGTCGAAAACAAAACTTCAAATAGAGATCTATTCATTCCCTTACACATGATATAGCTCAGAATCGCACCACTCGCTCCGACCAGCGCACCGGTGATAATCAGCAAATCATTATGCAAAGTAAACCCAATTCCCGAAGCGGCCCATCCTGAATAGGAGTTCAACATCGACACGACCACCGGCATGTCAGCTCCTCCGATAGGTACGATAAACGTAATTCCAAAAATCAAAGACAAAGCAGATGCAATGACAAAATATAAGCTGTTCTCAGTATATACAAAAACCAAAATCGACAAGAGAATCAACGCCAACAATATGAAGTTAAAGGTCAACGAAATTGCTTTTCCCTTATAAACTCCTCTCAATTTCATGAAAGCGATTATTGAACCGGTAAAAGTTATCGCTCCGATAGCGCCGCCCAGCCCTATCTCGAACAAACTCGATACAAAAATACGTCCTGAATTGTCACATATATTGAATAACTGAGGAGAAAAACACGCCGCAAAATCAATTAGCAATGCAGCCAGTCCCACCAAGCTGTGAAAGCCCGCGACCATTTCCGGCAACTGAGTCATAGAAACTCTTTGAGCAATAAAAATCCCGATACATCCTCCAATGATCATCGCGACAAGAGCCAATCCGATATTAGAAGTCGATACAAAGGCAGCAAAACAAGCCAAACTCATTCCGAAAATACCGAACAAGTTTCCGCCTCGCGAACTACTCGCTGACGACAGTCCCTTTAAGGCCAAAATAAAGCATATCGCTGCTATTAAATAGAGAAGATTCACCATCTTACGTAACTACCTTTTTACTTTTTTTGAAACATTTTCAACATTCTGTGGGTAACCATAAATCCACCGAAAATATTAATCGATGCTAACAGCACAGCAAAAAATCCGAAAATCTTCGAACTCAAGAAAAAGCTGCCGGATGCCGCAAATATCGCGCCGATAACTATTACACTGGAAATCGCGTTAGTAACAGACATCAACGGAGCATGCAAAGCCGGAGTAACTTTCCAAACTACATAATACCCAACAAAGCACGCCAAAATGAACACTGTCACACTGTGCAAACTCTCGGCTGGAATCTGAAATAAACTTTGGATAAATTCCATTCTGCAAATATCCCCTGCTTCATAAAAATCGTTGCGAGTATATCAGAAAAACTTAACTTTCTATAGACAAAAATTTATCAGCATCAATTGCTGCCTTGCAACCTTGTCCTGCCGAAACTATCGCCTGCCGATAAATCGGATCGCAAACATCTCCTGCAGCGAATACACCCTTAACCGAAGTTTTGGTTCCGTCAACAATTATGTAACCACTTTCATCCAGATCCAACTTTCCCTCGAAAATTTTGGTTGCCGGAGAGTGTCCTATTGCGACAAAAACTCCGTCTAACTCAATCTTTTGAAGCTCTCCGTTATTCTCAAGCAACACTCCTGTAACCTTTTTTTCGTCACCTAAAACTTCCGCAACACGACTATTCCAAATCACCTCGATTTTGGGATTTTCAAATAGTCTGGTTTGCATGATTTTTTCGGCTCTCAGTGTGTCTCTGCGGTGTATCAGAAAAACTTTATTCGCAAAATTTGTTAAATAGATAGCTTCCTCAACTGCTGCATTCCCCCCACCGACAACGGCAACTGTTTTGTTTTTAAAGAAAAACCCGTCACAAGTCGCACAGGCAGAAACCCCTTTGTTTTTATATTTATTTTCGCTCTCCAATCCGAGCCACTTTGCATTAGCCCCTGTCGCGACAATAATCGATCGACTTTCGTATATATTTTCCGATTCCCCTCTGCAAACAAAAGGCCTGTTTGAAAAATCAACAGATTCAATTACATCGTATTCTATATCGACTCCCAAATTTTCAGCCTGCTGCCTCATTTGCATCATAAGCTGAGGTCCTGTAATCTGCTCGGAAAACCCAGGATAATTTTCAATGAAAGATGTAATCGTGAGCTGCCCTCCATCTTGATTTCCCGTGATCAATTTTACCTTATATCCCGCTCTCACCGCGTAGATCGCCGCTGTATATCCTGCCGGTCCACTTCCTATAATCAAAACATCGATCATTAATAACCCTCTTGTTCAACGAACCGATCATATCAGCTTATTTTAAGAAATGAAACATTCAGAAGAGATAGCAATACCGCTAAAAAGCCATTCAATAACGATAAGGAGAAAGAAACATAGAATCAACCTCATAACAGTATCAACTATCCGATTCCATTATATAATTTCGAACTTTTTCTTTGTCAATATCTAATTTGTAAAATTTTCATTTCAATAAATAAAATTTCTCGTTTGAAACCCTGTTTTCACGGACGGATTTCGTTACAAATTGAATTTTCCACATGAAAAATTTGCGCCGTATTTTTAAGATCTTCAAACAGATACAACTCCGTACCCGTGAAAAAAGTTTGAATATTTAATTCGGATAATTCATCAACTAAAGTTTTTCGACGAATTTTATCCAAGTGCATCATAAGATCATCCAACAACAAAACGGGAACTCCCCTTTTTGATTGCTGATAAATTCTCGCCACTGCCAAAACCAAAGAAATCAAAAACGCCTTTTGTTCGCCAGTGGAACAATTTTCGGCCTCCAGCTGACTTTTTTGGTGATGAGCCAACCATAAACTTCTATGAACGGAAATACCTGTTGACTGTTTTTCGCAATCTTCATTTCTGAAATTTTTCAAAAGATCAGCTATTTCAAGAACGGCATCCTCATCGCTGTTAACTTCAGCAATACCTTCGATTTTCCCCTCGACACTTACTCGCGGCCTCAAAAAATTCGAAGAGCAATTTTCAAAAACATCTTTCAGCTGATCTAAAAACTCGAAACGCGCCCTTGCCACGAGAACGCTTTCTTCGGCTATTTTATTTTCGAGGATATTCAGCCAGGTTTCATCCCTTCTGTATGAGAGAACACTCAGCCTTTCTCTTTGCAGATTTTGAATTTTTTTCAGACGATTTTTGTATTTCTTATCGCATCCGCTAACCAAATGATCGAAAAAATTACGACGATCTGTTTTCGATCCGATAAAAATTGTGCCCATGCTCGGAGTAATCCAAAGCAGCCAAATAAATTCCTCCAGAGCAGATAACGATGCCGACGCAGCTCCGTCGATTTTTCCAAACCTTCGACCGTTCATAAATCCTGTTTCCAAAAAAGTCTTGTACCCGCCATTTTCGGACATTAACTCTAAATTCCAGGTTTCAGACTTCGTATTGAAATTTACAAAATCAGATATCGATGCTTTTCTCAAACCGCGATCAGATGAAAACAAAGAAATCGCTTCCAATATATTGGTCTTCCCTGCACCGTTTTTTCCGTAGAAAACAACAAACCTCGACGAAAAATTTAACGTCAAAGCTTGATAAGATCTAAAATTTCGACACCCTAATTTCAGAATCGCAGGCTGCAAAATCTACCTTTAGATTCTCATCGGCATAACGACATACAACGACTCAGGCTCGGCCTCGTCAACGATCAAAATCGGCGCCAACGATTCCTTTACGTAAACCTTCAGCTGCTCTCCCTGTAAGGTCTGAGCAACATCAAGCAAGTAACTCGAATTAAATCCAGCAACCCAATCGTCTCCGTCGTAGGTAATATCAACCTCGTCTTTACCGCTTCCGACTCGACTGTTAGCAACATAACAGGACAAGCTGTTTTTATTGGCTTCCAACTTTATCGCCCTGCCCTTCTCATCGGAAATAACCGCAACACGATCCACGACTTCTATGAAATCCGACCTTTTCACAGTGAAAAAAGAAACATCCATCGAAGGAATCACTCTTTTGTAATCCGGAAAGTTTCCATCGACAAGTTTTGCTATGAACAAAACATTTCCCAATTCAAATTGAACCTGATTCGAGGTGATAGTAATTACAATTTCGCCCTCTGTAACATCCAAAAGCTTTTTGATTTCCAAAACGGTTTTTCGTGAAATAATAATGCCCTGAATACTCTCCTTCGCGTTTAAAGGAATCGCTGAAACGGAAAGCCTATGCCCATCGGTCGACGCTGCTTTCAGCATATCGTCTTCTTTGTGCAGAAAAATTCCATTTAGATTATGCCTGTTTTCCTCCGGAGAAATCGAAAACTTTGTGCGAGTAATAAGCTTATTAAAATCCGCGGCCTTTAATTTGAAATGGCAACTGTTTTCAAGAGCAGAAATCTGTGGAAAGTCTTCCGCACTTAATGTGGATAACTCAAATTTGGATCTCCCCGCAGTCACCTGAAGTTTTTCCCCCTTTTCGATAAGAGAAAACTCAACGGCAACTTTATCAGGAATTTTTCTTAAAATATCACACAACGTACCTGCAGGAACGGCAACAACACCGTATGTATCCGCCTTAGCAGGAACTTTCTCCACGATTGAATGATCCAGATCCGTCGCCTTTATCGTCAATCCACCAGCGTTAAAATCCAGCAAAACATGAGACAAAATGGGAACAACCGACTTTTTATCCGCGATACTTACGGTTCTCATTATTGCAGGCAAAATATCTTTTTTCTCTACTTTTGCTCTCATTTTTCACTCCACTATATATTTCTCGTTACAGAAAGCCTGACTCCTACACTCTGAGGCTTAACTTCATAAACCCACGGAACATTTCTTCTGCGCACACGATTATTGGAATCTTTCGAAGTAAAAGAATACTTAACATCTAAGCGGACATTCCAATCGTAATTCAACTTGTGTTCAAAACCAACTCCGACTATCGGGAAATAGGACCCAAAACTCTTTTCCGCTTCCCTGCCATTGGCATCTTTCCACACGACCTTTCCGAGGGTGCGAGAAAAACCCGCCATCGCGTATATCATATTTCCCTGCTTCGGAAACAAATACCCAAAGCGAACATTCATGTTCAACCCGAACTGAGAATTAAATTTCAAACCGAAAGGATCTATATCATTTTTGTAATGAGTCCCTTTACCCATTCGCTGCAGCACTTCCATTTCAATTCCGACATAATAATCTCTGTGAAAAGGAGTTCCGAAACCGGCTAACAAGCCCAAATCGAACTGAGTTTTCGAAACGCTAGTTTTTTGGGATGTCCCTGCTGTTTTGCTATTCGCCGTTAACTTATGCTTCACAAAGGTCGGACCGACACTGATCCCCCAGTATGCTCCTGTCACATACTGATATGGCTCATCTAATTCTAAAAAATCATCGTTGCTTAAATTCTCAGCAAAAACAGAACTACCGGTTAACACAAGCAATCCCATCAAAAATTTCTTCATAAATCACCCAAAACAACACGCCTTCGTATTATAAAAATAAAATAGATCAATATTCAACTGTGTAATTTCAAGAATCAGACAATATTTTGTGCACTTCTTCGTCTTTTAACCAAATTGATTCATTCATCAAATGATCCATTTGAAATTTTCCGAGATTATCTGAAAAAGGAATGCGAGAATTTATGTATTGCGATTCGAGATACTCTATCCCAACATACTCAATTTTATTTTCATTGCAAAATTCTCCGACATCCGAAAGATTTCTCAGGACATCGTCAATGAAAACTATTTTCTTCGGCATCCATCCAATATATTCGAAAAAACTCCTAACACAATCGCCTTTTGAAAAAATGTCACAAAACAAGATACCTTTTCGAAAAGTCGGATTATGATCTGTCCCAAAATCATTCAAAAATATATCGTTATTTTGATCCGACCAAGATTTTTCGAAAAAATATCCCATCGCGTGAAGATTATCAATGCGCCACTGCATCGGATCGGGCGTATCTTTCAGAGGACGCACCGAATAGGACGTTGCAACCATATGCCGAATATTTCTTTTTGATAAATTCGCAACCAAATCTACCATTCGCTGATTCACGATATAGGTATTTTCGTTGATCAAAACCAATCTGATTTTGTTGTAAAATTCATCTTTTGAAACATCTGATTCCTTTAAATAACTTCTCAAAAAATTACTATTTTGAATGTTAAACGTTCCGACCTTCACTGTCGTCAAAACGTTATCGCAATCAAAAATCACTAAACTGTTTTCTTCCAAATCTTTCAATTGATCTTCAACAATCGCGATATTGTCCGCAGAAATTATTTTCATATTCTTTCTTTCTAAAATTGTTCTCCCAACGGCCAGCGAGGTCTAGGCTGAAAGTCCAAACAATTGAATTGATTCCGTTTAAATTTTTCAGCGCCGAGCCAAGCAATCATCGCTCCGTTGTCAGTGCAAAATTTTATCGGAGGCACCAAAAACGGAACCGAACCGCAAGTTTTTTTCAAACTCTCTCTTATCACTAAATTCGCAGCAACTCCTCCAGAAATCACCGCCGCATTTATCTTGATTTTTTGATCCAAACAGAAATCTAAAGCCTGCTTCATCTTGAACGACATGATCTCCGCAACAGTTTTTTGGAAAGAGGCAGCCAAATCTTTTTTATCCTGCAGCGAATTACAATTTCGAGACGCATTCAGAACCGCCGTCTTCAATCCTGAAAACGAAAAATCGCAATTTCCCCTCGAACACATCGGCCGCGGTAACGAAAATTTATCGCGATCTCCTTCTTGATATAATTTTTCTATGATTGGTCCGCCCGGATATCCGAAATCCAAAAGTTTCGAAACCTTATCGAAAGATTCACCCACGGAATCATCTAAAGTCCGTCCCAAAATCTGAAAATTATCGATATCATGAACGACGCAAATTTGGCAGTGACCTCCTGATGCCAAAATCAGAAGATACGGAAATTCAACTTTCTCGGTTAACCGTACTGAAAGCGCGTGAGCTTCGATGTGATTCACAGCAATGAACGGAATTTTCTTCGCAAAAGCTAAACTTTTCGCAAATGTCGCTCCGACGATCACGCCGCCGATCAACCCCGGACCGCAGGTTCCGGCAACCGCATCGATATCGTCCAGAGACAGATTCGCGTCCGCCAAAGCCTTTTCCACAACAACGTCAATTTTCTCCAAATGAGCTCTTGCCGCAACCTCGGGAACAACTCCGTTATAAGGTTTATGCTCTTCGATTTGAGAATAGATGACGTTGGATAAAATCTCTTTTTGATCAGAAACTATCGCTGCGGCCGTCTCATCGCAGCTGGACTCTATTCCCAGAATATACATTATAAAATCTCATAATTTTCAGAACTCGCGAACAACATCCTCAACAAAATATTATTCATTTTATGGCTAGGACAAAAACAATTCATCCTTCCCAGAATCCAATATTGAGACAATGCCAAATCGCCGATTATATCCAGAACTTTATGCTTCGCAGATTCATTTTCGAATCTCAATCCTCCGTCATTTAAAGGAATTCCTTTATCATTGTAAACGACGGTATTTTTCAACGATGCGCCCAAAGCCAAATTATGCTTCTTGATATATTCCACCTCCGAAACAAATCCGAAAGTCCGCGCCGCCGCGATTTCAGACATAAAATTATTCTTTGAAAAATTAAAAACCACTGGATCTGTTTTTAGTCCCTTCGCTTCAAAATCGCATTTTGCATTTATCTCAAAATCGTCAAAAGGTTCGATCTCCTCAAATTTATTTCCGTCGGTTACTTTTACCTTTTTCAAAACTTTTAGAATTTTTCTCGGCTTCGATTGTTTCTCTATTCCGACCTCATTTATTTTCTCAACGAACTTCAAAGCGCTGCCGTCAAGAATTGGCATTTCTTCTCCTTCAACTTCTACAATAGCGTTAGAAATTTGCATCCCATACAACGCCGCCATCAAATGCTCGATCGTTTTCAGAGACGCTCCGTTCTCGTTAGAAATTTGCGTACACATTGTTGCGTTTTCTACATTGTCGTAACTTGCAACAATTTTTTCGTTTTGCAATCCTTCGTTTTCTTTATCGAATCGAAAAAAAACAATTCCGACATCTTCATCTGCAGGTTTCACCGTTACGGAACAACTCTTACCTCGATGCACCCCGATCCCGTCCAGGGAAAAAGAATCTCTTAATGTTGCTTGACGCAATTGTGATCTCCAATAATTTTACGGCTTATGTTATAGTACTATTTGATTTTTATCAATCTTCATATTAGTATGTTGGTGGGGTAAATCTGCACGTGTTTTTCTTGTTTGTGCGAGAAAATCCCATCGTTTTTTAGGAGCAATTCAAATGCACTCAAGTGATGTTAACAAATTAAAACTTTACGTTGAAAAAATCGAAAATCTGGAAGCAGAAAAAGTAGAAATTCAGGAAAATATTTCTGACGTTTTCAAACAAGCTAAGGCGGATGGATTTGATGTAAAAATTATGAAAAAAGTCATTAAGCTGAAGAAAATGAAGACGGAAGATCGAGAAAACGAGGATATGCTTTTGGATACTTACATGTTGGCTTTGGGAATGATTCCATCGTCCGGCGAAACTGAGTAAAAGGAGTTTAGAGAGGAATCTTTGCGATGCATTCTTTCGGCGGTGTGATTTATTCGTTTTTCGGAAGAAGTTCAGGATTCAGCAAAGGACTTTTTTCCTCTCTGAATTGCAGCAAATTCGTCGGAGATGATTTTGAATCCGTCGAGAAAAATTTGGAGTTCGTGCGTCAATCAATCGGCGCAAAGAAGTTAATAACGTTGAACCAAATTCATTCTGCAAAGTGCATCTCTGTTGACGAAAAAACTGAATCTGATCAAGAAGCTGACGCGATGGTAACGCGATCTGAAGATGTTGCTTTGGGTGTCTTGACGGCTGACTGTGTTCCTGTTTTGCTGTTTGATCCGGTAAAAAAAATTATCGGAGCTGCTCATGCCGGATGGAAAGGAGCAAAAGGCGGAGTCATCGAAAATACCATCGAAAAAATGATTTCTTTGGGGAGTCATTGCGAAGATATCATATCCGCGATCGGTCCTTGCGTTCACGTGGAAAGTTATGAGGTCGGCGACGATTTTTTGAGTAATTTTCCTTCCGAATATTTTTCAAAAATAAACAACAGGGATCACTTCGACATCGTAAAATTCTGCCGAAATAGATTGAGGGAAAAGGGGATTTCAAAAATTTCGGTGGACGAAATCGACACTTATAAAAATCACAAAAAATATTTCAGTTTTCGTTATGCAAGACAAAATTCTGCCGGAGTTTGCGGACGGAACATCTCTGTTATTTGCTTAAAATCAACAAGTTAGGAACATGGAAATAATTTACACAAGAAATTCTGAAAAGCTCGCAAAATCAATCGCCGAAAAATTAAATTTGTCCGCATCGCCGGCTTTAGTAAAAAAGTTCAGCAACGATGAAATGCAAGTGTCTTTGCAGAAAGACTTTTCCCATGTAACTATTATAGCGAATACTCGAACAAATGAAGATTGGTTTGAATTATTTTTGCTTCTCGATGCTTTAAAAAATGCGCGAATTGTAAATCTCTGCCTGACTTATATCGGATACTCTCGCCAGGATAAAATCAATCCAAACGAGTCGTGCGGAAATGCGCTTTTCTTTAAATTCCTCGAGAGTTTCAATATCTCGAAATTCATATTTTTGGATAATCACAATGAGCCTATTATAAATTCGCCGTTCCAACATTTGTCAGCGTTGCCTCTGTTTATCCGAGACATTAAAAGCAAATACAAACCAGAAGACATCATTATTGTATCTCCTGATTTAGGACGGGCGAAGGACGCTCAATTTATCGCGCAAACGTTAAAAACCGATTTGGCCGTGTGCGTAAAGTCACGAAACGTATTTAACAAGGTCAACAAGATAAAAGTGTTAGGTAATGTTGAAAATAAAATTTGCGTTTTGATTGATGACATGATTGACTCCGGAGCAACTTTGTGTCATGCTTCCGACGCGTTGTTAGAAGTGAAGGCCTATAAAGTTGTAGCTTACGCGACTCATGGAATTTTTTCTCAAGGAGCTTTGCAAAGCTTAGCCTCTTCGAATATCGCAGAAATTGTTGTTACCGATAGCATTTGTTGCAGTGATAGTTTTTCGGATAAATTTGAAAAATTATCAGTTACGGGGCTGTTGGCGAGCACTATTAGAACACTGATTTAGTTTTTTTTTTTAAAGAGGAGCAAAAGAATGGCAACTGTTACTTTAGAGGCCAAGCAAAGAGAAAGTATCGGAACGGGTTCTGCAAGAGCAGACAGAAGAGCGGGGTTTGTTCCATGTGTAGTTTACGGAGACAATCAGCCTTCCGAAAATATTTGTATTGCGAAAGATTTGTTGAGCCGTTATGCGTACAAATCAAACTTCTTTTCCACTGTTTTTGAGATCAACGGAATCGGGAAAAAGGGTCAGAAGTTCGTAGCGAAACAGGCTCAAATTCACCCTGTAACCGACCAAGTAATGCACGTCGACTTTATGAGAGTCGGAAAAGGAAGTCGCGTTACTGTTCGTGTCCCTATCGCATTCACGAATGAAAACGCGTCTCCAGGATTAAAGTTGGGTGGTGTTTTGAACGTGCTGGCTCACGAAATCGATGTTGTTTGCGATCCGGAAAAAATTCCTGAGCACATTGAAATTGACTTAACCGGGTTTGAATTCCACCACACGGTTCACTCAAATACAATTAAGCTTCCTGAGGGAGTTTCATTGCCGGTTAATGCCAGAGCGATAACCATTGCAACAGTTGTTGCTCCTACGATTATGAAGTCAGATAATCCGGCTGCCGAAACAGCTGCCGAGACAACTTCGGAAGCAGAGGCTCAATAACGAATGAGTGATTGTCTGTTAATAGTGGGATTGGGAAATCCCGGGCTCGAGTACAAAAACAACAGACACAATGTAGGTTTTCAAATGATCGAGGCGATAGCGGAGTCTATCGCCTCTAGTTCTTTTAGGAAGATGACGCAAATCGCGGAAGTTTCTTCCTGTTTTTTCGAAAAGAAAAAAATTATTCTCGCAAAACCTCTGACTTTCATGAATTTATCGGGTAGAGCCATTCGGCTTCTGATTGATTTTTACAAAATTCCGATAAGTAAAGTTATCGTTTTTCATGACGATATTGATCTTCCGTTCGGCAGAGTAAAAATCAAGAAAGGCGGAGGAAACGGTGGCCACAATGGGTTGAAAAGTATAGACAACCTCGCGGGAAATGACTATTGGCGAGTCAGGGTCGGTGTCGGACGCCCTACGGAAAAATCTATGGTCGTCTCGTATGTCCTCGGAGATTTTTCTGCAAAAGAATTCGAAAAATTGGATTCTATCAAAAAGATCATCTCGGAAAATCTGTCGATTTTGGTTTCGAACGATCCGAAAAAATTAGAGTTGTTAATCAACTCATGAGAAAAATCTTGAGAAAATTAATATGAAAAAATTCGTATGCAATTCGTTAGACAATACAAAAAAGGCAGCCGAATATTTCTCTGAATTCGCGAAGCCTGGACAGTGTTTTGCTCTGTACGGAAATTTAGGTTTCGGGAAAACGACTTTTGCGCAATACCTGATAAAAATTTTAAATCCGAAAATCGAGAATATCGCCAGCCCGACTTTTAATATTATCCAGACATATCCGAGCAAAACCGCAGAAATTTGGCACATAGATTGCTACCGACTAAAATCCACCGACGAATTTTACGACCTCGGAATTGACGAAGCTTTTTCAAATTGCATAACAATTATCGAATGGCCGGAAATTATCGAAAACCAGCTTCCTTCTGACACGATAAAAATCCTCTTTTCAAAAATGGATGATCAAAGAATTATCGAAACAAATCACGTCTGATTTCTTCTTCTGTTTCAATATTTTACCCTCTGAAATAACTGGTGATTTTGTGCTGCGCTTGTGATACAATTAAGGAGCTTAGTTATTGGGAGGGAATAGCACGCATGGGAAGGTTTTTAAGGTCTGCTGTTATCGGAATTTGTTCTTTGATTTTTTTTGATTCGGGTTGTGTAACCTTAAAAATTACCTGCCGAGCGAAAGGCATTGAGTTGGAGCTGTTTCAAGAAGCAATCAATCAGTGGATAAAGCTGACAGGAAATCGACACAAAGTTGAGATAGTTACCCTGCCTCATTCCAGTAACGAGTGCTTTGCGCTGTATAAGCAATGGTTAAGTGCTAAGTCTTTCGATGTAGACATTCTACAGATGGATTTTCCATGGATAGGTGCTTTTGGAGATGTCCTCACTGACTTGAATCAGTTTTACAAAAACGGAGAAATCGATAAAGAGGATATTTTTACGGCCATAAAAGACAATATGTATTTCAACGGAAAGATGGTAGCTCTTCCCGCCTACACCGATTGTGAAGTCATGTATTATCGAAAAGATTTGCTCCAAAAATATAATCGATCCGTTCCTGGATCTTGGCAAGAGTTGTACGAAACAGCAAAATTTATCCAAGAACAAGAAAGAAAAACAAACAACAGATTTTACGGATATGTGTTCCAGGCCAAAGCCTTCGAGATGCTGACCTGTAATTTCGTTCAATTGATAGATACATTCGGTGGAGCAGTAATTAATAATGGACGTGCTGTCGTGGATTCTAAGGAATGCGTCGACGCATTGGTTTTGCTTATCAATTGTTTGAAAAATGCCAGCACAAAGAGCGTGCTCAATTATTCAGAAGAAGAAGCTCGAGGATTATTCCAGGCAGGAAACGCTTTATTCATGAACAGTTGGCCTTATGCTTGGTCACTGATGAATGATCCAAACACTGCTGTCTCCGGGAGAATAGGTGTTATGCCAATTCCTACAGGTAACATGCTGAAAGGAAAATCCTCAGGAGTTATCGGAGGATGGTTCTTTACTGTTTCGAAATACTCCAAAAACGCTTCGGTAGCTGCGGACTTAGTAAAGTTTTTAACGAGCAAAGCTCAGCATAAGATTAGGGCTGAATTCGCTTATGCACCGGCGTATAAGAGTTTATACAAAGATCCGGAAATCTTGAAAAAGAATTCATTTTTCGCAGTATTAAGTAACTCTCTAGAATATGCCGTAGCAAGGCCGTCATCAACGTTCGGAAAAGATTATCCAAGAGCCAGTCATGAAATATTCAACCTTGTTAATACTGCGCTCACGGAGAGTTTGGAAGAAGTTAATGACGAAAAAATAGCTAATAAATACCTGGGAAGACTTAACAGAAAGTTGAATAAAATTATAGATCGACAAAAGGAACCTAAAACGAAAAAATCTTCGGAGAGCATATTTCAAAAATTTATGAATATGTTAAAATCCATTTTCGGGTCGAAAATAAGGTAACATGAGAAGCGCGGTTCGTTTGAAAGAAAAGGAAATGCAGAGTCAAAGAGGCGGAAATCTAATCGAAATGCCTGGGAATTCCAATCGAATTCGCTGCGAAAAGAAACGGCAAGGCTTAATAAATTGGCTGTTTCTTGCTCCATGCTTGCTTACCTTAGCTCTTTGTGCCGGTTGGCCATTGCTTAAAACGATTTATTTCAGCTTCACTGATGCTGCGTTAGACAGTCTGAATGATTTTCAATTTATCGGGATAGACAACTTCATCAGTCTCGCCCGAGATCAAGATTGGTGGATAGCAGTAAAGAACACCTTCGTTATCACTGTTGTTGCAGTTCCTTTAGAAACAATTCTCGGTATGATTATCGCACTGATTTTACACAGAAATTTCAAAGGACGCGGCTGGATGAGAGCAATAGTTCTCGTTCCGTGGACAATTCCAACGATTGTTTCGGCTCGCATGTGGGCGTGGATGTTAAATGATGTATACGGCATCGTGAACGAACTTTTGATTAGCGTCGGGGTTATTGACAGTCCTATTCCGTGGATTGCGTCTAATACCCTTAGTATTGTTTCGATAATTTTGGTTGATGTTTGGAAGACCACCCCTTATATGGCTTTGCTTTTGCTGGCGGGGCTGCAGTCTCTTCCGCAAGATTGTTTTGAAGCGGCTGAAGTCGACAGCATTCCTTTCCATAAGTTGCTTATGAAAATTATTCTTCCGTTGATGAAGCCAACAATTGTTGTGGCGATGATTTTCCGCGGACTTGAAACTTTCAAAATATTCGATTTGGTTTACATTTTGAGCAGCGGGAACAGTGCAACCGCGACAATGTCTGTGTTCGCAAGAAAACATTTGGTGGACTATGCTGACGTCGGATTTGGATCAGCCGCAGCCACAGCTCTGTTGTTCTTTATCGCATTTTTAAGTATATTCTACATCTCATTTAACAGAAAAAAATTAAACAAGTTGAGTTAACATGATCAAAGCTGAAAACAAATGGAAGTATAAAAAATTATTGAAAAATACGGCGTTTGTCGGGATTTGTTTAATAGTCGCAGCATGTTGTTTGTTTCCGTTTTATTGGGCGGTGGTTTCGTCGTTCAGAGATGGCGCGAATATTTTTTCTACGGATCTTTGGCCGACCCATTTAAGCTTTGAAAATTACAAAACGGTCTTCAAGGATAAAACCTTTCTTTGTTCGTTTTGGAACTCAGCTGCCGTCGCAACTATGACGGCATTTCTCACTTTGGCGGTATGTTTATTTGCGGCTTATCCTTTAGCGCGCCACAAATTTCCGGGGAGAAAGCGAGTACTGATGATCGCTCTCGGAGTTACAACCCTGCCGCAGGTCGCAGTGCTGTCAGGAATGTTTGAGTTAATTCGCGTTCTGGATATTTATAACGAAAAGGCTGCGTTGGTTTTATCCTACATGATTATCACAGTGCCTTTCACTCTTTGGACAATGACCAATTTTATGAAAAGCATTCCGAAAGAAATCGAAGAGGCCGCAATTATGGACGGAGCAAGCCAAAGGGTAATTTTGACGAAGGTTTTTCTTCCAATATTAGGACCGGCGATCGTAACAACGGGATTGTTGGCGTTCATTGCGGCGTGGAACGAATTTTTGTTCGCCCTAACCTTCACCCTAACAAATCAAGCGCGTACGGTACCTGTATCGTTAGCATTATTCAGCGGAGCAAGTCAGCATGAAGTCCCTTACGGATTGATCATGGCCGCCAGCGTTTTGGTCACCCTTCCGTTGGTAATGTTGGTCGTAATATTCCAGAGAAGAATTATCTCGGGATTAACCGCAGGTTCTGTGAAGGGATGAGTTCGCAGTTTATTGCGGCGCTTCTCCAAGAAGGTTAGATGGTTATTCCTTCTTACGGTTTAAGAGATTATCTGTAACAAAAACACGATCGGAGCTAGTTAATTATCCCTGATCCGCGAGCCCAGAGGATGTATACGCCGTCTTTGTCGGTATTTGAGCCGCCGTTGAATAATTTCGCGACAAATGAACTAGAAAAAGGAAATTTCACGGTGACGGTTAAAACGAAAATATATCCTGAAGAATTTTTTGTTCCATTTAACAATTTTGGACGTTCAATATATGCAACTTCTGAACCTAATCCTGCACAAATTTTTGTTTTATATTTGGAATATAAAGCTGCGTCACTGGGATTAGAGGTATTGCTTCCCGTTCCAGCCTGATAGTTACGCGCTACCGGAGCCTTATCCACAGGGGTTGGGTTTGCGTAATCAGAACCTACCCATATAATGGTTTCTCCTCCATATGGAAAAACATCCATAAGTCCTTTGTTATCATCTGTATGAAAATCTTTATATATCCGAATATAGTACCTGAAATATCCAATCGGAATACCCCAAGGTTTATGTTTTAGAAAAATTGAATCAAAATCATTGTAAGTCCCCTTGGCCATCAGTGAGAATGTGCATTCTTTCGTAATCGAGTCAACCGCGACTTGTGCTAATCCCATTCTAATCAGTTCTATAGAAAAAAGAATCGTATATAAAATAATCGGTAACGTCAAAACTGTCTCAAGGATAGCTACTCCGGTAAATCTTTTCTTTAAAAAACCGAATATATCAATATTATGAACAGCCTGACTACACAGGTCAAATAATCTCCCCCCCCCGTCAATAATTTTGACAAATCGATTCATCATGCACTCCGCACTACAAAAATTTACACAGCGGTATTTTCGCAGTAAATGGTTAATAAACTGTTAAAGCAATTATG
>Ga0310786_10002931_pt1 | contig 25358 bp, 21 predicted proteins | sample AusTroGonzalo_MG_FD_203881 | JGI IMG/M metagenome (GOLD analysis project Ga0310786, IMG submission 203881) | Bovine rumen microbial communities from tropical cattle in Woodstock, Queensland, Australia - Gonzalo_03 (v2) (version 2) | ecosystem: Host-associated > Mammals > Digestive system >...
TCGTTACATCATCATCTAGCATACTCATAATTATTATTTTTTATATTGCCTACTCTTCATAGCATTTTCGGCATCCTCCTATTTAATTTATCTTTTAGTATCTTATTTTCAAAGTGTAAGCAAAATCCATTTATAATTGTCATTTTGCTACTTTTCACCTACCTAAAATCAAGCTACCAGTAAGCCGCCACTAAGCCACTTTCGGCTTTCTGACATTTTGCTAACAAAATACCATCAAGACCTTGCAAAGTGTCAAAAAACGGAACATAAAAAAAGCATGGACGCTATTCGTTCCATGCTGAAGGTCCTGAGAATTACCTGTACTGGAGAACGACAACGCCCACACCTAAAGTGCAGACGTTTGCCTTTTATCCAGTACACTATGCTACAAATTTCTCAGGTTTACAGCATGTATTGAATTAGCAAACGCTATATATATAATATGCAGCGAAAATGGTTAAACTACTCACCTGCAGTTCTTTTTAATCCATTTTCGCTGCAAAAGTAACGCTTTTTTCTGATATACGCAAATAAAATCTGTTTTTTATTCGTTTTTTATCACAGAAACAACCACTATGGAAGAATATACGCTATCGCGACACCAAGATATGTGCCGACGGCATATCCGACGAGTCCGATAACGATACCGGAGATGAGTACTTTCTTGTTCTTCATAGCTCCGACCAACGGTGGCACGAACGGAGGCGAGCAAAGGAGTGCAATCTGGCTGACGGCAAAGAGGTCACCGCTCACGTGGGCAATTCGGCAGAAGAGCAAGTGTAGCCCCGCAGCGCATACCATTACCCACAGCACAAAGAGTCCAATCATCAGGGAACCGCCATTCACACTGTGGATATCAAACAACGATGCCACAATCACCGAGAAAATAAGGATAAAGAACATTCCTAGTTCAAAAGTTTTGGGCAGTTCGCGCACTTTCTTGAAGAAGGAAGCAATAATCGACAGCGTTGTAATCGTCAGAATAACCACCAGTTCGTTCAAGGTACCGGTAAGCAATAATGCCAAACCTGCTCCAATCGCAAGGAAAAGCACACTCAAACCGAAACCAATCAACATTCCGCCAATGATTTTACGATGGAACATTCCACGATAGTTCTCCACATCTTTGGACTCAACATCCTCATCTGTACGACCTTTGCGGGTCACGTCCTGATAAGGCAGAATCTTACGGAAGACCTTATACCCGCCGCCTATCATAAAAAATATATAAGGTGTGGTGAACACCATCTCAAACGCCAGCACAATCGCCATAACGGTTTTATCGACACCGAGCGACTGTCCCAAGGCATTGAAGTTCATGGTACCTCCGGTATAGATTCCGGTCATCATTGCCGCAATGCGGTTGAATCCGGGCAGTTCATGGGTACGGAAAATAAAGTATCCACTGATAATAGCCACGAGCACGGCAGTGATACCCCCCGCGAGTGACCAGATAGTTTTGGGAAGGGCTTTGGTCCATAGTTTAAAGTCGCAGTTAAAGAGCATGAGTGGAATCGCCAAGGGGACGGTGACGGACATGATGGTTGATTGCAACTTGCCAAAAGTAAGGGCGGCAGCGGTTTCGGGCTCAAAGTGGACGAAGCCGGTTAGTGCGAAGATTATCCCTACGGCATAGGCGGCAACAACCGTACCAATCTTCTGCATCCAGGTCCAGCGCTTGAAGCATTCAATAATGAGCACCGGAACCAGCACATAGAGTGCAATAATAATGTAAGCACGTATCATTTTCTCAATCTTCTATATTGATAAACATATTCTTGAACGAACATCCAAAGCGGAATCGCCGTGAAGAGGGTCAGGGGATAATAAACGGTCTGCCACACATACTGCACAGAGTTGTGGAACGCGGGGTCAGCCACTTTGTGGCAGATATACAGCCACATTGCCCAAAGCGGGATAGTCAAGGCGGCACAAGTCACGAATAAAGGCGACAGCGCCAACAGATAAAAAGCCAACAACCATTTGGGGAGTTTTCGTTCTTTGAATCGGTCATACAACGCCGGCGGGTTCGCAGCGAGTTTCGCCCAATTGTCGTCATACCGGTCATCGTCCGGCACCCACATGAAAGAGTGCTGCATCCGTTGAGTCAGTTCTGCACGCAAGGCAAGAATCAGTTGTGGATACTCCAACTCGCTGTGGGCCTTGGCAAACTCGGTCACGTTAATCGGTTTGCCGATATTGACGGTCAGATTGTTCCAAAGATGGAACCAGTCGCCGTATTCAAGACCGACCGGCACGATATAAACGGGTTTCTCTGCGCCAAATTCCTCATTGGCTTGTAGCGCGATACGGAATATACCTTTGCCCAGCGGCAGTAGCGAATGTTTCGTGCGATGCGCTCCTTCCGGCAGAATGCAGAATGGTACGCCCTCATGCAAAGTCGCCACGGCTTTTTCAATTGTTTCGTCATTTCGACGCACTTCGTCCAATCCGTCACGCACACGGCGAATGGGCATAATCTTCAGCCAATTGAGAATCTTTGCCTGTTTGGGTTTACGGAAAATATCCGCCCGCGCCACAAACACTTTGCGCTGATGGTCAATCCCTAAAATCGCCATCGCATCACAAAGCGCGTTGGTGTGGTTCGGCGCATAGATATAAACTCCGTCTGTCGGGATATTCTCCTTTCCAACTAACTGAAAATGCCGATAAGAAAGCCGAAACGTCCAATCGACGTACGGTCTCAAAAACGAATAGAGTTTGTCTTTATCCTGTACATTTGCCATTTTGGGCACCGTTTTTTCAAAAAACGCGGCAAAGGTACAAAAAAAAATATATATACACAAAAAAAAGAGACCTTTTGGGTCTCTTTTTAACATTTTTAAGTTCGATTACTTAAGTTCAGCAAGATACTTAATGGTGCGAACCATCTGGCTGGTGTAGCTGTTCTCGTTGTCGTACCAGCTGACAACCTGTACCTGATAGAGGTCATCAGCAATCTTGGCAACCATAGTTTGCGTTGCATCGAAGAGCGAACCATACTTCATACCGATTACATCGCTGGAAACGATTTCGTCCTCTGTGTAACCGAAGCTTTCGGTTCCGGCAGCCTTCATAGCAGCGTTGATACCCTCTTTGGTGATGTCTTTGCCCTTAACAACAGCAACCAAGATAGTGGTTGAGCCGGTGGGAGTCGGAACGCGTTGTGCGCTACCGATGAGTTTACCGTTCAGTTCAGGAATAACGAGACCGATAGCCTTGGCAGCACCGGTGCTGTTAGGAACGATGTTCTGTGCACCTGCACGGCTACGACGGAGGTCACCCTTACGTTGCGGACCGTCAAGAATCATCTGGTCGCCAGTGTAAGCGTGAATAGTGCTCATGATACCGCTTTGAATGGGAGCGTAGTTGTTCAGAGCAGCAGCCATCGGAGCAAGGCAGTTGGTGGTGCAGGAAGCAGCTGAGATAACGGTGTCAGCCGGAGTCAGGGTCTTGTGGTTTACATTGTAAACAATGGTCGGGAGGTCATTTCCTGCAGGAGCAGAGATAACGACTTTCTTTGCGCCGGCTTGGATGTGAGCCATGGATTTAGCTTTGCTGGTATAGAAACCAGTGCACTCCAGAACTACATCAATACCGAGTTTACCCCAAGGCAGCTCAGCTGCGTTCGGCATAGCGTAGATAGTAATCTCTTTACCGTCAACAATAATCGAACCCGGAGTAACAACGGTCTTGCCGTCTTCAGCGAGTACAGCGTCCTTGTAAGCAACAGTGTGTTTGCCCTCACCGAACTTGCCGGCGAAACCACCTTGAGCGGTGTCATACTTGAGAAGATGAGCCAACATCTTCGGGCTGGTCAAGTCGTTGATAGCAACTACTTCATAACCTTCAGCTTCAAACATCTGACGGAAAGCCAGACGACCGATACGGCCAAAACCGTTAATAGCAACTTTTGTCATAGATTGATTGTTTTGAATTGTTTGTTTTATTATTTAGAATTGTTTGGTATTGTTTCCATTTAAGGCAGCTCACGCTTTGCGACTGCAAAATTACTAAAAAACTTTCGAATACAAAAATATTTGTATATTTTTCTTAATTTTGCTACTTGCAAGTTACAACTCCGTTATCCTCTGCGTAATATCTAACTGATAACTAACTAAAGGCAAGGGAATTGCTGTTATTTTCTGCCAAAATCGGCAGGGATTTCACCCCAAAGGGTTGTTTCCCACTTGCGGATTTCGGTGGTCCAAGTATTCTTTCGCAGCCAATCCTCCGCTTTGCGCACCATGAAGAAAAGCTCCTGATTCTCAGCATTCCAGTCCAGTTTGCTCTTGCATTTTTTCTCTCTTACCCACGCCAAGGCGGTAACTGAATCGGTATATAGCATCCAAGGCAGATTATACTTCTTGAGATACGCCAGACCTAATACCAGCGCGAGGAACTCTCCGATATTGTTTGTGCCACGCATGAACGGTCCACGGCGGAACACTTCCGTGCCGGTATCCGCCACCACTCCACGAAACTCCAGCACGCCCGGATTACCCGAACACGCTGCATCAACCGCCAAAGCAGGATATTTAGGCTGTGCATTCATCTGTACTCCCGCCGGGAATCGAACCCGGATCTAAGGTTTAGGAAACCCGTATTCTATCCATTGAACTACAGGAGCAGGATTGCCGCGGATTACCACGGCAATTCCTTTACTTTATCTTCACATTCTTTTTCAGCGATTCACGAATAAGCTGCCTCAGTTCGGCATTCTGTGTATCGACATTATTATGGAAGAGAGGTCGGAAGTCCTGCGCATAGACACACTTCGCCGGCTTAATCTTCAAATCCGCCAACGTACCCGTTACATCTACTCCGACATAGAGCGGCGAGAGCAGATTGACGTGGTAGTTGAAGGACATATCCAGGTTATGCCGTCCGCCGACTGCCGCCATGTAATTGTCTATGCTGACGCAGAACGGATAGATATCTATCTCTTTCTTATAGAGCGTCATCTCGGCAGATATACTATCCACGATATTCTCGGTCTTCTTCTTGAACATAAGAATCTTGCTTATCTTGTCGAAGGTCTCGCTATCCATAAGTACCAAGTCTTTACCGAAGAGCGAGCAAGCACCACGAATCGTGGAAGGCTTAATCTCGTAATTCTGGTTGAGATAGGTCTCCGCGGCAAGGTGGAACTCCGCCTTTCCTGCAAACGATTTCAGCATCGGAATCATCGTATCCAACTGCGGAATCATATTTATCAGCCCTGCAATATCGACATCGAGCATATGATAATCCAAGCCGAGGTAAATGTGATTGCGCCGCGGAGTACGGTACATCGCCGTCAACTGCAGTTTGGCAGCATTACAAACAAAGCCGACCTCCTCCAGCACTAACGCATTATTCCGCACATAGATACGTCCGCCCAGATTGTACGCCGTTTCCTTGAACACTTTGGCCTCTTTAATCTGGGTATTCAGCACCAAATCAACCATTTGCGGCACGAGGAACGGTCCGCTTTGCTGAGTGGTATCAGCTTTCGCCGCAGCCAAAGCCACCGAATCCACGACTTCCTCCGAACCGGCAGGCGCAGAGAAGAGTTCCAGCAACTGGTTCACATCTGTATGCTCGGATACAAAGTTCAACTCTCCGACCAAGGTATCGCGTTTCTGGAGCCATCGGCCGATATTCTGAACATTGCCGACCAAGGAGAAATCGGAATTACCGAGTTTAATCTGCGAAGTGGCAATCTTGAAGTCACGGTTCGAGTAATCAAATGTCATTTGCGGCACCGAAATATGTTGCGGGAACTCCACCCAGTCTATTTCCGCCTTGTTCATATCAAAATGCAAAATCGGGTTCCACTTCAGCAGGAAGTTATTGCCCCGCGAGTTGTAGCGCGCTTTGGCGTCAATCTCGAAGGCTTTGGTATCCATCTTAATGTCCTTACCGGCATTGGCTGTAAAGGCTTCGGACTTGATTGAAGCAGCCAACATCGGAACGGATTTCAAGCGATTTCCGCCGGTTAACTTTGCTTCCAATTCGGATTTGCGCAAGTGGGCATTGATGTTGGTGTAGTTCGCTTTTAAATCGTTGAATGCCACTTTGCCGTTGAATATGGGCACACGGGTGGTATCCTTGGTGTCATATTCCGTGTAGGCGGTTATATGGGGCGCTTCGATGTTCGCCTGAATAGAGTCCATATCGACCACAAGCCTTTGGCTTGAGTTCAAATCGACATTGGCATAGAGCACAGGCATTGTTTTGAGGACATTGCCCAGTTCCAGATGCAATTTGGATGCACCGAGATTCACCTTACCAATACCCGGGTCAGCGAAGTCCACATTCGCCATGTTTAAGGTCATGTCGAGCCAGTCAAGTTTCTTCCACGTAGGTTGGGTATTCGGAATCTTGAACGCGATATCAGTAGAGGGCAGACGTACAGCCATACTATCCATCAGCACGTCCAGATTACTGAGCGTCAGTTTGCCGCTGAAGCGACCCTTCTCCAGTTTCATATCGGTCAGGTCTGCCAACCGGATCTTCGCATTCACATTACCCTTGGCGTGACCGGTCAACTTCAGATTATCCGGAATAAAGTACGCCAAATCAAGCAGGTTGGCATCAATCTTAGCCTGTATATCCAAGCCCATATCTGCCAGCAGTTGTGTGACGTTGCCGCTTGCAGAAAGACGAATACTCTTTGAGCGCGCCGAAAGGCGTTTGAGTACAACCTGCGACAGTTTGCCGTTATTGAGGTCAATGTGGGCATCCGCTTCAGCCGACAAGTCACTTACGGTATAGGGCAGCGAAGCATATTTGGCGGTTGCGTCCGAGAGCACGACCGTGGCATCCACCAACGGCATCTTTTTCTCGGCGAACTCGCCATATACATGCGCCTTCAAGCCCACATTTCCGGCAATGCTTATCTCTTTGGGCACCAGCGAAGAATACTGTTCCGGCAGTTGCTCCAGCACTTGGGTAATCGCCCAGTCATTCGTTTGTGCTTGTATATCCATGGTGATGGTCTCACCGATGGATGCCTGTCCGTTTGCCATCAATTGCAGGCCGTTCCAGTCGAGCACAAACTCCTCCAGATTCGCCGTGATATTCAGCAGGCTGTCGATGTCCGCCAAGGCAGACACTTTGAGTCCCAAGTTGCGGAAATCAAGACTGTCCTTCTGATCCACGAAACTCAGCTGCTGCGTATTGAGCGACACCCGATGAACACGGATATCGAAGGGCAGCACCGTAGCGGTGGTATCTTCGGTGGTATCCTTCGGAAGTCTCAGGACATCGAAGTTGGTCTCTCCGTCGGCATTGATGAAAGGATTGAGCATCACATCATTCAGAGTGACCTCACGGATATCAAGGATTTGCGAATCAAGATACTGCTTGATATTGATATCCACCAACAGTTCCGGCGCCGCCAACAAGGTATCGCTCTGGGCGCCTTCCATTGGATTTATCACGTACAACCCCTTAATAGACACGCCAAAGTGCGGGAACGTGCGGAAGAAGGTCAGATTAACCTCCTCCAGTTCATGAGGACAAGTCAGCAGCGAGTCTGCGACACGGTTCACCACCGGTGTTATCTGCTTCGGCGAGAACACCACATAGCAGGCAATCCCCACCACCAACAGCACCAGCCCGACCAGCGACGCAAGCGTTATGCCGAAGACTTTGCCGAATATTTTCAGGAATTTCTTCATTTCTGAACTTTTTTAAATGAAAATACTTTGTCAAATTCATCCTTCATGGAAAGGTCTGTTCCGGTGAGGACGGTCACGTTATATATTTTAGGAATAGTTCCCCAACCTTGGCTCATGGCATTGTAGATGGTCAACTTGCCGTCCTTCTGGAGTTCCCACTTATACCAACCGTTTCCGTGGAATTCTCCGTTCTTCTCCTTCGGAGTCAGCAGGAAATCCTCATACGTTCCCTTGCTGTTATCCCATCCTTCATGGTCGCCCATATCCCATTCGTAGCCGAAATACATGCCGTCAGCATCTTTGTCAGCGAGGAACACTCGATACTGGAATGCATCGTTGGGTTTGGAATCAGACGGAGCCTGCCATCTGCCAATCAAATCTCCACTTGAATACTCGGTTTTCTTACAAGAAGTGAAACCTGCGATCAAGGCTAAGACAGCCACAAAAACTAATACTTTTTTCATAACTTAAGCTTTTTTGATTTGTATGTTAATTTTATAGTTATCCATTTCGACACTTTCCCCTTCGGTGAGGTTGTCTGCCAGTTGCAACGAGGTTGCCAGCACTTGCGAGGATATATACTCATTGAAGTGCTCTACCGCCGTTTCGATTTGCGGAACGCGACTCAGCGTTACTTCGATGCGGTCGGTTATCTCCAAGCCCGATGACTTACGCAGGTTCTGGATGCGGTTAATCAGTTCGCGGGCAATACCTTCCTCTATCAAACTGTCGGTCAGTTCAATATCCAGCGCAATCGTCAGCGCGCCTTCGTTCATTACCAACCAACCCGGCATATCTTCCGTGATAATCTCCACATCCTCTGGCACTATCGTGCAGTTGAAAGTTGAAAGTTGAAAGTTGAAAGAACCTTCGGATTCCATTTTTGCAATGTCTTCTTGCGACATAGCATTGATGGCCGCAGCTAATTCTTTCATGCTTGCGCCGACTTTCTTACCAAGCACCTTGAAGTTCGGTTTGATTTTCTTCACAAGTCGCACTTCGCTGTCCTCTGCGCGAACAATCTGCAGTTCCTTCACATTCACTTCGGACTTGATAAGGTCCTGTACATGCAGAAGGGCGTCCATCGTCTGCTGGTCAGAGGTCGGAATAACGGCGAGTTGCAGCGGTTGGCGCACGTTCTTCTCGGCACGCTTGCGCAGACTGAGAATCATCGATGTTGCCTGTTGTGCCAACGCCATCGAACGCTCCAAATCCTTGTTGATAAGCGCCTCATCCACCACAGGCCAAGTGCTCAAGTGCACGGTCTCTCCTGTCAAGTCACGATAGAGCCGGTCGGCATAGAACGGCGCATTCGGAGCCATCAGTTGTGCCACGGTCTTGAGGCAAGTATATAGCGTCACGTACGCGGCATTCTTGTCGGCGTCCATCTCACCACCCCAAAAACGCTTGCGGTTCAGACGCACGTACCAGTTGCTCAAATCGTCCTGCACAAAGTCCGAAATAGCACGACCGGCTTTTGTCGGCTCGTACGCCTCGTAAGATGCCGTCACATCTTGAACGAGCGAATTGAGTTTTGAGAGAATCCAACGGTCGATTTCTGTGAATGCGGACTTCTGACTGCTGACAACTGCCGGTTCCCAACCATCTACGTTGGCATAGAGCGCAAAGAATCCGTAGGTGTTATACAGCGTGCCGAAGAACTTCCTGCGAATCTCATCCACGCCGTCTCGGTCAAACTTCAGATTCTCCCAAGGACTGGAGTTAGTCAACATATACCACCGCAGCGGGTCTGCGCCGTATGTATCCAGCACCTCAAACGGGTCAACGGCATTACCCAGCCGTTTCGACATCTTATTGCCTACTCTATCCAAAACAAGACCGTTCGAAATAACGTTCTTATACGCCACCGTGCCTTCAATCATCGTGTGAATCGCGTGCAGCGTAAAGAACCAGCCGCGGGTTTGGTCCACACCTTCCGAGATAAAGTCCGCCGTACGTTGGGCATCCTTATTCTCGAACGGATAGTGATTCTGTGCATAAGGCATCGCGCCGGAATCAAACCAGACGTCAATCAAATCCAACTCACGTTTCATCGGTTTGCCGCTCGGCGAAACAAGCACTATACTATCCACGTAAGGACGGTGCAAATCAATCACTTCGGGCGCATAGTTCGCCTCGCTGTAATCGCCTACCTTGTGGTTCTTCCACGGGTTCTCCTGCATGAATCCTGCCGCAATCGACTTGTCAATCTCCGCGAACAGCTCAGCAATCGAACCGATACAAATCTCCTCTTGGCCGTCTTCCGTGCGCCAAATCGGTAACGGCGTACCCCAGTAGCGCGAACGGCTCAAGTTCCAGTCGTTGAGGTTGTTGAGCCATTGTCCGAAACGTCCTGTTCCGGTGGATTCGGGCTGCCAGTTGATGGTCTTATTGAGCGCAATCATCTCGTCACGCGCCATCGTGGACTTGATGAACCAGCTATCCAAAGGATAGTACAACACCGGCTTGTCCGTACGCCAGCAATGAGGATACGTGTGCACGTGTTTCTCAATGCGGAACGCCTTGCCTTGCTGCTTGAGCATCAGACAGATACTGAGGTCTAACGTTTCATCTGTGTCCGTCAGGTTCGGGTCATACGCGTTCTTCACAAACCGTCCCTGCCACGACGCGTAACTCGGACGGATACGCTTGGCAACAAACTCCGGGTCAAGGTCATCCATCAGGAACATCTTACCCGTCATATCGACCATCGGACGTTTTTCGCCTTTCTTCGTGAGGAAAATCATCCCGGGTACACCGGCTTTGGCGGCAACGAACGCGTCATCCGCACCAAAAGTCGGGGCAATATGCACAATACCCGTACCGTCTTCTGTCGTCACATAGTCACCGGCAATCACCCGGAACGCACCTTTGCCCGGGTCTGCCCAGTCAATCAGCTGCTCGTATTCCAAGCCCACCAAGTCCGCACCTTTCTTCCGCCAGAGGATTTCCGGATTCTCACCCAATTCCTTGGAATAAGCCGCCAATCGAGCTTCGGCAAGGATGATTATCTCCTCGTCATGCTTTACTGCCACATAATCAATCTTCGGACCTACGCAGAGTGCCGTGTTCGATGGCAACGTCCAAGGCGTGGTTGTCCAAGCAATGATATAGGTATTGTCCTGTTCCTTCACTTTGAACTTCGCCGTACAGGTTGTATCCTTCACATCGCGATAGCAGCCGGGCTGGTTCAACTCGTGGCTGGAAAGTCCCGTTCCCGCTGCCGGCGAGTACGGCTGAATCGTATAGCCCTTGTAAAGGTATCCTTTCTTATACAACTCCTTCAGCAGATACCACAGCGTCTCAATATACTTGTTGTCGTACGTGATATACGGGTGCTCAAGATCCACCCAATACCCCATCTGACGGGTGAGGTTCGTCCACTCTTTCGTGTATTTCATCACCTCGCGACGGCAAGCGGCATTGTATTCGTCCACGGAAATCTTCTTGCCGATATCCTCCTTCGTGATGCCGAGCATCTTCTCCACGCCGAGTTCCACAGGCAGTCCGTGGGTATCCCAACCTGCCTTGCGATGCACGCAATATCCCTGCATCGTCTTAAAACGGCAGAACGTATCTTTGATAGTACGCGCCAGCACATGGTGAATACCCGGCATACCGTTCGCAGAAGGCGGTCCTTCAAAGAAATAGAACGGCTTATTGCCCTCGCGGGTGGTTATACTCTGATGAAACAAATCCTCCTTCTCCCATTCCGCCAGCACCTCGCGGCTTAACTCAGGAAGATTCAATTGCTTATACTCCTTAAATCGCTTCATTTATCTTTTCTCTTTCGACTTTCTACATTACTATTTTGCGCGTATATACACGCTTCCGCATAATCAGCCTGCAAAAGTAATACTTTTTTTCGACATCTGCAAAAAAAATAAAGAATATTATTCTTTTTTAACGAAATCACCTGAAATATTTGCATAATTCAAATAAAAGCAGTACTTTTGCGGGCTAATTTGTGCAAAATGGTAATACTGGCAATAGATACAAGCACCAAAGTCTGTTCGGCGGCCGTGATTGCGACAAGCGGGCAAACAGGTGCCAACACAAGCGAAGTAATCGCCTCACGCATCGACCGCGAAAGCGGCAATCATGCAAAGTTGTTGCCGGTGTTTATTGACGAGCTATTGACCATCATCCGGCAAAAAGGGCTGAAATTGGATGCGGTGACTTTGTCCGAAGGACCGGGCAGTTATACGGGACTGCGGATTGGCACCAGTACTGCCAAAGGACTGTGTTACGGGTTGGATGTACCATTGATTCCGATTCCGACGACGGAGGTGTTGTGTGCCGCCGTAAAAAAGAGCCATTCGTCTCTCGCCTCTAACCTTTTGCCTTTAATCGATGCCCGTCGAATGGAGGTTTATACGGCTCTTTATGACGCACAGATTCAGCCGCTGACGGAGATTCGAGCCGTGGTGGTGGAAAGTCGCGACAGTCTGACTTCCAACAGCGAAGCGGTCTATTTCTTCGGCGATGGTGCTGAGAAATGCCGCGAGATATTGGAGTCGGAGACTTGGCAGTTTGTGCCGGATATCGTGCCGAACGCAGCTTGTATGGGCGAATTGGCGGAGGCAAAATGGAAAGCAGAGAAAGCGCTCAAAACGCCTAACGAAGTGGCATATTACGAGCCCTTCTACCTCAAAGAATTCATGGCAGCCAAAAGCCACATCAAAGGACTGGAGTAAATTGAAGATTGAAAGATACATAGTATTTGCGCTGATGGTATTAGCCATCGCAATAAGCGGATGTTCGACTGAAAAGAACACTGCTGCGAACCGTTCGTTCCATCAGACGAAGGTCAAATACAACATCTTCTTCAATGGCAACATCGCTTTTGTCGAAGGTCAACAAGCCATCATCAAAGCCCACGAAGACGATTTCTCGACGATTATCCCGCTCTACCCAGTCAGCGACCACAAAGCGGCAGAAGCATCCGCGTCCCAGATGGACAAAACCATCGAGAAATGCCGCAAGTGCATCAAACTGCACAGCATCAAAGCCAAACCCAAACCCGACCCAAAAAAGCGCAAAGACCCGAAATATAAGCTGTGGCTGGAACAGGAAGAGTTCAACAACCAGATGGGCAACGTCTGGATTCGGCTCGGCGAGGCGGAGTTCAGCAAGGGCGATTTCCTCGGAAGTGTCGGCACATTCAACTACGTTATCCGGCACTATCAGACCGACCCCGATGTGGTGGCTCGCTGCCAGCTTTGGGTCGCTCGTGCCTACGCCGAAATGGGCTGGCAGTACGAGGCGGAAGATATGATGAACAAGGTCAATGTCGATGCACTCAGCCGCAAACATGCTTCTCTCTATGCCGCTGCCAAAGCGGATGTGCTGCTCAAAGGCAAGCAATATCACGAAGCTATTCCGTTCGTTAAACTGGCGCTGCCCGATGAGAAACGCAAAGTGCACCGTCCGCGGTTTGTGTATGTGCTCGCGCAACTCTACCAAGCCGAAAACAACCGCAAAGAAGCTGCCGAGTGCTACCGTCGTTGTATCAAGATGGCACCCAATCCCGCGATGGATTTCAATGCACGCGTGAACCTTGCTATTCTCCGCGGAAAGTCCTCCGTGAAGAGCCTTCAGAAGATGGCCAAACTGTCGAAGAACAAAGACAAGCTCGACCGTATCTACGGCGCAATCGGCAATATATACCTTGCCGCCGGCGATACCACCAAAGCCTTGGAGAACTTCGCTACCGCTATTGAAAAGAGTACCAATCCCGGGCCCGACAAAGCTGCCGTGCTCGTGCAAGCCGGAGATATCTACTACGACCGCCGAGACTATGTGCCGGCTCAACCCTGCTATCAGGAAGCCGTGACGATTATTCCGTCCGACAACGAGGATTATGACCGGCTGATGAAGCGCTCCGAAACGCTGGACGAACTGATTGCCGCCTATAGTGTGGTACAGCTGCAAGACTCGCTCCAACGGCTGTCGAAGATGACGCCCGAAGAGCAACGCGCAGTGGTGGATAAGATAATCGCCGACCTTATCAAAGCCGAAGAGGAAGCTGCCGAAGCCGAATTGATTGCACAGCGCGAAGCCGAGAACTCCGGCCTGCAGAGCGTGAATACACAGAACATGCTCGGCGGCGGAGGAGCAGCAGCGGACTGGTACTTCTATAACGCCTCGCTCATTCGGTCTGGTAAGCAGCAGTTCGTCAAACAATGGGGTACCCGTACGCTCGAGGACAACTGGCGCCGCAAGAGCAAAGCGGCTGTGACCACCTTTGCCGACGAACCGACGGACGAAGGCACAGAGGCTACAGACAGCACGACCGTGGCTGGAAATGATTCCGTGCCAGCGGTCGAAACAGATACCCACAAGCCGGAGTATTACCTCCAGCAGATTCCCAAAACGCCGGAAGATATTGCGCTGTCCGACAGTCTGATTGCCGACGCACTCTATGACCTTATATATATATATCAAGATAAGGTAGGCGACCAAGCCTTGGCGGATGAGTCCTTCGAGGAGTTCGAACGCCGTTTCCCCGACGACAAGCGACTGGTGGATTTGTATTACATGAAGTATCTCCAAGCACTCAAGGAGGGAGACACTGCAGCCGCCGAACATTATCGGCAGGAGATTATGCGCCGCTGGCCGAATACGGACCAGGCACGCATCGTCTCGCAACCCGATTACTTCGAGAAACTGCAGCGCATGGCGCAAGAGCAGGATTCACTCTACGAAGCAACCTACAACGCTTACCGCAAGAGCGAGTTTGCCGCCGTCAAAGCCAATAAACAACACGCCGAAGAGGAGTATCCCTTGTCGCCGCTCATGCCACGATTCCTCTTCCTCAACGCTGTGGCTGTCGCGCGTACAGACGGACAAGACGCCTTCATCGTCGAACTTAAGAACATGGTCGCACGCTATTCAGATAGCGAACTGTCCGCCATGGCGAAAGATATGCTCGCGATGATGGGACAAGGTATGGAAAGTCAAAAGGGCGAAATGACCAGCGACCTCGAGGACCTGCGGCAACAGTCGGAAGAAACGTCCGAAGAAGAAACCGGCGAGAAGCAATTCTCTACCGAAACCAATGCCGCCTCGCTCGTGCTGCTCTCCATGCCGGAAGCCAACGAACAAAAACTCAACAAACTGCTGTTTGAAGTCGCACTGTTCAACTTCTCGCAGTTCCTTATCCGCGACTTTGACCTGCAGAAGATGCCCGTTTGGGAAGAGGGATGCGCATTACGTGTCTCGGGATTTGAGAACCTCGGCGAAACAGACTGGTATCTCGGCCTGACAAGCAAGAACCCCGAACTGCAATCCGTCTTCGCGGAACTACAGGTAACACCCTTGCGCATTACCGAGGATAACTACAAACTCATTCCGGGCACATTCTCTGTGGAAGAGTATAAAAATTTCTTCCAAGAAACACTCGAATCGGCAAATAAAGCACCACAATCGAAGAAAAAACAATAATTTTGCAAAAAAATTTGCAGGGTTCAGAAAAAAGCAGTACCTTTGCACGCTTTTTCGGGAAAACCGAATGGCGAGCTGACGCTCGCGGGATGTGGCGCAGTCCGGTAGCGCAACGGTCTGGGGGACCGGAGGTCGCAAGTTCAAATCTTGTCATCCCGACAAACACAAATAGGAAATGGAAATGAAAATTTTCATTTCTTTTTTTATTTGCAAAGAGGAAACCAAATTTATTTGAGTGCGCCACTTTGTAAATAAAAAAACAGGATGGATTTATCCATCCCATTTCCGTTGGTGCTTGCTGTCAACCCAACCTCCCGTGAATATTTACGCAGAAAATCATGTCATCATCTCCGATTTTGTGCAGTTTAGAATTTTCAAACTTGCGATTTTATGCAGTTTAGAGGTTGAGAAATCGCAAAATAAGACGTTTTAGATGTCATTTTTTTGCAAAATAAGACGTTTTATTTGCATATATCATTTATTTGTAGTACTTTTGCGATGTTAAATCTCTAAAAAGTGTATTGGAATACATCCTTAACGAAAAATCGTAGTTCTGCATAGAGAAAATCGAGAGCGGTTGATGAACAATACATATAGCAATACTAAAGATTAATAGGTATGAAAGCGAATTACTCTAAATGGTGTAGTGTGGCATTGATAACTGCCATCTATGTGCTTGCCGGTGTAGCAGGTGTGCTGCTGTTTCATTGGTTAACGATGAATGCCATGCAACCCATTTTGGCATTGCTTTGCGCGGATATAATTGCAACCATCGTGGTTTGGTTCTTCGGGGTAATATACGAAAACGTGTCAGTCTATGACCCGTATTGGAGTGTGTTTCCGCCGGTAGCATTTCTGATATGGGCATTTTACACGCACACTTGGAGCTTGCCTGTTATTTTGTTGCTTGTAGCCTCGTGGTACTGGGGATGGCGGCTCACGCGAAACTGGTTTATCACCTTTAAGGGCATTGCACACGAGGATTGGCGCTATACCAAATACCGCAATCTGCATCCCGTATTATTCCATATCATAAACTTGTTCGGACTGAACATGATGCCGACGCTGGTGGTGTTTGTCTCCATGCTCCCCGGACTTAAGTTATTTGAAACAACTATCACCAACCACCTGTCACCTATCACCTATTGCCTTCTGGCACTCGGATTTCTTGTCTGTATTTCTGCGGCGACGATTCAACTGATTGCTGATAAGCAGATACACGATTTCCGCACAGCAAATCCAGGCAAGTACTGCAATGTCGGGCTGTGGAAACATGGACGTCACCCTAACTATTTCGGAGAGATGTCATTCTGGTGGGGGATATGGATTATGTATGCGGCCTTCAACGGCATTGACTGGTTTATTGGTGGACCGATAGCGATGTCGGCTATGTTTCTCTGTATCAGTATTCCGCTGATGGAGAAACGCCAATTGGCGAATAAACCGGGCTATGCAGAATATCGTAAACGAACAAGATTGTTAATATAAAGCTTTTATCAAGCGCGGCTTCATTATTGATTCGGGGAACAGACGCATTGGAAGAGATTTCACGCGAGGAAAGGCGAAGATAAATATATGGCAGAGAGGATACAGAAAACGAATGTTTGCCGGTTGCTCGATGCGGCAGGGATAGCGTACGAGTTGATTGAGTATGCTGTGGATGAGTCAGACCTGAGCGCAACGCACGTGGCAGAGCAGTTGGGCGAAGACATCGACACGGTCTTCAAGACCATTGTGCTGGAGGGCGACAAGGTGAAGCATTTCGTTTGTGTCGTGCCGGGTGCATGTGAGGTGGACTTGAAGAAAGCGGCACGCGCCAGCGGCAACAAGTCGTGCAAGCCCATCGCGCAGAAAGAACTGCTACCACTCACCGGTTATATCCGTGGCGGTTGCTGCCCGATAGGGATGCGGAAACCATTTCCGTCGTACATCGATGAGACTTGCCTGTTGCATGAGAAGATTTTCGTCTCTGCCGGTCAACGCGGCATGCAACTCCGCCTCTCTCCGCAAGACCTGATTAACTATGTACCGTTAACAGTAAGTGATTTGATATAAACCCTGATATTATGCAAGGCAATTTTACGTATTACAACCCGACCAAACTCTATTTTGGTGAAGAGTCTCTGAACAAACTCAAGGGCGAGTTAGCGAACTTCGGTCAGACCGTGCTGCTTAACTACGGCAGCGGCAGCGTCAAGCGCAATGGCATCTATGACCAGGTAGTAGCCATCCTGCGTGAAGGCGGCAAGACGATTGTCGAGAACCCCGGTGTGATGAGCAACCCGACGCTGGAGAAGCTGAACGAAGGAATCCGCATCGCCCGTGAGAACAAAGTGGACTGGATACTGTCACTCGGTGGCGGTAGCGTGTGCGACTACTCGAAAGGTGTGGCGGCATCTGTTGATTTTGATGGCGACCACTGGCAGTCGTTCTGGATAGAAGGTAATCAGCCGCCGAAAGACCAGCGTATATTGCCTATCGGTTGCATCCTGACGATGGCTGGAACCGGCAGCGAGATGAACGGTGGTTCGGTCATTACCGACGCGGCAAACAATAACAAGTTAGGTCATGTCTTCGATAGCCGACTGATGCCTAAATTTGCCATCCTCAACCCGCGATTCACGATGACCGTGCCTATTGAGCAGATGAAAGCCGGCATCTACGATATCATGAATCATATCTTTGAGCAGTACTTCAGCGATTTCGACGACAACACCAGCGATTACCTGTCTGAAGGACTGATGCGCAGCCTCATCGTCGCTTCGCGTGCAGCTGTTAAGAACCCGCAGGACTATGAGGCGCGTTCCAACATCATGTGGACAGCTACATGGGCACTTAATACGCTTATCAAATGTGGCAAGTCGGAGGACTGGATGGTACACATGATCGGTCACTCGTTAGGCGCTTGGACGCACGCACCGCACGGTTACACACTGGCTTCTGTGTCGATGGCGTATTACCGCCGTGCGATGGAGAAAGGACTGCCGAAATTTGTGCGTTTCGCGGAAAACGTCTGGGGTATTCAGCCCGATGGTAAGTCCGACCGTGAAATTGCCGAAGCAGGTCTGGAAGCGCTCCGCAACTGGATGCTGGAGATTGGTCTGCCGCTCACTATCACCGAGATAGGTGCCACGCCGGAAATGATTGACGACATCGTTTCCACCACCGTCATCTATCCCGCCGGTTACCTCAACCTCACAGCAGTGGATATAAAGGCAATACTCAAAGAGAGTTTGTGAGATGAATAAATCAATATACTATGACCAAGAAAGAAGAGTTGGAGCAGCAAGGTTTCAAGACCTATGAGAACGATGCGATATGCGTGTTCTGGAACCCGAAGATGTGTCAGCACGCCGGTAAGTGCGTGCGCGGAAACGGCAAGGTGTTCGAGGTGGGACGCCGTCCGTGGATAGACCTGTCGCAGGCACCTGCTGAGGAGATTGCAGCGATCATCGACCAATGCCCGTCCAAGGCATTGCAGTACGAACTCAAAGAGGCGATTCGTGTGGTCTTTGAGGAATCGAAGCAACAGGCAGCAGCGTACGATGGTGACAAGATGATCGGTGAGTGCCAGTACAACGCTACTGGCACGACCAAATGGGTCATCGCGCACACCGGTGTCCGTCCGGCTTATAACGGTCGCGGCATCGCCAAGCGGCTGGTGGAGTGTGTCATCGCAGCTGCCCGTGAGCGTGGCGTGCGCATCGTTCCGCTCTGTCCTTACGCCAAGCACATGATGTGCGGTCAGGACGAGTACAAGGACGTGTTATAATAGTTGGATAAAATCGTAAATCATCATGACTGAATACAAAATAATTATGAGCAAACAAATCTTTTTCGTCCTCTTGGCAGCGGCGATGTTGGTAGCCTGCAGTCGTAAGGCTGAACAAGCCTGCGAGCCGATTTATGACCGTTCGGACTTCGTGGAAGTAACCGAAGTGATTCCGGATATCATTCTCGAAATACGTTATTATAGCACATACAACTTCGTTGGTGCGCGCATAGATGGCTACAACCGTCCGTTGGCATTGATGACCAAGCAGGCAGCCGATTCACTCAAAGCAGTGAACGATGAACTGAAGGCGCATGGTTATCGTATCAAGATTTGGGACACCTATCGTCCGCAACGGGCTGTGAACCATTTCATTCGTTGGGCAGAGGACGTGCAGGACACGGTGATGAAAGCCGTCTTTTATCCGATGGTGGACAAGAACCTGCTCTTTGAGCAAGGCTATATTTATGCTCGCAGCAGTCACAGCCGCGGTTCAACGGTCGATTTGACGCTTATTGATGCCGCTACCGGCAAGGAACTGGATATGGGGTCACCTTTCGACTGGTTCGGCGACGAGAGCCATCCGGACTATCATTGTCCGCTATATCGGCAGAGCGAGAACCGCTTGATTCTCCATGATGCCATGGTACGTCACGGTTTCGAAGGTATCGACAGCGAGTGGTGGCATTTTACTCTGGTTAACGAACCTTATCCCGACACTTATTTTGATTTCCCGATAGAATGAAACGAATAGTACTAATATTTTTACCGCTCGTATTTGTTGCCTGTCGTGTGCAGCAACCGATGAGTAGTGAGCGCTTCGCGCAAGATGTGCAGAGCGATATGCCGTTTAAGGTGAGTGCGTTGAATAGTGTGCCGAACCATGACGGTGCCTATGCCTTCCGATGTGAGAACCAAGTGGACTTGTTACCAGACTACGAGATAGATGCAGAAGGAGCGCAGATGATTTACCGTACTACTTTTGCGCCTACTCACGACAAGCAACCGACGAACGTCATTTGGCGAAACATTGTTATCAATCATAAGGCCAAACGCGTTCTGTGTATAGATCGAATGGTTCAGAACGGCAAGACGTTCGGCTACGTTTATGTGCTGCAGTCAGAGACGAAAGAGTACAGCGACGAGAACACGTATCATTGGGACGTGAGTGATCAGCGTCTACTGCTAAACGTGGCAGGCACCATCGAGCACATGACATCCCTATCCGTAACACAATTGGAATTATTGTTGCATTAATTATGACCGAATACGAAAAAATGCTGAATAACCTGCCGTACGATTATACGGACGCGGAGATACAGGCACGCATCAAGCAGACCTATTATGCGATGCGTGACTTCAATCAATGCGGCGCATGGGACATGGAAGAGTTTCGTCGTTGCCAGCAGAAACTGTTACCTAACGCGCACCCGTCGGCACTCGTTATCCCGCCGTTTCACTGCGACCACGGTGACCGTATCAACATCAGCGAAGGAGTTGTTATCAATTTCAATGCCGTTTTCCTTGATGGTGGCGGAATAACCATCGGCGCTCACACGCTCATCGGACCGAATTGTCAACTGCTGACGCCCGACCATCCGCATGACTATTTGGAGCGTCGCAAGACCATCGAGACAGGTCTGCCTATCCGTATCGGCGATGACTGTTGGCTCGGAGGAGGTGTCATCGTTTGTCCGGGTGTGACCATCGGCAACCGCGTGATAGTAGGTGCCGGAAGTGTCGTAACGCATGACATCCCTGACGATGTGGTCGTCGCCGGTAATCCAGCTAAAGTGATTAAGACGAATAAACAATGAAACGCATCTGTGATTTCATAGCCAAATGGATGGGCCTGCTGGTGCTGCTGGTCGCAGCAATCAGCATCATTGTGCCTCAGTCGTTGGCGTGGGTGGGTACATGGATCATCAACCCAATGTTAGGCATCATCATGTTCGGCATGGGACTCACGCTCACGGCGAATGATTTTCGGATCATCCTCCGCCGTCCTGTAGATATACTCATCGGCTGCCTCACGCAGTTTACCGTCATGCCGCTCTTGGCATGGGGACTGACATGGGCGTTCTCGCTGCCGCAAGAACTGGCGATAGGTGTCATTCTGGTCGGTTGTTGTCCCGGAGGAACAGCATCGAACGTCATCACCTATCTGGCTAAAGGTGACTTGGCGCTCTCGGTAGGTATGACGGCTGCATCGACCTTATTGGCACCGCTGCTGACACCGCTTCTCGTCTGGTGGTTAGCCGGCACGATGGTGGATGTGGACACGGTTGGCATGTTGCTCAGTATCCTCTGTGTGGTTATCCTTCCCATCGCAGGCGGACTGCTCTGCCAACGCTTCATCCCTAAGATGACGCAGCGCGTGACCCCTTATCTGCCTGCCTTCTCGTCTATCGCTATCGCGCTCACCGTAGGCATCGTTGTGGCGCACAATGCCGACCGGTTGCTAACCGCAGGACTGATTGTCGTGATTGTTGTGATATTGCACAACTTGCTTGGTCTCGGCGTCGGTTATCTGGTCGGACGTCTGTTGCGACTGCAGCGTCCCAAGTGCGTAGCACTGAGTATCGAGGTCGGGATGCAGAACTCCGGTTTGGCTACCTCGCTGGCGGTACTACATTTTGCCGCATTCCCCTTAGCCACCATCCCGGGGGCCGTGTTCAGCGTCTGGCATAACATCAGCGGCGCGATTGTAGCACGCATCTCGTCCGCTACACTAACTAAAGCGAAGACCTAAATGGAGATAACGCAACTATTGGAGTTTACGGACCGTGCGCAGTTGCGAGAGTGGTTGGAAGCAAACCATGCGACGGCGAAGGAATGTTGGGTGACGATGTATCGCACGAAGATTCCTCGTACCGACTGCATCCCGTATCTGCATGTGGTGGAAGAGGCACTCTGTTTCGGCTGGATAGACAGTACGGTAAAGCGTCTGCCGGACGGACGCTGCGCCCAACGACTCTCACCCCGCCGTAAGAACAGCCACTGGACAGAACTCAATAAACAACGTTGCGCCGACCTTGAACAACGCGGTCTCATGACCGATGCAGGAAGATGCGCATAGACCCGACAGGTGCCATTTGGGGCTTCAATGCTATCTGTAATACCTATTTCGCCCTTGGCTTGATAGAAGCCATCTTGACTATCATCGGTTTGAAGAAACAACAATAGATATGAAACGCAACTTATTACCAATATTACTGCCGATTCGGTCAATCGTGTTTCTGTTGACGTTTGTCACTTGCGCGATGATAGTGCGAACGGACGTCAGCACCATCGGTCATTGGTGGTCGATAATAGCTGTCATTGTAAATATTCTTACTATCCTGCTGCTCGTTTACGTCGCTCACCGCAAAGGACGGACTTTCTGGCAACTGATTAACTACCAAAAGGGGCAAACTCGTTGGACGGCTATACTGCTTGTTACCTTGTTGGTGCTGCTGGTAGGCATGGCAGGTATGTACTTGGCGGGATTCCTGTTGTACGGAAATATGCTTTACGCTCCGCCGGTAATGATTGCGCCGATAGCCAAATGGGTGGCAATTATCAACATCGTGCTGCTGCCTGTCTCTACGACCTTTGCGGAAGATGGTTTGTATCTCGGTTGTGGTGTCAATCAAATCAAGAACAAGTACGCAGCCATTCTTGTACCTGCATTCTTCTACGCCCTCCAGCATTGCTTTATTCCTACGTTGTTTGACGGACATTATATCATCTATCGCTTCCTGTCTTTCCTGCCGCTAACGATTATTCTGTGCTGGTACTATTACGTAAAACGTAATCCGCTTCCTATTATGGTCGGTCATGCCTTCATTGACCTCGCTACCGCGGCGCAGATAGTAGCGACTTCTATTATACCAGGCCTATACGAAAGCATGTGTGGATTATGCTAAAACAAAGTTTTGGTACATGTCTGAGGATAGTGACCGCGAACTACCTTTTCAGCCACTTTCTATAACACAGCATTAACACAGGATTAACATAGCATTAACACAGCATTAACACAATATAAACGGCACGTGACTATGAGTCAACCGCAAAAATAACAGCTTAACAACTTAACGGTTTAACCATTTAACAATAAAAACTATGTCCAAAACAACCTACCAAAACCCAATCAAGTCCGCCAGCGGCAAGATGTTTGGCAAGGACTCCAAAATCTCCCAGCGCAAACTATTCGGCATCTACGAATCCACCTATTGTTACCAGAACAAACCCGACCATTGGAGCGATGCCCAGACGCTTCATCGCCAGAAGATGGGAGCGGCTTCGCTCTACGCCAAGTTGCTGCTGCAAGACCCTGATTTTGCCGCACAAGCCACCGCATACCGCCTTGACCTTCTCCGTCGTGCGTCTAATCCTCGTTCCGCAGCTGATAAGCAGATTAAGCCTTACTTGCGTAATCAGCAGATGCTAACTTCCCTCATTTACAACCGCCTCTCCGCCGACGAATCTTTTGCCGCTCCCTTACTCGACGGCTATACCCGCTACCGCACCTGCCCTGTCCTTGACCGTCCCGCGCTTCTCACCCAACTTGCCGAACAACTCGCCACCCAATCCCCTTCCCTCAAATCCATCATCCTGTAATAATCCTTCATACCTTTGCAAACGAATTCTAAAATTAATATATTATGGAAATTAAATCATTAGAAGATTTAGAAATCTCTAAAATCCTTGAAACTGCAACTGATTTCAACTTTAAGCCGCTTGCAGAAGAAATTATGAATAAAATTTGTATCTTCAATGGGAAATACACATACCACCCCATAGAGATAGAATTTTATATTTATGACAAAAACAATCATCCAGATACTCATGTCTATCCACGAGAAGCAGAAAAGGCAGGAAAACTCTTTTTCCACTTAAGCGGAATGGACATATGCTTCAAAAGTTCACTTAATGATGGTTGTTTTGGTGGTATTCTAATCCGTGCTCTAGAAAGAGAAGAGGACAAACAACAATTCGGTGGGCCACTAACTTGTAAAGATGAAGTATTGAACACAGCCATTATGAAATGTCTTGTAATGTTATGCAATAACATGGGGAAAAAAGCTAGTGAAGACGTTTACAAAAGAAAAGGTCTTGAGAACAAAGGAGAAAATGACAAATTTTTAAATGCCTCATATCGTTTCTTTAGGGAAGATGTTAAATTTGGAACGTACATATATATGAAAGACGAGACCTTTGATTTTAACGAAAAAATTAAGAAACCACGGAAAAGATCTCACAAAATAGAAAATTAAGAGGACTTTGTCCTCTTTTTTATATCTAATAGCTCCTCCTGAACTTTTAACAAACTTTAACAGAAAATTTTTGGAATCCCGCGAAAAAGCATATACCTTTGCATCGTAAAATTAATTAACTTATTTATTAACATTTAATTGCAAAGATTATGTTACATGATTCTCAAACTGATTTAGTATTTATACCGATGGCTATTCGGTATCATTTTCCCCGTTTGTACAAAAGCCTTATTGATGCTTTTAAGGCTGCGCATGTCAAATGTTGGGAAATTCCCTACACGCATAAAAAAACGCGTCTCTGGGTACGCGATTGGATGCCAATCACCGTTGACAAAAAAGGTGACATTGCGCAATTTAGATATGACCCTGATTATTTGCGCGCGCCTCGTTATGAGAAGTACAAACCTGACATGGTGGAAATTTGGGATGAAATGGAGATAACTCCGTTCCGCTATGAGGACATCATTTTGGATGGTGGGAATGTGCTTACCGATAAGAAAGGTAATGTGTATATGACGGACAAGATTTTCTTGGAGAATCCAAACTATCCACGTGAGTTGCTTCTCGCCAATCTCAAGCAGGCACTTAATGCACGCTCTATTGAAATTGTGCATTGGGATAAATCCGACATGTATGGTCACGTGGACGGAATGATGGCTGTTGCTGATGATGGCTCACTCATTACAGACTTAAGTTGGGAATACCTCAATTTCATTCGCGTTGGAAATAAAATCTTTATGGCTCAACTTAACAAACCAACAGATGAACCGGCATTGAAACGCATCCAAGAAGCATTTCCGGACTGTGAGGTTTATCCTGTAAAATATGCACAGACGCTTACGCGTTTAGGCGGAGGACTGCATTGCGCCTCATGGAACACCGTTCAGAAATGCTATCAAAACGCCAAAGTCTTTAAACCATCCAAACGCCATCCATTCAATCCTTTTGATGAAGATGCATTTACAGAAGATCGTTTGCGCGCTGTTCTGGAGCACGACTTAAAACGCAAACTGAAAGATGAAGAATGGGAAACATTCAATCTCGAGTTCTTTAAATACTGGAATAACTTGTATGACAATGACGAAGGTTTCTCTCCCAATGGAATGTTTGATTCGATAAAGGAAGAATTAACGAAAAATAAAAGCCCATATTTCAGTTCTGAAAAAGAACTGACGGATGTTGTAGATATCCTGATAACATACATGATGCATGTGC
>Ga0310786_10002932_pt1 | contig 25356 bp, 24 predicted proteins | sample AusTroGonzalo_MG_FD_203881 | JGI IMG/M metagenome (GOLD analysis project Ga0310786, IMG submission 203881) | Bovine rumen microbial communities from tropical cattle in Woodstock, Queensland, Australia - Gonzalo_03 (v2) (version 2) | ecosystem: Host-associated > Mammals > Digestive system >...
ATCTAATAGTCAAATTTTTGTTCAAGTAATTGATGACGTAACTGGTACTACCCTAGTTAGCTCATCTTCAGTTGAACTTAAAATTAAAAACGGCGGTAATGTTGAAGGCGCTAAATTAGTAGGTAAAGACATTGCTGAAAAATGTAAAAAAGCAAAAATTAAGAAAGTTGTTTTCGACCGTGGTGGATATTTATATCATGGACGTGTAGCTGCACTTGCTGAAGCAGCTAGAGAAAACGGACTAGAATTTTAGGAGGCTTTCATGAAACAAAATAACGAAGTTAAAAAGAATTTACTTGAAGAACAAGTTATTAACATTGGACGTGTTACAAAAGTTACAAAAGGTGGTAGACATTTCCGTTTTAGTGCTACTGTTGTAGTTGGTAACCGAAAAGGATTAGTTGGTATCGGAACTGGTAAAGCTAATGAAGTTCCAGAAGCAATTAAGAAAGCTATCCAAACTGCTAACAAAAACGTTAGTAAAGTATCTTTAATTGATAATAGAACAATTTGTCATGAAGCAACTGCTAAGGTTGGTCGTGCTGTTGTATTAATTAAACCTGCTAAAGAAGGTAACGGAATCATCGCTGGTGGTGCTGCTCGTGCCGTAATCGAACTAGCTGGTATTAAAGATATCGTTTCAAAATCTTTAGGTTCTAACACAAAAGTTAATGTTGCTAAAGCTACTTTAGAAGCATTAAAAATGCAAAGAACTCCTGCTAAAATTGCTGCATTACGTGGTAAGAAAGTTGAGGAATTATAATTATGATGAAGTTAGAAAATTTACCTAAAAGTAAAGAAACAAAAGCAACTAAAAGAGTTGGTCGTGGACCTGGATCAGGAATGGGTAAAACTTCTACTCGTGGACAAAAAGGTCAACTAGCAAGAAGTGGTGCATCAATTTCTCCTTGGTTCCAAGGTGGACAAACTCCACTATATAGAAGAATTCCAAAACGTGGATTTAATAATGCTCGTTTTGAAACTAAATATGCAACTATTAATTTAGATGTAATTAACAAATACTTTAATGACGGAGAAGTTGTAACTCCTGAAGTATTAAAAGAAAGAGGAATCATCAAAAAGCAACTAAGCGGTATCAAAGTTTTAGGAAATGGTACTCTAGAGAAGAAAGTTACTGTTAAAGCTAACAGATTCTCTTCAAAAGCTGTAACTAAAATTGAAGATGCTGGTGGTAAAGCTGAGGTGATCTAAGATGTTTCGAGTTATCTCGCAAATATTTAATAAAAATAACAAGGATTTAAGAAAGCGTATTTATTTTACGCTTGCTTGCCTTGGAATATTTTGTCTAGGTACAACAATCACTATTCCTTGGGCTAAATCAATTTACTCAGAACTTGGTTTCTTAGAAATATTTAACTTAATGAGTGGTGGAGGTCTTAAAAACTTTTCAATCTTTGCGTTAGGTGTATCTCCATATATTACTGCACAAATCATTACACAATTACTTCAAATGGATATACTTCCATATTTCAAAGAATTAAAAGAACAAGGCTATACTGGTAGACAAAAAATTAATAAAATAACAAGATATTTAGGTATCGTATTCGCATTTATCCAAGCTTATGCAATTATTATGTTTTACATGAAAGGTGCATCAGGAGCAGCAATGCTTAAAACAGCAGTTGTTATGACAGCTGGTACAGCATTCTTACTATGGATAGGTGATCAAATTACACAAAAGGGTATTGGAAATGGACAATCGCTTCTAATTATGGCTGGTATTGTTCAAAGTATGCCAAATATATTTAAATCAGCATTTAAAGCGCTTGTAACTAGTGGAACTTATTCAACTGGTTTAGGAAGTACTTTATTTGGAGGATTTATATTATTATATTTAATAATTATAATTGGTATTATTTGGATTACACTTGCTGAAAGAAGAATACCAATCCAATATTCTAATAGAACTTCAAGTGCATATGGTGCACAACAAAGTTTCTTACCAATTAAAATAAACTCTGCCGGAGTAATGCCAGTAATCTTTGCTTCAATTTTAACAACAATTCCAGCAACAATTGTTCAATTAATTGGTAAAAAAGGTGCAATTGAATTTGTTAAGAAATATATTGTATATACAACTCCATGTGGATTTGCATTATACATTGTACTAATTATATTCTTCGGATATTTCTATACTTTCTTAAGTATGAATCCAGAAGAAATGAGTAAGAATCTAAACGAAAGAGGAGGATACATTCCTGGTGTTAGACCTGGAAAAGATACTTCTAATTACATTAGTAATAGTTTAGGAAAACTTACTTTAGTTGGAAGTTTATTCCTAGTTATACTAGCTGCACTTCCAGTTATTGTTTCAAACTACACTAAATTACCATCATCAGTAACTATTGGTGGTACTGGTATCTTAATCGTAGTTGGTGTTGCTATTGAAACATATAAACAAATAGAAAGTTCTCTTATTTCAAGAAGCTATTCTGAAAGAAGAAAAAGGTTAAAGTAATATGGTAAATTTTGTATTCATTGCTCCACCTGCTGCAGGTAAAGGAACACAAAGTAAATATTTGGTAGAAAAATATGGTTATAATCATATATCTACTGGTGATTTACTTCGAGAAGAAGTAAAGAAAAATACTAGCTTGGGAATACAGATTAATGAAATCATAAGCGTTGGAAAACTTGTCGATGATGATTTAATGTTAAGTCTTCTCGAAAATAAATTTAATTCTTTATTAAAGGAAGAAAATAATAGTTTTATCATCGATGGTTTTCCAAGAACTATTAACCAAGCAAAAATGCTTGATAATCTTCTTGGCAAATTAAATATAGAAAACTACAAAGTTATTTATATGGATTTACCTTATGAAGAAGCTAAAAATAGAGTACTTGGACGATTAATTTGTCCAAAATGTGGAAAATCTTATAATGAACTTGTTTCATCTTTAATGCCTAAACAAGACGGTATTTGTGATAACTGTAATTCAAAACTTGATAAAAGAAGTGATGATACAGAAGAAACATTTAAAGAAAGATTTGATACATATGTTATAAATACTAAACCAATATTAGATTATTATATTGGAATTAATAAACTTATAAATATTGATGCATCTAAAAATGCTGAAGATATTTTTAAGGATATAGAAACTTATGTTGCCGAGGTGAAGTAGTAGTGATCAATATCAGAAGTGATAGAGAAATAGATATTATGAAACAAGCTGGAAAAATAAATTTTCTAGCTCACTTGGAACTAAGAAAACACCTAAAACCTGGTATAACTACAAATGAACTTAATAATATAGCTGATAAATTTATACGTAGTTTAGGCGGAAAACCATCATGTTTAAATTATGAAGGCTTTCCAAAAAGTATTTGTATATCAGTAAATGATGAAGTTGTACATGGGATTCCATCAAATCGAAAATTAAAAAATGGAGATGTTGTATCTATTGATTTTTGTACTGAATATCAAGGATACCAAAGTGATAGTGCTAATACATATATCATTGGTGATGCTCCAAAAGAAGTTGTTAACTTGGTGGAAAATACAAAAAAAGCATTATATATAGGGTTGAGTCAAATTAAACCTGGTGCTAAAATAGGTGACATAGGAAATGCGATTGAGACGTTTGCTCATGAACATGGACTTAGTGTTGTTGAAGAACTAGTTGGTCATGGTGTCGGAACTGATATGCATGAAGAACCTGATGTACCAAACTATGGTAAAAAAGGAACTGGTGTAACACTAAAAAAAGGAATGGTTATAGCTGTTGAACCAATGCTTAATTTAGGTACTAAAGAAATTGGTATTTTAGATGATGATTGGACAATAGTTACAGAAGACGGCATGCCATCTGCCCACTTTGAACACACAGTTGTGGTAACCGATGATGGATATGAAATTTTAACAGGAGATAAAGAATAATGGCGAAAAATAACAATTCCCAAAAAAAAGAAGAAAAAATTGAAGTAGAAGGTAAAGTTCTTGAGGTAATTAAATCTGGAGATTTTATCGTAGAACTTCCAAATAAGCATACTGTTGTAGCCTACGTTTCTGGTAAAATACGCGTTAACTCAATTCGTATCTTACCAGGTGATACAGTTGTTGTAGAATTATCCCCTTATGACTTAACACGTGGGCGCATTACATGGAATAAAAGATAGGAGATATGTATTATGAAAGTAAGACCATCTGTAAAAAAGATATGTAAGAAATGTAAAATCATAAGAAGAAAAGGTAAAGTTATGGTTATTTGTGAAAACAAAAAACATAAACAAACTCAAGGTTAATAGGAGGAAAATGTTAAATGGCACGTATTAAAAATATTGAATTACCAGCTAATAAACAAATTAAAATTGGTTTAACTGCTATTTATGGTGTAGGTCGTCCTTTAGCACTTCAAATTTGTGAAGCTGCAAAAGTAGATCCATCTAAAAAAGTTAAAGATTTAACTGATGATGAAGTTAACAAATTACGTAAAGAACTTGAAGTTCATACTGTTGAAGGTGATTTACGTCGTGAAGTTCAAATGAACATCAAAAATAAAATGGAAATTAATTGCTACCAAGGAACTAGACATAAAAAAGGTTTACCTGTTAGAGGTCAAAGAACATCTAGAAATGCTAAGACTCGTAAAGGTAAAGGTAAAGTAGTAGCAAATAAGAAGAAAGTAGGAAAGTAGGAGGATAATTATGGCATATAATACAAGAAAAAGAAAAGTAAAGAAAAATATACCAGAAGCTGAAGCTCATATCCATTCAACTTACAATAATACTATCGTTTCTATTTGTGAAAAAAATGGTAATGTAATATCTTGGGCATCTGCTGGTACTATCGGATATAAAGGTAGTAAAAAGAAAACTCCATTTGCTGCTGGTGTAGCTTCTGAAGCTGCTGCTAAAGCTGCTATGGAACAAGGTGTTGTAAAAGTAGAAGTTTTTGTTAAAGGACTTGGTTCTGGACGTGAAAACGCTATTCGTTCTCTTCAAACTGCTGGTTTAGAAATCACTTCAATTAATGATCAAACACCAGTACCACATAATGGTTGTCGTCCACCAAAGAGACCTAGAAATTAATTTGGATAAAGGAAGGGTTTAGAGTATATGATAAGTTTTGAAAAACCAGAATATAAAATAGCTGAATATGTTGAAAGTAATCACTATGGAAAGTTTGAACTAGAACCTCTTGAAAGAGGATTTGCAATTACAATTGGAAATGCTTTAAGAAGAGTTATGTTATCAAGCTTACCAGGTAGTGCTATTACTACAGTAAAAATTGATGGAGTTTTACATGAATTCCAAAAAATTGAAGGTGTTGTAGAAGACGTTACTACTATCGTTTTAAATTTAAAAGGAGTAGTACTTAAAAATCATTCTCAAGAAGTTAAAACAATTAGACTTTCTGCAAGTAAAGAAGGTGTTGTAACTGCTGGAGATATTGAAAAAGATGCAGACATCGAAATTATGAATCCAGATCACGTAATTTGTACACTTGTTAAAGGTGGAAAAATTGATATGGAAATGACTGTTAATAACGGAAAAGGTTATGTTGAGGCTAAAGAAAACAAAAAGTTATTCTGCGAAGGTAAACCTGAAGTTATTGCAATTGATTCATCATATTCACCAATCGAATTAGTTAAGGTTGAAGACGAAAAAACTCGTGTTGGTCAAAATGAAAACTTTGATAAATTAACAATGCATGTTTATACAAACGGAAGTATAACTCCAGAAGAAGCTATGGCTTTATCTGCAAAAATTTTAATTGAACATTTCAATATTATTGCTGACTTAAATGCTATTAGTAATGTTTCTGGATTAATGCAAGAAAAACAAGTAGATAATATCACAAAAACTTTAGAGACTCCAATTGAAGAAATAGAATTCTCTGTAAGAGCATATAACTGCTTAAAGAGAGCTAATATTCATACTGTTCAAGACTTAATTAATAAAAGAGAAGTTGAAGTTACTAAGATTAGAAACTTAGGTAAAAAATCACTTAAAGAAGTTATTGATAAAGTTCATGAAATGGATCTTAAGTTCCGTGATTAGTAAGGAGAATAATTATGGCATATAGAAAATTAGGAAGAGAATCAAGAAAAAGAAGAAGTATCCTAGCTGGACTTACAAAAACTGTTATATTAAATGAATCAGTAGTTACTACTGAAGCTAGAGCTAAAGAAGTAAGAAAATTTGTTGATAAAATGATTACTTACGGAAAAAGAGGAACTTTAGTATCTCGTCGTAAAGCACTTGCTTTTGTTCATAATGATAATGAAGTTGTATCAAAAGTATTTAATGATTTAGCTAAACGTTATGAAACTAGAAATGGTGGTTATACACGTATTATTAAATTAAATGAACGTGTTGGTGACGATGCTCTAGAAGTTAAACTAGAATTAGTATAATTAAATCGGATTTATGTCCGATTTTTTTATTTTTTTAAAGCCCTTTTTATTGAAATAAAACCCTTAATATGTTAGTATGTTAATAGAATAAGGGTGTTGATAGTATGCAATCAAATATATTTGAATTAATAGATCTTTTAGTAAAAATGGCTGGTTCAAAATCTAACATAGATGAATTAAAAGCTGAACTAGCAGATACTGAAAAAAGAATAGATAAAACTGAGAAAAAACTTGAAAGTCTTGAACAAGAAATGACAGATGAAAAGTATTTTGATGCTTCTAGTGAAATCGTTGATAGAAACATAAAAATTTCTCTTGTTAAAAAAATACAAAAGATTAATCGAGTAAAAAAAGACTTAGAAAAAGAACTTGATAATATTAAAGGTGAGGAAGTTTCTGTTCATAGTGATTTAAAACAAGTACGCGAAGAAATAACAGCAGCTAATAATTACAATGATATTATTAATAAAAATGAATCTGATAATGAAGCGTATACAAACATGGTTGCATCAGAAAATGATCGTATATCTCGTTTAATTTCTAAGAAAACTGATCTTGAAGACAAGTATAACAAAGTTCAAAAGAAGGTTGAATACTTGGCTTTATCAATTGCTGAAGCAGATGATAAAATTAAGAAAGAAGAAGCTAGACTAAAAGAAGTTGAAGAAAATCTAGCTAACATTAGAGCATATATCGACATTGATGAAAAAGCAAAAGACGAAAATAAATATATTGAAATTAAAAATCAACTTGATGATTTAGTTAAGCACAAAGAAGAAATACTTAATGATGCAGCATTTATAGCAAGTAACATAAAAGAAAAAATAGCTAACGAAGATAAAGATGGAATGGATGAAGAATTTGAAAAACTTCTAGACATAGTAAAAAATATTCCATACATGGATCTTGAAAATAGTGAAATTGAAGTTGAAAAGAATAAATTAGATGAAGAATTAAAAAAATATGATGAGTCAATATCTAATAAAGAATATCAAACAATGGATAAAGAGTTCATTGAAGAAAGAATTCAATACTTAGATGAAATGTTAAAGAAAATTAGTTCACGTATTAATGGTTTAAATGATCGAAAAAGCGAATTAATAGATGATAATAATTTATTAAGTAATAAAATATTTAAAGCTGAAATTCAATTAAAAAATATAGACTCAAGTTTAATTGATTATGAATCATATGATTATGAATCAGAGGATTTACCTAAATCAGTTGTTCAAGCTTCAAATAATAAGTTAATTGAAGAAAAAGAAAACATTTCAAATATAACTAATAATTATCGTGAGGATTTAGTAAATAACATTGCTGAAATAAATGTAATTGAAGAAAATCTAGATGCTTTAAACTCTGAAATAAGTTCTAAGGAAATAGAACTTGATGAGTTAAATAAAAAACTTGCACTAAATACTAAGTCAACTAATATTCTTGAAGAAGAAAAAGATAAAATTAAATTAGAAAGAATTAACACTAAGATAACTAATTTAAAAAATAGAGAACAATTTAGTAAATCTTTATCAGAGATTTCTGACGAGTTTGAAATGCTTTTATCTTCACTTGAATTTAATGGTAAGAATGTTGTAAAAAATATAGATATTCAAAAAGTAGACATTCCTGAATTAAATGTTGAAGAAACTTTAGATGATGCTGAAATCGCAGTTAACCCTGAAGAAATAAATTTGGATATAAAAGAAGAAATAGCACCACAAGAAGAAAAGTTAATATCTGAAGATGAAGAAAAGTTAATTCCAGAAATAGAAGAAGAAAATGAAGAAAGTATTTTCCCTTTTATTGCTGAAGAAGAAACAAAGTCAGATGAAAAACTTAGAGTAGTTGAAGTAATTCCAATATCAGATGATGAAACATCGGAATCAGATAATAAAGATTTTATGGTTAATGATTTTCAAGATGATGATTATGTTGATTTAAATACAGCATTTACAACATTGGAGGAAAACTAATATGAAGATGGAATTAAATACAATTGTTAGATTGTCTAATGATGAAAAATTTATTGTTCTAAACGAACTTGACCACGAAAATAGAAAATATTATCTAACTATGGGTGTTATCGGAGATAAAGATGTTGATTCAACAAAAGTAGTTATATTAGAAGAACTTATGGATGAGAACGGATATTTTATCGAAAAGGTAACTGATTCAAAATTACTTATTGAATTAACAAAAAAATTTAAAGAACAAATATAAAAAGAAGCCTTTATTTAAGGCTTTTTTCATTGTTTACTTTTCTTGCCTATTATATTATAATAATTAGTGAAAAAAGGAGAATATATATGGAACTAAAGGGTAGTAAAACAGAAGCTAATTTAATGGCTGCTTTTGCAGGAGAAAGTCAAGCAAGAAACAAATATACTTACTATGCTTCAAAAGCAAAAAAAGAAGGTTATGAACAAATTGCAGCCATATTTGAAGAAACTGCAAATAATGAAAAAGAACATGCAAAAATGTGGTTCAAACAACTTCATGGTGGAGAAGTTCCATCTACTATAGAAAATTTAAAAGATGCAGCAAATGGTGAAAATTATGAATGGACAGAAATGTATGAAGAATTTGCTAAAACTGCTGAAGAAGAAGGATTTGATGAAATAGCTCGTTTATTTAGAGGTGTTGGTCAAATCGAAAAACATCATGAAGAAAGATATTTAAAATTAGTTGATAATATTGATAACAACTTAGTCTTTAAAAAAGACGAAGAAGTTGTATGGATATGTAGAAATTGTGGACATGTATACTATGGAAAAGAAGCTCCAGCAGTATGTCCGATCTGTAATCATAAACAATCATACATGGAAATGAAAGCAGATAATTATTAATAATTGTTACAATGATCATATACTAAGTAGTTATATATAGTATTTAGAAGAGAATAGATACATTTGCTGGGAGTATCTTAAATTAATGTATATAATGAATTTCATATATAGGAGTAATAATCGGCTTATTACCGTTAACAATAAGAAAGTGCATGAAATCATGAAATAAGGTGGTACCACGGATTATTATATTCGCCCTTATGTTTATGATTTTTTTTGTTATAAAAAGAAAGGAAATATTTATGAAAGAAAAAATTGATAATATAAAACAAGAATTAGACAAAGATATATTAAATGTTAAAAATGGACAAGACATAGTAGATATAAAAGCTAAATACATAGGAAAAAATGGATGTATAAGTGATCTTACAAAAAACATGAAGGATCTATCTCCAGAAGAGAGAAAAGAAGTTGGTCAACTATCTAATGAAATAAAAAATTATGCAACTAATTTAATTTTAGGAAAAGAAGAAGAAATAAATACCGCAATTTTAAATGAAAAATTGGCAAAAGAATCTATCGATATTTCATTACCAGCAACAGAAATTCCTACTGGTGCTCCAAGCATCCTTGAAAAAGTAATTGAAGATTTTGAAGAAGTGTTCATGTCTATGGGATATGATGTTGTAGATGGGCCTGAATTGGAAGAAGATAGATTTAACTTCGAATTACTAGGATTGCCAAAAGGTCACCCAGCAAGAGATGCTCAAGATACATTCTATGTAAAAGGTGATGAACTATTATTAAGAAGTCACACATCTCCAGTTCAAGCAAGAGTAATGCTATCAAAAGAAGGTAAAGAACCTGTTAGAATGATTTGTCCTGGAAAAGCATACAGGAGAGACGATGATGATGCAACACATTCACATCAATTTACTCAAATTGAGGGATTAATTGTTGATAAAGATATAAAACTATCTGATTTAAAAGGAACTGTAACTGTTATATGTAAAAAATTATTTGGTGAAGATACAGTAACTAGATTTAGACCATCATATTATCAATTTACAGAACCTTCAGTTGAGATGGATATTTCTTGCTTTAATTGTAAGGGTAAAGGTTGTAACATTTGTAAAAACACGGGTTGGATAACAATAGGTGGAGCTGGCGTTGTTCATTATGACGTTTTAAAAGGATGTGGATTTGATCCAGAAAAATGGAGTGGATTTGCATTTGGTTTTGGAGCAGAAAGATGTGCAATGCTTAAATATGGAATTTCAGATATTAGAACATTCTATAATGTTGATTTAAGAGAATCTAATACATTTGATAGAAGGGAGGAAAACTAATATGATATCACTTAATTGGGTTAAAGATTACATAGATCTTGATGGTGAAGATTTAAAAGAATTAGCTGATAAAGTAACTAAAGCAGGTATTAATGTAGAAGCAGTTATTTCAAATCATATTAATAATTTAGTTATTGGAGAAGTAATTTCTTGTGAAATGCACCCAGATTCTGATCACTTACATGTATGTATTGTTAATACTGGCAGTGAAGAAGTTCAAATCGTATGTGGTGCACATAATGTAAGAAAAGGTATAAAAGTTATAGTTGCTCTTCCTGGGGCAGTATTACCTGGTAATTTTGAAATTAAGGCTGGAAAAATTAGAGGCGTAGAATCAAATGGTATGATTTGCGCGCTATTTGAACTAGGTTTAGAAGAAAAAACTGAAGAAAACTATGCTAAAGGGATTCATGAACTACCACTTGATGCACCAGTTGGTAAGGATGCTATGGATTATCTAGGATGTGATGATACATTATACGAACTAGATGTTCATAAACATAGAAATAATGATTGTTACTATCATATAGGTTTTGCTCATGAAATTGGAACAGTTTTAGGGAAAAAGGTTAAATACCCTGAAGCTAAATATACTGAAGTTAATGATGATGTTAATAGTTATGTAACATTAAAAGTAGAAACTGAAAAATGTCCATATTATATTGGTAAGATGGTTAGAAATGTAAAAATAGGTGAATCTCCAGAATGGATTAAGAAAAGAATTACAGCTGCAGGTATGAGACCTATTAATAATGTTGTCGATATTTCTAACTTCGTTATGCTTGAATATGGACAACCAACACATTTCTTTGATGCAGATAAGCTTGGAAAAGTTGTAGCCGTTAGAGATGCCAGAGATGGAGAAAAATTAACAACTCTTGATGAAGTTGAAAGGGAGCTTACATCAAATGATATCGTAATTACTGATGGTGAAAAACCAACATGTATTGCTGGTGTTATGGGTGGGCTTAATACAGAAGTTGATGAAAATACAAAAAATATCTTTATTGAAGCTGCAATATTTGATGCATTTTCAATTACTAAAACTGCATCAAGATTAAATCTAAAATCTGAAGCATCTAAAAGATACGGTAAAGGTTTAAATTTTGAATATACTAACCAAGCAATGGATAGATGTTGTTCATTACTTGAACAATATGCATCAGGTGAAGTATTAAAAGGTGTTTTAACTTATGATACTGTTGATAAGTCTGAAAAAGTAATTGATGTAACTACTGAAGACTTAAATGGTGTTCTAGGAATGAAAATGAGTAATGAAGATGTTGAAAAGCAATTAGATAAATTAGATTTTAAGTATGAATTAAAAGATAATTTATTCCATATTACTATTCCTAGAAGAAGATTAGATGTTGAAGCCAATAAAGCTGACTTAGCTGAAGAAATAGGAAGACTATATGGATATAATAACCTTGAAGATACCCTTCCTAATGTAGGAACAAAAAGAGGAGTTTACGTAGGAGATGTTGCTCTTCGAAAAAATATTTCCAAAAGACTTAGAACTCTTGGTTTAACCGAGGTTAGAACATATACATTAACTAATGAAAAAGATGCTAATATGTTTAATTATGATGAAAAAGAAATACTTGCATTACCCAATCCAATGTCTCTTGATAAAGGATTCGTTAGAGTTTCAATTATCCCATCACTATTAAAAACATATGAGTATAACAAATCAAGAAAAATTGAAAATATAAATATATATGAAATTGCTAAAACATATGATAAAAATTTTGTAGAAGATCATAAAGTTGCAATGCTTATAAATGGTAACTATATGAATAATACAGTAAATAATATAAATGTTAAAGCTGACTTCTATTTATTAAAAGGTATAATTGAAAACTTACTTAAATATTTAGGTTTCAAAAATAGATATTCTTTTGAAAAAGTAGAAATTAAAGAACTACACCCTGGTGTATCTGCAAAAATATTAATTGATAGAAAAGAAGTTGGAGCTATTGGTAAAGTACATCCATCTTTATACAAAGATGATATATATGTATGTGAATTATCAATGACTAAATTATATGAATATTCAATTAAAACGCTTAAATTTAAAGAAGCTTCTAAATATCCATCTATTAAGAAGGATGTAGCATTTATTGTTGATAATAGTATTAATAATAGTGATATTGAATCAGCAATCAAAAAAGCAGGAGGAAGACTTCTTGATAGCGTTGAAATCTTTGACATATATAAAGAAATACAACCAGGTAAAAAATCAATGGCATATAATTTAGTATTTAAAGATGATACAAGAACTCTTTCTGATGAAGAAGTTATGGAAGTATTTAATAATGTAATTAAATATGTTGAAACAAACTTAAATGCAGAATTAAGAAGTAATTAAATAAAAAAATTCAAGATAATTAAATCTTGAATTTTTTTATTTATTATTTTGTTTTATAAATATCTTTATATGTTCCAGTATATTCATAACCTTCTAGAGTATTAGTTCTAGACCACTTAGTATCAATTATTTTAATATATACAGTAACATAATCAGTATGATCATATATTTCTTTAGCACCTCTAATTAAAGCACTATTAATTTCATCTTCATATTCAGGTACTTTAGCAATCTTATCACAGTTATACATATCTTGATTATAACAATATCTATTATAAACAATTTTATAAGTATAAGTTTCATATTCACCAGATGTTGGTTTAGTAGTTGATGCATCTCCATATTTAACCATCTTATATTCTGTGTATAAATAGTTGTTTGGATCACTCATTATTTTATTTGCATCTATTTCATTTGTAGTTGATGTAGAAGTTTGTGAACTTGTACTTGATGAAGTGCTTGTTCCAGTTTGTGAAGTTCCTTCTTTAATTGTTACAGTAGTTGTAGTTGTTGAATAACTTGAACTACTTGATGAACTAGAAGAACTTGTTGTTTTAGTATAGCTTGAACTACTTGATGAACTAGAACTTGAAGAACTAGAGCTTGATGATGAAGTTTTTACAGCACCACTATTAGATTTTGATGTGTTCTTAGTTGTTTTAGTTCCACTATTAGATTTTTGTGTAGTGTTTGTAGAAGTACTATTAGTATTATTAGTATTGCTATTAGTGTTATTAGTATTTGTGTTTGTATTAGTATTGTTATTATTAGTATTTGTATTAGTGTTAGTATTATTATTGATTGTTTTTGTATTATTGTTATTGTTATTATTATTAGTTTTTTTGTTATTTTTCTTTTCTACTTTAGAATTTAATAAAGTATCTTTACTAATTGTTGTTAAAATTGAATCTGCTTCATTTTTACATTTTAAGTATACTTTTAAATTATAGTAATAATTATCAATTTTAGTTATTTGTCCATATGATGATTGTGTTGAACATTCATTACCATTTTTATCATATATACCTTTAATTTGTTTATTTTCAATTAGTTCATCTAAAGAAACCTTAACTCTTTGATTTTCATATTTTGGTAAGTTTTCTTCATCAAAATATTTGATATATTCTTGTTTTAAAGTTTGAAGGTTATCATCCATTGATTTACCCTTAACTTTATTATTAGAATTATTGTTTTTGAATAAGTAAATTAAATAGCTTATAAGTAGAATTAAAAGTATTAATAACAATAGCTTTAGAATAACTGCAAACCAGTTAATTTTCTTTGCAACAAATTTCTTATCTTCGTACATAAAATATACCCCCTAAAAAATAACTTTTGTCAGTAATTTATGTTATCACAACCCCATTTTAATGTCAATTAGTATTAAATATATAGAAAAGTAAAAGAATTACATAAAAAAAGCAATAATTTTTAAGATTTGTGTTAAAATATATGTCGAAAAGGTGATTAATATGGATAAGATCATTATAAAAGGTGCAAGAGAGAACAATTTAAAAAATATAAATTTAGAACTACCAAAAAATAAACTTATTGTTATGACAGGTGTTTCAGGTTCAGGTAAAAGTAGTTTAGCTTTTGATACTATATATGCAGAAGGCCAAAGAAGATATGTTGAATCTTTAAGTGCTTATGCACGCCAATTTTTAGGTAATAGTACTAAACCAGATGTTGATTCTATTGAAGGTCTTTCACCAAGTATATCAATCGATCAAAAATCAACAAATAAAAATCCAAGATCAACTGTTGGAACAATAACAGAGATATATGATTATTTAAGATTATTATTCGCTCGTATTGGAGTTCCATATTGTCCAACTCATAAAGTACCAATTACAAGCCAAACAATCGAAGAAATGACTAACAAAGTCATGAATTTTGATGTTGATACAAAAATAGAAATTCTATCACCAATAATTCATGGTGAAAAGGGTACTCATCAAGATGTATTTGATAACTTGAGAAAACTAGGTTACTCTAGGGTAAGAGTTAATAAGGAAATGTATGATTTATCTGAAGAAATAAAATTGGATAAAAATACAAAAGATAATATAGATGTTGTAATAGATAGAGTTAAAGTAAAACCTGAAGAAAGATCAAGAATATTTGAGTCAATTGAAGCAAGTTGTAAGTTAGCTCATGGAAAAGTAGTTATAAATGTTATCGGTGGAGAAGAAATATTAATGAGTGAAAACTATGCTTGTTTAAAATGCGATTACTCATTAGCTGAACTAGAACCAAGATTATTCTCATTTAATGCTCCGTATGGTGCGTGTGATTCATGTAAAGGTCTTGGATCCAAGCTACAGATAGTGGAAGAATTAGTAGTTCCAGATGAATCTAAATCAATAAATGATGGAGCTATAGTTCCTTTCAATTTAGATAATAATATTGGCTCAACACAATTAATTACATTATGTGAAGAATATAATATAGATATGAACAAACCTTTTTCAGAATTAACAAGAAAAGAAAAAGATTATGTGTTATATGGTTCAGATAAACCTCTTTCAATAAAATATGTTTCTAAAAATGGTAATACAAGATATACGACTGAATATTTTGAAGGAATTATTAACAATCTTCAAAGAAGATATATGGAAACATCAAGTGCATGGATTAGAGAATGGCTTGAAAGATTTATGGTTGAAACTGAATGTGAATCATGTCATGGAAAAAGATTAAGACCTGAAGTACTTTCTATATATATAAATGATAAAAATATTATAGATGTAACTGAAATGTCTATAAGAGATATTAGAAAATTTATGAAATCCTTAAAACTAACAAAAGAGCAAGAAGAAATATCACGTTTAATTATTAATGAAATAAATAATAGATTAGAGTTCTTAGATAATGTCGGACTTAATTATTTAACACTTGCAAGAAGTGCTGGTACACTCTCAGGTGGTGAAAGTCAAAGAATTAGATTGGCAACACAAATTGGAAGTAAATTATCCGGTGTATTATATGTTCTTGATGAACCATCTATAGGTCTTCATCAAAAAGATAATGATAGATTAATTAATTCTCTAAAACAAATGAGAGATTTAGGTAACACATTAGTTGTTGTAGAACATGATACTGATACTATGTTGGCAGCGGATTATCTAGTTGATATTGGGCCAGGTGCTGGTGATAATGGTGGAGAAGTAATGGCTGCTGGAACACCAGAAGAAGTAATGAAAATAAAAGAAAGTATAACAGGCCAATATCTATCTGGTAAACAAAAAATTGAAGTACCTAAGAAGAGAAGAAAAGGTAATGGTAAATATATTAAAATTAAAGGTGCTGAAGAACATAATTTAAAGAAAGTAAATGTAGATATTCCACTTGGAAAATTTGTTTGTGTAACTGGAGTATCAGGTTCTGGTAAATCGTCTTTAGTTAATGAAATACTATATAAGTATTTAGCTAATAAGATAAATAGAAACAAGGTTATACCTGGTAAACATAAAAAAATCGAAGGTGTTGAAAATATAGATAAGGTAGTACAAATTACACAAGATGCTATTGGTAGAACACCTCGAAGTAATCCTGCAACATATGTTGGTGTATTTGATGATATTAGAGATGTATTTGCTGAAACTAAAGAAGCTAAAATGCGTGGATATACAAAGTCAAGATTTTCATTTAATGTAAAAGGTGGAAGATGTGAAGCTTGTTGGGGAGATGGTATCAAAAAAATAGAGATGCATTTCTTGCCAGATGTTTATGTACCATGTGATGTATGTCATGGTAAAAGATATAATAGTGAAACACTAGATATTAAATTTAAAGGTAAAAACATTTCTGAAGTATTAGATATGAGAGTAAGTGAAGCATTAGAATTTTTTGATAATGTTCCAAAAATTAAAACAAAACTTCAAGCAATGTATGATGTAGGAATTGATTATATTAGATTAGGTCAAAGCGCAACTACATTATCTGGTGGAGAAGCTGGAAGAGTAAAACTTGCAAAAGAACTTCAGAAAAAACCAACTGGTAAATCAATATTTATTTTAGATGAACCAACAACAGGTCTTCATAGTGATGATATTAGAAAACTATTAAATATATTAAATAGAATTGTTGATAATGGTGATACAGTTTTAGTAATAGAACATAATTTAGATGTTATAAAAGTAGCTGATTATATTATCGATTTAGGACCTGATGGTGGTGATGGTGGAGGAGAAATAGTTGCAACCGGAACACCAGAAGAAGTAAGTAAAGTAAAAGGTTCTTACACAGGAGAATATTTAAAAAAAGTTTTAAAATAAAAAAGTTATATATACCACGTATATAACTTTTTTATTTCAAATATCTATTTTATAGATTATAATATTTAATGAAAGGATATGATATTTATGGATCCTATAATGATTAGACTATTCGGAGTAGAAATTCGTTGGTACTCATTTTTACTTTTAGTTGCAGTAGTTGTTGCTATGTTAATTTTAAAAAGAGAAGCTAAAAGATTTAATATGAACTGGGATTTTATATTTAATCTTGCATTTTGGACTATATTATTTGGAATATTAGGCGCAAGACTATATTATGTTATTTTTAACTGGGAGACATATTCAAAAGATTTATTAAGTATATTTAAGGTATGGCAAGGAGGACTTGCTATTCATGGAGGATTAATTGCTGGAGCATTAACTTTATTTATATATTGTAAAAAAGTAAAAGCTAATACCATAAAGATTATTGATATGGCACTTCCATCAGTTATTATTGCTCAAGCAATAGGTAGATGGGGTAACTTCTTTAATAGTGAAGCATTTGGTAGTGTAGTTAGTCTTGCTAAATTAAAATCTCTTCATATACCTAAGTTTATTATAGATGGTATGTATATAGAGGGAGTTTATAGACAACCAACGTTCTTTTATGAATCAATTTGGTGCTTACTTGGTTTTATACTTTTACTATTTATTAGAAGAAATAAATATACAAAATTAGGAACTATTACAGGTGTATATTTAATGTGGTATTCAACAGGTAGATTCTTCATTGAAAGATTAAGAACAGATTCTCTTATGCTTGCTGGATTTAAAGTAGCTCAAATAATATCAATAATATTATTTATTGTAGGTCTTGTGATAGTTATCAGAAATACGAAAAAAGGTAAGTTTGAAAACTTATATAATTCCGATAAGGACAATAATGTAAAATTTTAAGAAAATAAAAACAACACTAATGTGTTGTTTTTTTAATCTATACTTATTTCTTTTGGTAAGTATGGAATATTTAAGTTTCTATCATGTTTACTTTTACTATAGTATGATTCAAATCCATTTTGATTTAATCCATTATAATAATCAGTTACAACATTAATCCAGTGCTGTGAACCGCCGCAATATTTTTTAGACATAGATATAATTTTATCTCGTCCACTATTTTCATCAACACCATAACCGTTATGTAACATTGATACATATTTATAAATTCCATATGCTTCGTTTTTATAACGAACAAAACCGTTACTTCCTCTAATACCACCGATATTATGTTTATTAACAAAGTTATAACTATTTAGTTTGTAACCACACTCACAGTATGCGATTGCTAAAGCAATTGTAGGGTTAACATTTAATACAGTTGAAAACTTATAAACAAGTTCTTCTGGTTTAATATCAGAAAGTTCATATCCGTTATTTGAAGAAATTTCATTTTTATTTAGACCATAATTAACAGGATTTGAATAAATATCATTGATAGTTCTTAAGATAGCTTCTTCTTTTGAACTATAAGTTTTACCATCAATGGTATTATCGTTATTCCATGCATTTATGTCTAAACTAATGATTTCTTCCATCTTCTTATAGATTACATCACTATTTAATTCAAATACTTTAGAATAGAACACTATCATATCGTATGTTGTATCAAATAGTAATGGATTGTCGCTTTTTTTCTTTTGAACTTTAGCTGGTCCTTCTTTAAGACCTAATAGTTCGTTTGTGCTTATTTTTATTTCTTTATCAACAGGTTTATTAAAACTTAATTTCGCAGCACATAAAGTAGTAATAGCACCTGTTATAACAAGTAATAAAAGTAGCACATTTTTAATTTTAAAATGTTTCAATTTATCACCTTTTTTTGCCGCGTGACTATAATTCTACTCTAAAATGACAAAAAAGTCAAATTTTGACCTCTCAATTAGCATAAAATAAGGTATAATATAACCTATATTATTTATGTAATTTTTATGATAAAATAATGTAAGAAAAAGGTGATAAACATGAGATTTTTTAATACATTAAGTAAACAAATTGAAGAATTTATTCCTCGAACTGAAGGCGTTGTAAATATGTATACTTGTGGACCTACAGTTTACCATTACCAACATTTAGGAAACTTAAGAACTTATATTTTAGAAGATATATTTGAAAAAACTTTTAAATATTTAGGTTATAAAGTAAATAGAGTAATGAATATTACTGATGTAGGACACTTAAAAAGTGATGGCGATGAAGGCGAAGATAAAATGGTTATCGCTATGGAAAGAGAACATAAAACATCTCATGAAATTGCTAAGTTCTATACTGATGATTTTAAAGAAAATTGTGATCTATTAAATATTAGATGGCCTGATACTGTAGTTCCTGCAACAACTGAAATAGATATGTATATTAAAATGATTACAAAACTATTAGATGATGGCTATGCTTATGAAAGTAATGGAAATATTTATTTTGATACTTCTAAAATGCCAAATTATTACGAATTATCAGGAAGAAAAGAAGAAGATTTAATTACTGCTAGTCGTGATGATGTAGAAGAAGATGTAAATAAAAGAAACCCAGCTGATTTTGTATTATGGTTTACTAATTCAAAATTTGGTAATCAAGAACTTCAATGGGATAGCCCTTTTGGAAGAGGATTCCCAGGATGGCATATTGAATGTTCTGGTATATCTATAAAACATCTAGGAGAATATTTAGATATCCATTTTGGCGCTGAAGATGCTGTTTTCCCACACCATACAAATGAAATTGCTCAAAGTGAAGCTTACTTAGGTCATAAATGGTGTAATTATTGGGTTCACTTATCATGGCTTTTAACAAATAATATTAAAATGAGTAAAAGTCTAGGTCATGTTATAACTGCTAAAACATTAAAAGAAGAAGGATTTAATCCTCTTGCATTCAGATATTTCATTTTAACTTCTTACTATCATAAACAAGTAAATTTTACTTATGAAACTCTAGAGCAAAATCAAAAAGCATATTTAAAATTACTAAATAAGATTAATGCAATTAAACCTGAAGGCTCAAAAGATGAAAAATTATTTATTGAGTATGATAATAAATTTAAACAATATCTTGAAAATGATATTGCCACAAGTAATGCAATAACACTTGTATATGATTTATTAAAAGATGATAGTGTTAATAACACTACTAAATTAGAATTAATTAAATCATGGGATAAAGTATTAAGTTTAGATTTAATTAAAGAAGACGAAAAAAGAAGTGACCATGATGAAATCATGAAGCTTATTGAACAAAGAAATCAAGCTAAACAAAATAAAGATTATCAAAAAGCTGATGAAATAAGAAATATGTTATTAGAAAAAGGAATTATGTTGGTAGATTCAAGAGAAGGTACAACATACAAGGAGGTATAATGTGACTCTAAATATAATATTAATAGTTGGAATCATTGCTCTTCCAATGCTTGCACAACTATATATAATGTCTACATATAAAAAATATAAAAAAGTAGAAAATACTGGAAAACTTTCTGGTTTTGAAGTAGCTAGAAAGGTACTAGATGCCAATGGACTAAATGATATTGATATAGTGTCTACTCCAGGAGAGTTAACTGATCACTATGATCCTCGAAGAAAAGTAGTAAGATTATCAACAGATATATTTGATGGAACAAGCGTTGCTGCACTTGCTGTTGCAGCACACGAATGTGGACATGCTGTTCAAGATGATAAAGGTTATGCCTTAATGCGTATTAGATCTTTATTAGTACCAGTTGTTAACATTGGAACTAGTTTATCATACTATGTAATTTTAATTGGATTTATTTTTCAATTAATTAATTTAGTATATATTGGAATAGGTCTTACAGCTCTTGGACTATTATTTCAAATTGTAACTCTTCCAGTTGAAATTGATGCAAGTAAGAGAGCAGGAGAAAATATTAGAGTACTTGGTATTGCTGGTGCAGGAGATATGTCAGGTGCAAAAAGCGTTTTAACAGCTGCAGCTATGACATATTTAGCCGGTGTGTTAGCTTCTGCATTACAAATTGCAAGACTATTAATTATTGCTTTAGGCCGTAGAGATTAAAATCTACGGTTTTTATTTACAAAAATATAGTAAAGTTACTAATTCTTATTAATTTTTTTATTTTTATTTTTGATATACTTATGATAGGAAGTAGGGAGTAGTTATGACTAGTAGTAGTGAAGAAAAAATTACTATAAACAAGAAACTATTAGAACGCATGATTAAATATGTTGATAGTTCTTTTTGTGAGTTTAATGTTGTTGATAATGAAACCCTATCTTTAAGTCAAAAAGAATATAATAAAATTCGTAATTTATTTAGTATGAAAATAAGTGATAAATTAATTAATTCTGTATCTGATATTAAATCAGGTGACTTAAAAGAGTTAGATAAACTATACAATAATTATATAAATATAACTTATAATGAAATAAGAAATAAAGCTAACCAAGAAAAAGGAATTAGATATACAAAAGAAGAACTAATTAAACTTGGATTAAAAGTATTAGATAAAGTAGAAGAAATAAAACAAATTCCATCAGTTATTAATGAAATAAAACAAAGAATTAGAGAAATACGTATAAGTGATATTTCATCTCCAATTTTATCTATTGATAAAGAGTTTAAAGATTTAGTAGAAAAAGGTGGTAGTTTAAAAGACTACGAAACTATTAAAACCTTCTTAGATATCATATTAAGAAAAACATATGTAGGAAATATTACGAAGATATATAGTAATGATATAAATAATAAAAGTGATATTAATTTATTAGTGTCTGAAGATGATAATGGCTACTTACTAACAAAGGATAATATTGCTAATTTTACTTATGGATTAATATTAAATCCAGAAGATATAGTTTGTGCACATAATATTGGAGATGATAAAAATTTATTTTTATCATTTAACCATATAGATAAAAATGATAATGAAATTATTGTTAAAGATGCAAAACCAAGTGCTATTTATGCAGTTACAATTGGTGAAAGAGATCTTAATAATAATTATAATTGCGCAAGTAAGTTACTTGAAAAATATCCAAATATACCGCTTATTGAAATAGATTTAAATAAGTATTTATCAAAAGAAGATATCAAAGAATATATTAATGGATTTATTGATGAACTTATCGAAGAAAAAGGTGTAGTATTTAATAATAAAGATGAATCTTTTTATAGAAATTTTGATAAATTCTATGATGAATTCTTATCTATTAAATCGGGACCATTTGATAGAACAAATATAATTAATTTATTTGAACATAACTATAATTTGCTTTATGGACCTATTTATGATGATTTAAACAACGTATTTACTAATCAATTAACTGATGAAGAAATTATGTATATATTAAAAAATCATATATCACATGAAGATTTTATCTTTAGATATAAACTTATTACATTTGAAATGTTAAATCGTTTCTGTGAAAGATATAAAGATTTTAAGGATAACGAAATATTTAATAGAATATGTCCTGGAATTAATGCTATATTATTTTCTATTGAAAATGGTGATGAAAATAAACTTCATTCATTAGTTGAACTATATAATAATAGTGAATCTAAAGATACTTGGTTAATATCTAATTTATTTGATCCTAAACATAAAATAGATAAATCAGAATTAAAGGTAAAAGAAATTGCTGAAAGTATTCAAATGGAATATGATGGTGAACAAGAATTTGTTGATTTCTTAAAATCAAATGATGAAGATAAAAGAACTAGACAAAAATAATATATGAAGATGTAACCTTGAGTTATATCTTTTTAAATGCTAAAATATACGAAACGTTATATATAAATTAATATATTGATAATAATAATTTAAAGGAGGTAATACTATGTTTAATATTTCAAATAAATATAAACCATCAGGTGATCAACCAGAAGCAATAAAAAAACTTGTTGAAGGTATTAAAAGTGGTAAACGCGACCAAGTATTATTAGGTGCAACAGGTACAGGTAAAACATTTACTATGGCTAATGTAATTAAAGAAATAAATAAACCAACATTAGTATTAGCTCATAATAAAACCTTAGCAGGTCAGTTATATGCAGAATTTAAAGAATTATTTCCAAATAATCATGTCGAATACTTTGTATCATATTATGATTATTATCAACCAGAAGCATATGTACCATCTTCTAATACATATATTGAAAAAGATTCATCAGTAAATGATGAAATTGATGAACTAAGACATAGTGCTACATCATCTTTAATTAATTATGATGATGTTATTGTTGTAGCATCAGTGTCATGTATTTATGGTATAGGAGAAAAAGAAGAATATGAAAAAAGTATGTTAGTTTTATCAGTTGGTGATGTTATTGATAGAAGAGTAATTATTAATAAACTAATTGATATGACATATGAAAGAAATGAAATAGATTTTCATAGAGGAACATTTAGATCAAAAGGAGATACCATTGATATTATTCCGGTTAATGAAAAGTCTCATGGTATAAGAATATATTTATTTGATGATGAAATAGAAAAGATATCTTTATTTGATCCATTAACAGGAACATTAATTGAAAACAAAAGAACTGTAGTTATATCTCCAGCGTCACACTTTGTTACTGGGTCTGAAAAGTTGGAAGAAGCTATAAGAAGAATACAAAAAGAATTAGATGAAAGACTTATAGAACTAAAGAAAAATAATAAATTAATAGAAGAACAAAGACTAAGAGAAAGAACTAACTATGATATAGAGATGCTTAAGGAGACCGGTTTTTGTACTGGTATTGAGAACTACTCAAGACATTTAGCATTAAGAGGACCAGGGGAAACACCTTGTTGTTTACTTGATTTCTTTCCAAAAGATTTTGTTATGTTTATTGATGAATCACACGTTACACTTCCTCAAGTAAGAGCTATGTATAATGGCGATAGAATGCGTAAACAAACCTTAGTTGATTATGGATTTAGATTACCTTCAGCCCTTGATAATAGACCTTTAAAATTTGAAGAATTTGAAGAAAAGATAAATCAAGTTGTTTATGTATCAGCAACTCCTGGAGATTATGAACTTGAAAAAACTAATAATGAAGTAGTTGAACAAATTATTAGACCAACAGGTCTACTTGATCCAACTATTGAAGTAAAACCAAGCAAAAATCAAATTGATGACATTGTTGAAGAGATTAAAAAACGTATCGAACTTAATGAAAGAGTGTTAATTACAACTCTTACAATAAGAATGAGTGAAGAATTAACAAACTATTTAAAAGAACTAAATATTAAAGTTGCATACTTACATAGTGAAGTAAAAACTCTTGATAGATTAAAAATTATAAAAGATTTAAGAGAAGGTACGTATGATGTTATAGTTGGTATCAACCTATTAAGAGAGGGATTAGATATACCTGAAGTTAGTTTAATATGTATATTAGATGCTGATAAGCAAGGATTCTTAAGAAGTACTAGAAGTTTAATACAAACAATTGGTAGAGCTGCTAGAAATGCCAAAGGTCATGTAATTATGTACGCAGATGAAGTAAGTGATTCCATGAAAGAAGCTATTAAGGAAACTGAAAGAAGAAGATTAGTTCAAGATAAATATAATAAAGATCATAATATTACTCCTAAAACTATTATTAAACCAATTAGTGAGGTAATAAGTAATAAGATTGTAGAAAAAGTAGAAAAGAAAAATGCTAATAAATCTGATATTAAAAACGCAATTAATGAAATTGAATCTGAAATGAAAAAAGCAGCAGCTAATATGGATTTTGAACGTGCCATGGAATTAAGAGATATATTATTTGAACTTAAAGAGAACGTAAAGTAACGAGCGTTACTTTACGTTTTTACGTTAAGCAAAAAGTAAATCAGATTGTATAGTATCTATAAAAATAATAATATATATTATATAGAGGTGTACGCTATGGATAATAATATTAATGATTTAAATAATGAATACATTGTGAATTATACTAGGGCATTTTCAAAGGAATACCAAGATATGCGTATGATACTTGTTTCAAAAGAATTAAATAAATATATGGATAGTTTTAAATATAAAGCTGAAAGTAAAAATTATGGTGTATATCGTGATGAAAATATTTCTTTGATAAAAACAATGGAAAATATCGTATTTGATAAAATACATAACCTCTTATCAAAACCAGTTCAAGAGTGGTTTGAGAAAAATAATGTTGAAATAAATGGGGAAATATTTAAAGTAATAAATTCTGACAATCCTAACAAAATCAATT
>Ga0310786_10002933_pt1 | contig 25356 bp, 42 predicted proteins | sample AusTroGonzalo_MG_FD_203881 | JGI IMG/M metagenome (GOLD analysis project Ga0310786, IMG submission 203881) | Bovine rumen microbial communities from tropical cattle in Woodstock, Queensland, Australia - Gonzalo_03 (v2) (version 2) | ecosystem: Host-associated > Mammals > Digestive system >...
CTAAAAATTATTCGGTCGGGATCTCTATCTCTTCGTTCCGATACACCAAGTCCACCGAGTACAGTCACTTTCTTTTCCATGTTCTCAATACCATCGGCTTATCTGTTTGAATGTGCGCCTTGAGGTTGTAACATATACCCCCCCCCATGTAACACTCTTGCATTATCCCTGTTCTGTCGTTCTGTATTTCCTATTGCTCCGACTACTTTTATCTTTTTCATACTTCCTGATCGTTTTGATTCGTGCATTTGCGGTTACAACAGTCTGGCTGCACCCCCCCCCTCGAATACACACGATTGTTCTGTTCATATCCCTTTTCGTCAAGCAGGCCTATCTCGATACATTTCTTTTCCATTCTCTTATTACCACAGTCGGGAACTTCGTTTGTGAAGAGGTTTGAGTGTTGCAGCACCCCCCCCTCGACAATACTATTCCCCATTGATGATTCGATATCTTACCGACCATCTTCGGGGTTTTAGTACAGCTCGCCTTTTTCATCTAATTCCACCAACAAATCTAAAGCTTTCTCGGATTTAACTACATATTTGAGAGCTTGTTCTTCTGTCAAATCCTCAAAATAATCTTCAATACACTTTGACAGATCCATCGTGTCCGGAAATGTGTAGTTGTATTCTCCCAGGATTGACAGAGCAAAAGTCCGTTCTCTGTGTTGTGCTACACCGAAGTCAGCCGCATTCAAATCCGTGACATAAGTCGAATATCCGCAACTGTCGAGAAAATCGAGCCATTTTCTGAAATGTGGTCTGTTTTCATCACTCCGGATTGCTGTTACATTTTCCATCAGAAGGACTTGCGGAAGGCTGTCCGTTTCCTTTAATTCCTCAAGAATCCTCTTTACTTGCCATAAAAGACTTGACCGTGTTCCGCTATCTTCAGCAAAACCCATCATCTTCCCGGCAATACTTATATCAGTGCAAAGCCTACGGAAACGAATATGTCATCAAATATGTGTAGTGAGACTTATCCGTTATCCCGAGATCACCCCCCCCTCACTACACTGATATCAGTCGGATCGAAGTCCGTCCCGTGTACGGCGTTATAACTTGCCATTGCATATTTATCAAACTCGACTACCTTGTAATGTTCAAAATCTGCACCCAGATTACGGAGTGCCATTGCCTGACTACCATATCCGGCAAACAACTCTATCAATCTGATCGGTTTGTCAATATTGAATGGCTGTCTGGTATAATCAAAAATCGACATCTGTCCGTTCATGTTCTATCCCTCTAATGCTAACTTTCCACCTAATACTTCAATTAGTTTCTCTGCTATATCCAAAGGCGGAAACTGTGTTCCGGTTTCCCATCGGATGATCGTGTTCACATGGACACCGACCTTTTTAGCTAACCTTTCCTGCGTCATGTGTTTCTTTTTTCTGTGTTCCTTTATCCATATTCCGAAGTCTCTGCTCATAAATAACTCCTGACAAAATCCCTGATGAACTGTGTCCTGTCCCCGATCCGTTCCTCGTATATCAACTGTCCCTGTCTATGCAGGAAGTCTTTCAGCGGCTTTCCGTCTGTGGAATCGTGTATCAGCGAATGACAATGCCTGCATAAATGAACTACAAAACCCATTCTGTCAGCCGTCTTTCTACATGATCCGCCATAAACGTGATGAACATCCATCCGTCCGGAACATCCGCAAAGATAACACCGATCGGAAACGTCATCATCGAAAATACTCACTTGCTTCATTCAACAACCCTTTCAAGAACTTCCGACTGTACGGAACATCCCTTTTTTTGAACTTCTCGCAGCGACCGTTCCCGTAGCATCCCCTTCGATGTTCTTCAATCAGGATATAATCGCAACATATAACCCCGTTGAAATGTGCTGAATAGTGACAATCTGCACACTGTTTAATGTCATACACCCCCGAAAACCTCCGCTTGTAGCTTTGAATAATCAATACTGCGCTCGTTAAAGTTGTGAATCTTGTCATATACCGTTTGTGACATATTCAGCTTGTCCGGTGGTTTCTCCTGTGGTTTATTGTCTGAACGCCTTTCCCATGTCCTGACAGCCGACTTCCAATCTTTCATTCCCTGATTGCCAACCTTCCACCCCTTCGACTCATAGAAGTCAAAAAACCTTTCGGGATCGACATCGTTGTTCCGTTCTTGACAATAAGCTCTGATCTCTTCGACAGTCGGCTTGATGAACTTTTTCGTTTTGGGTTTCTTTATCTCTTCATGTTCATATTCAGATTCATAATCATATTCATATTCATAAAGGGTTTTTGTGGGTTTTGTTGGGTTTTGTTGGGTTTCTGAAATTTCATCAGAAAAACCGTTCGGTTTTTTTGGGTTTTCAGAAAAACCATTCGCTTTTGGTCTGCCCCCCTTTTTTCCGTTTTCTTTGTTCCGTTCGCACTTTTCGTCATACTTCTGGTTGTTGAAGTCCATGTCATCTTTAATGAAAGAGAATGCCATGTCTGTCAGTGCGTCCATTTCCGGAAGCTCATCCCCGATCTGATAATTCATCATCGCAGTTATCAGAACGCCCCTTTGCTCCATATTCAATTTTGAAAAGCTCTTCATGTAAGAAGCAAATATCACAAAGCTGTCTCTGTTCATCTACCGCACCAACCTGTACTGTTTTACTCTGAATTTTTCTCCGAAGTCGTTACGAACTACGACATATTCACTTTCGATCTCGTGACCCTGTAAACGAAGGTCGTGAATCCTCTGCGGTAAATTCATCGAGTGTGCGTACTTGTATGCGTGTTTTCCGTTTATTCCGTTCTTGTGTGTCTTTAACAGCTTTAATATGATTTCATTCTGTGATTTTTTCATGCTTTCCCCTTTCTTGCTCCCATAGAGCCGTAAGTCTTGCCAACTCATCCGGAGTCTTTGTCTCGATCCCCTGCATTTGACACTCATATATTGTCCCTTCCAGAAGGTCGCTCATTTCCTTTGAGTCGTATGTATGGCTTCCCCGGTAAACCTTGTACCAAAATGCGCCATCCTCGCCCCGTTTCATGAATTTCATATGTGCTTCTTCAAGCTCTTGAATGTACTCGATCGGAGCGTTTGTCTTGTATATGAGTGCCTGTCCTTCTTCTATGTACTCAATCTGTCCGTATGACGTTATCAGGACATTTTTCATATGAGCCATTGATATATTCAGCTTGAGCCTTAACTTGTCGCATAAAACGTGAAAATATGAATTTGCGTCAAGGCTTCTCGGATTTGTTATCTTGCTGACCCTGATTTTCAAATCTTTTCCTTCAAGCGATTCGATTCCGTTCGGATCTTCGTTGACAAGAAACTTCAACATCGGTTTTTTTGTTATATAGTCCCGTGATACTTCACATATCCTTCCGGTAAAGTCCATCATTTTCTCCCTTTGCGTTTCGACTCAATATCGGAATATATTGCCCTTAATTGATAATCTGTGAGCGATTCAATGGAATCGGCATTATCAAACGCCTTGAGCAACTTTTCCTGATATTCTGTTCCATCCGGATATTTTTTTTTTGCTATCTCGATAAGCTCATCCCTGTTCGGAAACGCTTCCTGCTGTTCTATTGCATTTTGGACTTCCTCATACGATGCGACTGACAGATCGATACCGAGTCCGCACATTGCGAGAGCTCTTCCGACCGCTGATGTCTCGCAATTCTCAATATAAGAAGTCTTGTTGATATTCGAAGATCCTTCCTTTTCGTATGCCGTTCCCGTTCCCAGAAGCCGACCATCTTCGTCATGAATGGAAGCTCTCATAATAACAACTCCGTCAGCATTTGAAAGAATCTCTGATGTTATGCAACCATTCGGACAAAGCATCCGGAAAGCTTTGATACGTTGATTGACTTCTGCGTACTGTTTGCCCCTGATGTCCGTTGTCTTTATCGTTGCGCTTGCCTTCTGCAAATCTTCGTATGTCATGACCGCACCCCCCTATCTGATAATGATTCCTTGTTTTTCTTCCTGATGTGCGCCCTTGACTTCTTTCCCGGCTTCGAGCATTTCCTTTATCTTGGATTTAGATATCCATTCCTCTGATAATTCTTTCCAAACATCCGCAGGAAGTGCGTACACATCGTCAATCACAATGCTCGTTGTTTTTCTGTATAAAACGCTGCAACGATCCGTCTTGAACTTGTCCCCGGCAAGAGCGTATTCAATCCACTTCTTGAGCTGTTCCGCTTTGTTTTCGCAAATCTTTCCTCGTTTGTACAACTTTGCGCCTTCTGCCTTGACCGCATCCGCTTCTGCTATCAGGTCTTTTCTCCAAAGGATGACGGCTTCAATCTTCTTTTCCCTTTCCATTTCAAGAGCATTGAGCTTTTCTTCGTCAATGATCTCGCCTGTTTCCATGTCGACACACTCCAGAATGTCGTTGTCGATCTCATATAATGACCTCATGTCCTACACCTTCCCTTCTTTTTATAATTTGTTTATCATTTCACTGATTTTCTTGAACACTTCAAGATCGTTCCGCTCAATGACAAGCCTTCCTCGATAAAACTCTTTGAGATATGCATCCGTCACTTTTTCATCTTCTGCGATATGTTTTGTCGTGAGTGCGATGATCGTCTCAATATAACTTTTCAACTCTTCCATTGCTTAAACCCCTTCTTTTTGTAAATATTCCAATGATCTGATAACTGTTGTTCTGTGTGCATCCACGAAAGCCCTGATTGCTATGTACACGGATTTTTCATCAAGAGCCGTCATCCTTCTTTTAAGCTCTGACACATACCGTTCTTCATCTTCACCTTCTACACCCATGTCAGGAAAAACCTTCGCACGATAGGCACTTTCTAAATCTTTAAGCAATCCATAATCTACGAATGTGTCCCCTTTTTTCATCTTCGATAGCTCCATAGGATGAGCCCAAAGCCTATCGAGAACACGATTGCACTTATAATGAAAGATCCTCTGCCTGATGTGATATGCTCGCCCATTCCGGCAGCTCCGAGAACAAACAGTCCGATTCCCCCACAATACTCCCTCTTGTGACTCATCTGTTTCCCCCTTTCTACCACTCGCCGCTGTTGTATATTGACTTCGCAACCTCTGGGATAAAGTATTTTTTTGTCCCTTCGATCTTGAACGTGTCTTTCATATACTTTTCTCTGACTCGTGATGTATTTTTTTGTCCGAGATATTTTGCAAGCTGTCCAGGAGTAATAAAAGAAGCTCCGTTGACAGATGCCTTCATATCTTGTTCAATGTCCCTTGCTGTCATAGTTAAATCTCCGTTTTTGCTTCTGATATGAACTTTTTCAAGTCGACTTTCAGAAATTTACATATCCGGCAATATTCCATGAGCTCGATCTTGCGTGTTCCGTTCAGAATGCCCATAAATTGTTGATAGGGAATTTCTACTTTTTCAGCTACGAATTTAGCGATGAGACCGTGTTCTTCAAGATATGTTTTGATTCGCTGACCTACCATATTTTGTACCCCCTTTCTTGAAAGTATTAATATTTAGTACCGATGGTCTAATATTAGTATGAAATTTTCGTACTGTCAATACTAAATTTTCGTATTTGGGAAAAATATTTTTTCTGTGGATAAATAAGTATTGAAAAATCGTGTACTAATTGTTAGTATGTAGTCGAGAGGAGTCCGCTATGAAAAACAAAGAAACCGCTATAAGAGAGACGATGCGTCTAAATATAATTTCTAAAAGAACTGAACTCGGTCTTACCCAGACGGAGCTCGCTGACAAAGTAGGCTTGAAAAAGACTACGATTGCATCATGGGAACAAGGCTTATCTTCTCCTGACATCGATACTATTGCCATATTATTAAGTCTTTTTAATATGGACTTTTATGATTTCACGGGCATTGATAAAGAGCAATGATCTTTGATGTTGTGATTGTATCATCAGAAATATACCGAAAATAGTGCCATATATGAAATATCACAAACGGAACAGGAGCATACTATGACAAACAATATGATAGACACAAGAGACGTTATTCTTGCCCTTAAACAGGTAAAAGAAGAAAAACAGTTATCGCTCGATAAAATCGTTTCACTAATGGAACAGAACGGGGAATACGTTTCAAAAACGACATTATCCCGTGTTTTTGCCAAAGGATCGGAAGATCAGCTCTTCCGGTATGAAACCACACTCCGACCGATTGCGAACGCTCTGCTTGATATTGAGAATATTGAGTCATACGATGACAAGCCCACACAGGCATATAAATCCATATTGAAGTTAAAAAAGGATCTATTGTCCGACTTGGAACAGCAAAACGCAGAACTGAAATCGGAACTGAAAGCAGCCAAAGCCAAATATCACGAAAAACTTGCAGTTGAAACGGCAAAAGTGCAAAAAAGCCTTGAATTTGCCATGAAACAAATAGAACTAAAAGACAAGCGAATCGATCAACTACTCGACTCAAACGACCGACTTCTTGTCGCAAACGATCAAATGTTAAAAAGACTGATATCTTGTCCGCTTGAAAGAGGTAAATGCGAATGAAGCAACAAAACAAAGGACTTCTTCCGATAGTTATCATCAGTATCATTATTATTGTTTGTTGCTCCGGATATCTTTATGATCTAATCGTAACAAAACCCAAACAGATTCAAACTGCAGCATTCAAGACAGAACTTGAGGAAACATTTGAAATGTACGGAGATTCTATTGAGCGCATAAGTGTTGACACGACCGGAGTCGCAATATTTGTCAATACACGGAAATGGAATCATTCAGACGCAAAGACAAAGAAGGAATTTCAGAAAGAAATGTACTACATCATTCACGAAAAGGCTATTGAATGCGAAGTCATGCCAAGAACAGGAATGTTTGTTTCAATATTCACATCCGAACGAGAAACAATAAACGCATTCACGGTCAAGCCATGAGGAAAAAGATGAAATACGAACACAGAACAACTTTTACATATCTTGGGAAGCGTTATCAGGTATATGCGAACACGCTTGAAGAACTTTATGCCAAAAAAGCCTTGAAAAAGAAGGAACTTGCCGAGAATATTATCGTCTATGACAGACACATATCTGTCAATGAATGGGCAAAAAAGGCTTTTGATACCTACAAGCAGAACGTAAAGGGACTTGATGACATCAAAGCCAGATATAACAAATATGTCAGCCCGTACATCGGACTCAAGCCGATCGGCAACATAAAGGCTGTTGAATGTCAGACAATCATCAACAACTGCGCCGGGATGTCTTATTCCCATTGCATGAAGTTAAAGCAGGAATTGTCTTTCATATTTGAAAGAGCTGTTGAAAATCAGATCATCCCTTTTAATCCTGCAAAAAAGCTCCGGATGCCGGAATATGAAAAAGGGACTCGCAGAAGTATCACGGAGAACGAAAGAAAGCATTTTATGCTCTGTTATGAAAAAGATCCTGCATATCTTTTGTTTTTTATTATTCTGAATTGCGGATGTCGACCGGAAGAAGCTATCAATCTGATCGGTCGTGATATCGACCATGAGAAACGCCTTCTACACATCCGGGGAACAAAGACAAAAAACTCCGACAGATATGTTCCTATTCCCGAAGCGCTCTATGCTGTCATAAAAGGGACAAAACCTTTCGACCCTATATCTCCCAACCGTGACGGCAAAAAACACTCAAAATCGTCTTATGTGAGGTTATACGAACACCTTCGAAGGGATATGAATCTATCAATGGGATGTAAAACATATCGGAATCAACTTGTCCCCCCGTTACCTTTGGCGAGTGATTTTGTTCCGTATTGTTTTAGACATACATACTGTACGGATCTTTGCAAAGCTAAAATTGATATCAGAACAGCCCAGAAACTTATGGGACACGCAAACATATCTATCACGGCAGACATATATACTCATGTTGACATGGATGACATTCAAAAAGCCGGGGAAATGATCGAGACATATTTCGCTGCGAGAAAAAAATCACACACCTAATCACACATCTGAATGTATAAAAATGTATAATTTTGACCTATTTTGGACTCAAATCTTTCAGACTTGGAATGCCCGAAACCCCTGATTTTACAAGGGTTTCAAGGCTATGAGACACGGGGGATTCGAACCCCCGACAACCTGATTAAAAGACAAGTTAAAACTCCCTATTTTACGGCATTTGTAGGATGCATAACACATTGCATAACACACCCACAAAGAAAGAGCCCACTCCCGAAGGAATGAGCTCCCCTTTTTACATTGACTGCATCTGCTTGATCCATGCGGATTTTTCAACATACTCTTTGTGGGCTTTCTCCCATGAATCCATCATACTCTGTGGAATATCCGGATAAACTGTCTTGAGCTGTTCAATGTCCTGTACTGCAAACTGATGCAGATTCGAACTATGTGCCAACTCTTGAACAGACATATCTTTGTACACGCTGTATCTTGTGGAATTTTCGGGAGTATTGCCTGCCGCCTTATATTCTAAAGCAATCTCGATGTACTTTTTTGCGTCATCAAGCTCGTCAGCAATGTCCTCAACGTACTTCTTGATTTTTGTCATGCCTTACACCTCACACGACCGCCGCCGGAGTGTATGTACCAAGCTGCGAAAGAAGGTACTGATTTTGTGCGAAAATTGCATTAGCATTCTTACTTGAAAGTAATTCTGCTTCTTTGTCCTGCAATCTCTGCTCAAGCATCTGTGTTTTAATGCTGCAACAACAGGACTCCATTCGATAACCGAGATCTGCGATCTGCGAACTTACATTTGCAAATCCGTTCTGTAAGTTTGACGAGATCTGATTGAATCCCTGGATAGCGTTCACAAGGTTATTGTTCTGTGTTGCCATCATTGCCGCCGTCTGGTTGTTTATCAGCTGCGCTGTCTCGTAATTGTTGTTCTGACTTGACAGAGCTATCTGACCGAGGCTCTGTGATACCGTCTGATTGTTGATTGCACTGTTCACATCCGCCATTGTTGCATAACCTGCCATTGTTGCATTGTTGCCAAATCCGAATCCGCCGCCACCCATGCCGAATAATACGACAAGGATCACAAGGACGGAAAGCCAACCGCCACCAAATGTTGTGTCATTCATAGTTTTTTCCCCTTTCTTAATAGTATTTATTTTGAATTTGCAAATCCCTTGATCTGTTCCGCAAGCTGATTCATGTCAACATTGTTCTTTTCACACAACGTCCGAGCCGTATCTTCTAAATTATCAAGGTCGAGTCCTTGAAGCTGCGGATTTGTGTTCGCAAGATTTTTCATAAATACCTGCGGATTTTCTCCCCTCATCATTGCTCCGATCGCTTGCATTACATACTTATTAGAAAAAATATTCATGTTTTCCCCTACTCAAAATCGATCTTAAAAAAACAATCCCCGTCTGCTATTAAAACAAGGACTGCATATGCTACCCGAAAAATATATTCAAGCGGAATGTCGTGCAGATCCTCATCTTCAAATAATTTGTCGCAAAGTTTAACAATATCCATCTTTCATGATTCAGAATCTTTTCTCGGAAACAAGGCAAAACCTACCATACAACCAGCAAAAAACGCTACTACCACCGATACATTGAATAATACAATCATGTCTACACCTCACTTTCTATATTCTGAACGCTCCCTTCGATATAATTGTATCAATGGAATTTACTGAAAAATAGTACCGTTTCTGGTGTTCCAAAATTGACAATATGTTTCAGAAATGGAACAAAAAAGGACTCGCTCCAATGTGGGGAAAGCGAGCCCTTGTAAGGGAAGGTATATTATTTAGTACAGAACGTCTCTATCGACAAAACCATCGATACCGGGAACGACTCCCTTTGACGTGTACTGCCATGCAATGATGTTCTTTCCGGTCGGCTTGTACTTTTCATCAAGCTGTCCGGTGTTCTTGCCGTATCGTGCAATCCAGAACGTGAACTTGTCTTTCAAATATTGCGAAATGTATTTATCATACCAATTTTTGTTACAATAGATACCAACGTCATATCCTGCGTCTTTACATTCGCCGATAAATGACATTGCAATACCTTCGATCACATCTTTTCCGAACGGCGGAAGGGATTTGTCCTCAAGATCGTACCATATTGGCATCTTCCGACCTTGCAGAAGGTTTATCACAGAGTCTGCTTCAATTCTTGCGCCTTCGTGCGTTGTTGCGTATGCGTACTTATAACATGAATATCCGAGGTTGCGTGTTATACATCCGTCAAGATTCCGTTCGAAGGTTGCATCCATCTGACCGTTTTTCTTGGTTGACCGCATACACATAAAGGAAATACCGGAGTCTTTTACCATATCAAAATTGATATTTCCTTGATATTCTGACACATCCACACCATATTGATAATCATCCGGAAGTATGATCGGCGATTCCTCGTATGCAGGTCTGCCATATCCGACAATGTTCGAGCTTCTTTGCCGTATCATGACAGCTCCGCCGTTATCATCAGAATTGACACTTGTGTTCCCTTCTATCGTTTCGATGACATTTCCGTTTATGCCTTTAACGATTCCGACATGATTCGTCCATCTGTCATTAGTATTAAACTTGAAAAAGACAATATCTCCGATCTGCGGATTTGAGTGCCAACGTCCTGCCTGATTAAACCAATTACCAAGCTCTTGACAGGAAGCCGTCTTTTTGATGATACACGGCTTAAATTGTGCAAAAACCCACCAAACGAACACACAACACCAGGGATATTGACTTCCGGAAACCTCATGTCCGTAAAATGCAGTGTTATACTTCACATTGTTACTGTTTGGCGGATATTCTGTTGTTCCGACCTCATTCAAGGCTGTTTTGATGATCTCTTCAACTGTTGGCATCGTCTATCCCTTTGTTGTACTGTATTGCAGATATCCCGAGCAATGCGCCCAGAAGTGTCGCTACCGCTGTTATTGTCTGCGCTATCATGACAGCCGTATCGCCCCATCCCCATATCTTACCGATAACAACGATGAAGGTCGATATAGCAGGAAGCGCAACAATCGCTATCCATTTGAGCCATGTGTACCATGTATCAGGTATCAGTGTGTTTTTCATGTTTCTACCCCCTTATGTTCCTAACTGATTGACAATGTAGCTATTCAATTCCTTGTGCATTGCTTTTATTTCCCCGTTTCCTATCCCCTGCTCAATCAAGGCTTCAAGGATTGCGTTTTGGGAACGCATGAACATACACATCATGGAGTAAAGCTGCTGAATCCTGGCATCCTGTTCGTCAAGTCTTGCAGAGAACTCTTCTGTCAGTCGTGATCGTTCCTGTGATATGTCCTTGACCGCTTTATCCCATGCCTGCTCACGGTCGTGTCTTTCCGTGATATTTTTTACTATCTCCATGATGATCTTATAAAACCCCCAAGCCCCCATAATAATCGCTCCGCACTGAATGAGAGCTTGTATCGTTATTTCCGTTTGCATTTTGTCCCCCCTATGTATAACTTAAAGTTATGTCAGTATTACAGTTATATACATAGCCCGAACTCCTTGACGATGTACATGCAATAGTCAGTTTCGATTCTGAATTTAGACCATATATATATAAACCATCAGGAAGAACATTTTTTTGTGCAACTCCTGCGCTTTCAAACGGAATCATTTTCGCAAGGAATGCTACGTTTGCACTTACACTTGAGGGAAGGCTCACGTTTATCTCAAAATGCATTTTGGGAGTGCCATTATCATTCCACAAATAACAATTCTGACTATTTATTACTGCCCTATTAGATACTGCTTCTAAAGAGAATGGAATAACTCCGCCGCCACTGCCGCCACTTTGTACTCGTTGCCACATAAAAAACCTCTTTCCCCTTCATGAGCGACACCCCGAAGGATGCCGCCGTGAAGGTATTAGAACATGAACATAGTAGTCATGGACTACTCTTCTGATTCTGGCTCTGTGTTGTCCCAGAACTTTTGGTTCTTGTCGACAACATTACCATACATATCTGTCATCGTGATATTGCCGAACACATACGGAGCTTTCCCGTAAAACTGATTGATAAGCTCGCCGAACTTTCTGACAGCCGTGTCCTTGTCTGTGGTTTTGAGCTCTGTTTTGTAAGCCCATCCCTTGTTGTCCCCGTTGTAGAGCTTGTAGTCTACAAAATACGTCATTTCCATTGATTTATCTCCCTTCTTATCCTATCTCTATGAGTCTGAAACTCATTCCGACCGTTGCGTTATCTACCGTATATGTGACGGATGTTCCCGTCCTTGCTACGTTTGAAGTTGAAACCGGAGCATCGTTATAACTGTCTGGGATATCCCACTCAAGCTCATATCCCTTTGTTGAATCTAACCCCGAAAACGTGACTGTCGTTCCGTCTGCGGATGTTGCTGTTCCGAACACTCTACCCGTCAATTTGCCACTGACAGCCGTTGATACAGCCGAAGAAACATAATCAGGGATTCCGCCTGCCGTTGCTACTGCGCTCTGTGGATCGTATGTCTGCGCCTGCATATCGCCCGATCCGGAGCCGTCCATAACATCAAAGCTCTGTCCGGAAGGATGATCCGCATCCGTGATCGTGACTCTGTGTCCGCCTGTTATATTCGTGATTGTGATTGTCGGGCTCACTCCGTCCGTTCCGTCCTGTCCGTCTGTTCCGTCCATAACATCGAAGTCCTGACCCGAAGGATGATCTACATCGGTTATATTGACATTATGACCGCCTGTTATATCCGTGATCGTGACTACGGGAGAAAATCCTATCTCGCCGTTTGTGACATCGAATGTGTCGGTCGTTCCATCGGAGTATTGTATTGTGTAGGTATCGACCCGACCGGATGTCCCCGTCTTTTCAATGCTTGCTATTCCTTTAAGGTCAACAGCTTCAAAGTTTTCTGTCGTACCGTCTGCATATGTCAGCGTAATGATTGAGCCGTCTATCTGGACGTGATGAACAGCTTTGTCGCTCCCTTGTACAAGTCCTTCGATACAATTTGATATTGCTTGAAGGTTGCTCGCTGATATTCCTTCGCCTGATCCGTCCGTCCATGTCGGAGCTGTGTATGCTAATGCCATGATTTACCCCCTTATACTGATTTATAATTATCTGTCAGTGTTTGATCCCCTGATAATGTTCTGTTCAATACGATTGTCGTTATACTGTCATTCGATGCAGTTAATATCTCAAACGTATCTCCGGGCTCTACATACGGAAGCCCTCGACCTTTGAAATCAACAGGCATATATGTTACAGACGTAAGATTTTCAACAATAGCACCGCACATATCTCTTATTGTTCCTTCCGTCCATACACCATTTTTTATGATGATATTATTTGACAGGTCATAAACCTGATATGAATTAACGTCCGAATTTTCATCAAAGCCATTGAGATATATTGTTATTTCCCAATCAACTGTTTTTTCTTCCCCTTCTTCGATGATGACGGTTTTATAAGTACATTTAACCGCCCCATAGTACAACGTATATTTGTCGCCATACCAACAGGATTGATAATCTTTCGGAAGAAGTTTTCCACCCGTGACCCCTTTGGGATAAACGTTTCTGCCCGGATAAAGTGAATTTCTCGGAGTCAATCCGAACTTCTGTTTTATATCGACCACTTTCGAATCATAAAGACTGTCTCTGCCGAAATACATGAAAAGTCCAGCAATTTCGAGTATAGCGTTCGTCTTTTCTTCAAGGTTTTTGTGTTCAGTCCAATCCAGATAATATACGCCGCCTGTTGTGCCGAAATACTCTTGTTCTGATCTTGGAACAACAATTTGTAAGCCCGTCCACGCAGGAGCATCATTTATATACTTCTTTTTTGAAATATATGGCGTATATGCAATTTCAAAAGTGCGTTGTTTAATAATATGAAAATTCTCATCTTCGACTTTGAGTGTTATTTTGTAGGGACATTCAATATAAAAACGTCCTTTTGAAACCTCATACCATCCATTGTTGTATGGATAGAATATTTTTTTCAAAGTATTATTTTCGCCCAAATCTATATAATCATCGCTTGAATATATCCGGTTATATGCTCCTGTTCCGCTTGGATATTCATAGTCGTAATACATACTTATTCTGTAAAGATCATCAAGCGCAAAATCGAGAGCTTCCCTATCAAGAAAAGACATATAATCATTAAAGAATATCAACGAATCATTATAGGTCGATGCTCGTGTTTTTCTCATCGTCCAGTCAAGCTGATACAGTGCGTCATAGTCAGTGTCATGATTTGAATCAAATTTCATGATCTTGTATGTAATATCAGCAGATAAATACGTTGTTGTGATCCACGGATCATCCTCTCCGAGCGCATAATTCCCCGTTATGGTATCTGTCCAAGATACAACCGTTTGATCGACCACGTTTTCTATAACATTCAAGCCGTTTTCTGCCAAAAAATAACCCATGTTAGGAGTATAAGCTTCTGCTCGTGTCGGTTTCTCTATTTCCGGCATGATAATCTTCCACCCATGCGCAGCTTTTCCGCCATATGCGAGTATTTTACGATGAATCATATCCGCTTGTCGTTTTGCTTCACTTACAACAAACGTTCCATAATGAATAGAATAAATATACTTTTGAAGATCGGTGCGCCACTCTGCACCCGGACAATTGAAAGGACATTCAACCTCACAAGATACTTCTATTGTCATTCCTTGAATGTTTCCGACTCCGACAGTTTCGCACTCAAAAACAGGACTTTCGCAAAGTCCGAATTTAAGTGTATTTTGAGAACATAATGACTCTTTGAAAGATACAGAATTTTTGACGATAAGGTCATTACAGATATCGGATCGTTCCCCGTTCGGGAAATGAATCCGGATGTTTTTATATGCGTGATCCTGATGATACAGGTCTTTTATTACGTCAGGGACTGAAATCATTATCTTTCCTCAATATTGACAGTAAATGTCAAATATCCTTTTGTGTAGTCGTTCTTCATGGTCTTGATCGGAGCATAGTCGATAAACAGCTCTGCATAGACGTTTTCATTATTTTCGTTGTTCACACAAACACGACAAGGAACAAAGCCCCCGTTCGTCTTGTGCGTCCGAATATCATCAACAAAAGCCTGATACTCCGATATTTTAGATATCTGCATGTCAAAAGAGCCTTGAATCCTTTGTCTGTAAACGTCTCGGTGTTTTGTACCGTTTGCATCTTCCCATTCTGTATATATATCGATTCTGTTGACATCGTATGTGTCAACAATGATTTTTCCGGAATAATCGTTGTTTATGGTTGCAAATACCATCTTTTTCCCCTTTATGCCAGAGCGTGAAATCCTGTCGCTGTCTGCAACTTGTTATTTTCTACCCTTACCGTGTCGAAGATATTTGAAGCCGATCCGACAAGCTCGACAGTGACGTTTGTTCCCGAACTGTTTCCGCTGCTCATTTGTGCAGATAAAGTATTGACCGCTGTTGTGAGAGCTGCGACAGATCCGCTTGATGATCCAACAGCCGAAACCGAAGTCGCTGTGACTGTCGGAGTCGTTATCTGTGAAGCGGAGCTATTAAACGAACTTGCATACGCCGACCCTGCCGCCTGTCCTGCCATTCCTGCTTGGAATGCTGCGCCGCTTAAAATTGACACGACCTGATTTACAAGCCTTTGCAGTGATGCTGTTACTTCGTCTATTGCGGATGAGATACCGCTTGTAAAAGCCCCCATGATATCTTTACCCAGACTAAACGCTTTCGACATAAGCTGTTGAAATACTGTCACAACAGCCGATACCGCTGATTTTGCAGCTTGTTGTAACTTTGAAAATGCGTTTGCTGCTTTTGATATCAATGACGGAATCTGACTCAATCCGTTCTTCGCCGCTTCTTTGATCTCGTTAAATTTTGCCCCAACCGGAGCCGCCGCCTGCTTCAAGTCATTGAAAGCCGACTGTCCGCCTGCCTTCAATTCGTCATAATGCATAATGATCTCTGCGACTGCATACGCAAGCAAAGCCAGAACTCCAATAATTGCGACAACTGCGACTATATAAGGATTCGCCGCAAGAGCTGATGTCATAGCCGAAGCCATCTGTCCGAATGCTACACCCACACCGGGAAGGATTCCTATTAATGCGGTTAAAGCATTTGTGACGCTTGCAATACCGAGAGCGATCGGAGCTATAACCGCAATAAGCGCAAGCATTCCCATCGCTATCTGAATAACCGGAGCAGGAACGGAGCTCGCTACTTGTGCAAGCATTGAAAGTCCTGTCGATACAGTATTTATAACGGGTTCTAATGCTTCAAGAATAGGTAAAGCCAACTGTAACCCGGCTACCTCAATCTTGAACTTCATGTTTTTGATTTTATCGTTGAAAGACGCAAGTCGCTCTAAAGTCTCTTCCGGTATGATTCCGCCCATAGATTCGGCTTCATCGCCTAAACGACTCAATGCCGCTCCGCCGTCATCAATAAGTCCGGAAAGCTCTTGAGCACTTTTTCCGAAAAATTTCATTGATTCGGTATCTCGTTGCGTCTCGTTGTCGATTTTACCCAGAGCATGAACTGTCTCTTCGAAAATCTGTTGAATTGACTTGTACTCGCCGTTTTGATTCCTTACTTCGACACCGATACTCTTCCATGCATCCTCGTTGTTCTTGAGGTTGCCTTTCATCTTCATGATCGCACCGTTGATAGTATCGAGCGGAACGTCTATGCTTTCCGATGCATATTTGAGTCTTTGGAGATAATCTGTCGACAAGCCCGTCTGATTTGCCATCGTGACAAGATCATCCGCCGTCTGCGCTGACTCCGTTCCAAGAGCGATCATTCCGCCGAGAGCCATTCCAGCTGCCGCCGAAATCATTGCCGTTTTTGAAGCGACATTCATCGCAGCGTTTGATATCCCTTGAAGTCCCGTCTGGAATGCCGTTGTGCTACCGGAAGCCGACAAAAGAGCCGTATTTGTCTGTGCTTGAGTCTGCTGTAATTGATTAAGCTTTACCGTTGTATCGGAAATCTCACGAGTCAAAGCGTCATATTGAGACTGATTGTTCGCCCCCGTCGCCATTCCTGCCGAGACTTGCTGTTGTGCCTGTTTCAAGGCTGTGAGCTTGTTCTTTGTCTGATCGATAGCCTGACCGAGCAATCTCATCTTTTGCTCGAGAAGGTCTGTATTGCCCGGATTCAACTTGAGCGAGCTGTTGACAGAAGATAATTGCTTTTGAGTGTTTGATATCTCTTTATTAACGTTTTTTAGTGCGGTTTCTATACCTTTGGTATCTGCACTTAATTCGATTGTTATGCCTTTGACTTTTGCTGACATTAAAAACTCCTAAAATCGTCCTGTGTGGCTTTTGACGGATATTCATACTGATCGTTTGCGTTTTCGGTAAGCATATCCAACAAATCGCCCATCGTAAGCTCTTCCAGATCGGACAAGCGAAGCCCTAACTGTACAGCCCGGAGCAGGATCATCGGTGTTGACTCTTCACGGATTGTCGGCTTTACTTTTTTTTTGCCTCAATTGTAGGCTTTGAAGATCCCAGATAAAAATTGATGATCTCTTCGCCTGCTAAAACAAAATCCATTGCGTCATATTCCTCAAGCCATGAATAAAAGTCATCCATTGACACGCTGTTAAGGTTTACGCCTTCCGCCTGTCTGTTCATGATAAAAGCCATCTGTGTGATGACTTCCCCGAGAATGGGCTGTTCTTCCTCATCCTCTGCCTTTTTGAATAACTTGAGAAGATCCTGACCGAATAACTGTTTGAATCTGAACGGTGTTGCAGCATTGGCGGCAAGCTTCACTACCTTGCCGCCCTCTAATGTGATTATTTTTGTCATGTTCTTATACCCCTTTTCTTGTTACGTTGTTGCGCCGCCGTTTGAAGGCTGATGTACAGAGTTAAACCAGTCCGTGTACGTCTGCTTTGTCTTGTCGGATATCTTACCCTTGACAATGCTTGAGTCGAGCTTCGTATTGAAGATTGCTCCGCAAGTGAGCTCGATCTTTTCGGTCTGCACTTCTACACTTTCCTCTGTTGTCTGGCTTCCGATGTTGGGACGTGCTGCTGTACAGTTATACAGAACGTGACGTGTTGCGTCCTCATCGCCTTCGAACTGGAACAGAAGAGCGAACGGTGTTGCTGTTGCACCTGACTTCTCGATAAGGATGTCACTGTCAACAACCTCGCCGAGAATGTCTTTTCTAAATGAGTCAGGAATGAGAGCGACTTCAAGCTCGCCTTCATACCCTGCGTTTGCTGCGAATGTTGCATAAGCAACGTTATCAGCATAGAACTTGTTTGACTCTCCGGACGGATCCATTGAAAGAGAAACCGCTCCGGGAATCGGAACCGGTGTTGCGTATGTAGCTACACCCGTACTTACGTCAATGCTTGCCACTGCGTAATATACACGGCTTAAACCGTATTTAATCTTGTTAGCCATTGTTATAACTCCCTTCGTTTATTTGATACTTTTTTTGATGTTCTCTAATAACTTACCCTCTGCTTTATCATTTACCGGAGCGATATGTGGAAATGCTCTCGCTCTTCCGCCGTTCCGTAAAGCGTGACCGTTTTCAAGAAGATGAGTGAGTCCGGGACTTTTCTTGTTGCAGACGGATATTGAATATTTTCCGTGTTTCTTGATGTTTATCTTTGTTCTGCCCCATCCCTTGTTATAAGTCGCCCATGAGCTGTACTTCCCTGATCCTGCCGGATGTGCTACTTTCAATTCATTTGCACAATCTTCCGCCGTCTGTTGCAAAGCAAAAGCAACTTGTTCCTCTGTTGCGTCCCGAAAATCCTCAAGAATCGCCATGAATGCTTTTGTTAAATCATCAGCTTTGATTCCGCTCATATCGTGATACCATAAATCACTTCGACAAGATCCTCATCCTCGATATAGGTCTCTTCCTTATCCCAGACAAGCTTGTTACTGTTTAACATCGATTCGATAGCTTCCTCGTTCGTTACATCCTTGAAATTGGAATAAAACTCTATGTTTACGTCCGTGAGCTTGTGATAGACAATAGAATCTGCAAGAAAATTCTCGCTTTCCGTTTCCATGAAACAAATAAACGGAAGAGCCGGAGCACCGTTTACAGGAAAAGCCCTGTAAGCTACTTTGTCCTTGAATGCGCCGTTATTTACGCCTTCAAGTGCTGTTTTAAGCTCTGCGAGTGTCATTTGTTCCCCTTCCGTTCTACTGTGTAAAGCTCTACACGTCCGTCTGTCCTGTTATATGTCCGGTATATTGTGAGCCGTTTGCCACCGACTTCGAGCTCATCTTCTCCGCCATATTCCATCAATCGCACCGTATAACACGCATAAGGACGCAAGCCCTGCAATTCTGCGTTATAATACTCGGATTGATTGATGTTCGATGTCATTGCATACCGTTCGAGTTTTTCTTCCGTTGCAACAGGATTCCCGATCGAGTCAACTGTGTATGTTTTTTTTATTAGCGAAATTTTGATCGTTTGATTCATTCCGCTGTACTCCAAACTGTGTACCCAGAAGCCATACTTAATTGTGATTTTTGCTCATCGTATGATTTTTTGAACGCATTCGACCTTTCAAGTGACCCGTGAAGTATTTCGAACTGATAACCGCAATATGTCTCGACCGCACGAATAATCGCCGGATCTGTCGTTGCATAGACGGTTAAATCGGGATCAATATCGCCGATATTCAGATCGATAAACCCTGCATATATCAGGTCAATGATCTCGTCATCATAGTCGTTTGTTGATATCATCAAAGCTTTTTTCACTTTTTCAAGCATTTTCTAAAACCTCTGGATTTTCGAAGCTGTTCTTGTACAATTCCCTATATTCCGGATATATGGCAATATGCCCTATATGTCCGAGCCTTACGGCAGGCTCTGCGTATATTTCCCAACCGCCCTCGGTCGCTCTTTGACAAAAAGCCAAATCTTCGCCGAGCTCTCGTGTCGGGAAGAAACACGTCCCATGTCGCTCTTTTATGGCTTTTAGGATCTCCGTCTTTATCAGGACACACCCAAAGCCGCATCCTGCAACCTTGAATGTGCTGTCCGGATATTCCGTAAACCTTGAAACGCTCGGATAAATCTCCGTAAACAAACATGACTGATGTGGAGCTCTGCGCCCGTGTGCTATACCACTGACAAAGGGTTTTCCGGAAAACATCAGATCATCAAGCAGATCATCGTTGAAAACCATGTCTGAATCCAACCACAAAACGTCCGTATATCCCCCGTTTATGGCTTTATCAGCGAGCGCATCCCTTCCATGATATACAAGCGTTCCCCCGTGAATCTGAACGTCATAGTCTACGCCGTCCTCATCAAGTCTCTTGCAAAGTGCAAGTAAACTCTTCACAAAGTCCATATGCATATAGTCATGAGCAGGAATCGCAATTAAAAGCTTCATTCTTTCGTTTTTGTCCTTTTTGTGGTTTTGGTCGTTGCCTTTGGTGCTTTTACGGCTTTTTCTGCAACTTCCTCGACCGGAATAGTAGCCGTCTCGACAAATTTATTTTCCATATTTAACGCCGAGCCGACTGACACCAGAAAATCCGCTATCGCAGGAGAAACCTCAACGATCTCTCCTGCTGCGTGATTTATTCTGCTGTCTCGAAGTAGTTTGATCTTCATTACGTTACAGCGTTTGTTTTCTTGATGTTGCAGAATCTGCCGCAAGCCGTTACAGCGTGAGCAACATATTGTCTACCAACAAACTTCACAAGGTCTGCTTCTGCTTCCGAAAGGTCATCGTACTTCATTACAAGTCCCTCGCCTTCGGGATAGTTAAGCTGTGCGCCTGCAAGATCGCCTACGATTGCATATACTGCGTTAAGTGATGCGCTGTCGTATGCAGGAAGGCTGTTGTTGAAGAGCACCGGAAGTCCCATGAAAGGATCAAAGGCAAAATTGCCTGCTGCCTGTGCTGCTACGAAATTAGCGTATGTCAGCTTGTTCATGATGATAACCGGATTTGCTGCTTCGTCTGAAAGGTTTGCGAATGCCTTTGCAACTGTCGTTACAGAAGGATTTGCGGATATAGCTGCTGCCGAAGCTGCGCTTGATGTTGCTTCCGTAGGAGCTGTCTTGATATCGTTTACAACAAGGTCTGCGAGCTTCTTAACGATCTGATGTGTGAGCTCGTCATAGATATAGCGAACGAGTGCTTCGCCGCCCATTGCGATAGCTTCATCCGATACACGAATCCACTTCTTGATGTTTCTCGGTATCATTTCAACAACGCCGAGTGTCAAGCTCTCTTCCGTAGGAGCTGTTGTTCCTTCTGTGTGAACAAATGCGCCGTCTGCTGAAAGCTCGAAAGCAACCTTGAGATTGCCTTTAATGTTTGTTTTCTTGACTCTGGAAAGGATATCGTCTGCTTCCCATGCTGTTCTAATTATTTCATCAACAAATGAAGGAACGGGTACAGATCCCGATACCTGTGTAGTAAGAAGGCTTCTGCACTCTGAATCGTTCTCGCTGATGAGATAACGTGCGAATGCATCCGTATATTCTTTGGATGCCCTGATCTCTTCGTTTGTTTTCATTTCTCTCTTCTCCTCTACGATTGTCTTTACTACTTCACCGACTGTTCCGGCTGCTACTGCGCTGCGGATCTCTGCCTTCTTTGCTTCTTCGGCTTTTCTGGCTTCAACCTCTGCATTGAGCGATCTCATTTCCTCTTCAAGAGCGTTGAGATCTGCGCCTTCGTTGTCGAGCTCTGCGACTATTGCCGTCTTGCGCTCTTCAATCTGCTCGATTGTCATTTCTCTGATCTCCATAGTTAGACCCCTTTCATGATTCTGATTTTCTGTTTTTGAGCTTCTATCGCTCTTTTGGTAGCTCTTTCGCTCTCCAACGATATCTTTGCGCTCTCCAGTGCATCAGATAAGCCACGTGCCGATATTGATGTCTGCTCGTATGCCGGGAATGTTACCGCTGAAACCTCGAAAATCTTCCCGAGTCCCGTGATCGTCCTTGTCGGATGATCCGATTCGATATCTTCCCATTTATCCGCATCAACGCTGAACATAAAGGACATACCGTCAAGGTCTCCCCTCTCCACCGCTGAATATAGGCTTTTTGCTTCGGCATTGTTCTCCGTGTCAAGGTCAACACGAATCGTCATGCCTTCTTCGTCAACACTCATCTGCATAGTGCTGTTGTTATTGTTGTTCCGGCTTCTTGCAAGCGGAATCATGTCGGTGTTATGGTTTACAAGAAACCTCACATCCTTCAGATCGGCGTTATCAAGTGCGCCTTTTTCGATGATCTCGTCAAAATCCCCTAAATCAGTCCTTGCATCATATACGATCGGTCTGCCGGAAAGATAATGACCGTGTTCTTCATTCTGTTCTGCTCTTACTTCAAAATTAAAAGCCCTGATCTCTTTACTCATTTTCGCTCCCTTCGTTATTACCCTCGTTTATCTTGTCCGAAGCGTTCCAATACTCCCCACGAATGATATATTCTTGTCCTTCGCCATTAGGTAAAGGCGGAAGATTCCATATTTCACGAACTTCGTCACGGTTAAGGATGCCCCTGTCGGCAAGCTGTGACGATACGTTCAATTTTTCTGTATTGCTCATATATTGAAGTCTGTTCGCCGAAGCCATGACAAAATTACCTTGTGTCTGCTCCCGGAGTGTGAACAGCATCTTCGTTACTACTTCCGAGAACTGTATTGCAAACGGCTCGCAAACACCTTCATATATTGCCGTCCACTTGTCCCCGTATGCCTGCGATTGAAGCATTTCCTCATTCACGTTGAAATAGTCAAAGACATAATCTTTTATGAGCTTTTCTTCGTCTGCATCGATAACCCACGGAATAGCTTTGACTTGATTGATATTGCTGTATGTATTCGGGAATAGCAGAAGTCCGCCGCCTTCTGCGTCCTTGCTGAAGTTTTCCTCTGTGAAACGTTTACGTTCTTTCGCAAGGTCATCGGCTTTTGTGAAGTTATTGACCTGCGCATAGAATCTGTATGTTGCAGCGCTCTTTACGCCTTCTTTGATTCCCTGATTCTGTATGTCGATAAGGTCGATTGTCGGGAATAGAGCCCTATTCGACTCGCCGAATAAATCATCCTTATACTGGAACTTTGTCATCACTCCGCAATAGGCGAGCTCAATCGCAGCTCGCTCGCCCGTTGCAAAGGTGTACCGCAGATACGGAACGTCATTGAAGGATATGACTTCGCACTGTTGCGGTAAAGGACATACAATACCGGAAGGCTGTCCGTATTCGTCATATACGGGACATATAAAGGCTGTATTGTGAACATCAAGGATCGTTGAAAGACGATACATGAATTGATACCAAGTCTGGAACTGATTCGGAGCGTGTTGTAATTTGCTCCGGAGTGCAGGTCTTGCAGCTCCGCCGATCTCGACTTTTAACTTTGCGATATGTGTCGCTCTGACGTTTATAGCCGAGCGGATAAGCTGTGATTCATAGATTGAGCCATTGAACGTAGTGAAGTGCGGAGTATAACCATTCAGCATTGTGAACACACCGTCATACTTCCCCTTCTCTTTTGGTCTGTTCTTGAAGAACACATCAAACAATCCCATTTTTTCTTTTTATCCCCTATTTTGTAGCTGATCCCCTATTTCGTTGTAATGCTTCTGCCGGACGCAAAAGGCATCCGCTAAAGCCGCAACTAAATCTATATGCATTGTCGGTCGGATCTTGACTAAACGTCCCCGACCTCGTTCCGTACTCATCTTGATCGCTGAATTGAGCATATGTACCTTTATCAGGTCGTTATCGCCCATGTGAACTTTTCCATCTTTGAAGAGCCCTTCCATCTCTTGAAGAACTCCCCAGAGATTATCCCCCTGATAAACGTCATCGGTCTTGAATCCGTATGTCTCCATGTCCTGTATCAGATATTGAGCACTGTATCGGTCATATCCGACCATGATCGGCAATATCTCATACTCTTCGACAAGCATCCGAAACCATTCGTAACAATCGTGATAATCAACGAAGTTTTCTCCGGATAATTCAAGCCATCCGTTCGCAATGTACTGTTTATATGGAAGTCCGTCTCTTGCTATGGCATCGTCTATCTTTTCGGAAGGAAGCCAAGCCTTTGACAGAACATACAACTCTTCGTCTTTCTCGATAATCACGACCGCCGCTGTCAAGTCCGTAGTTTGTGACAGGTCGATTCCTGCTACTGCGTAGCTTGACCGGAAATCGTCAATATCAAGCTGTTTTCCGAAGCACTTCTTGACCGTTTCTGTGTCAAGCCATGCAAGAGAACTGTTCTGCTTGAGATTGCAATACTTTGTTATAAACTCGGCTTTTTTGGATAACGAGCCTTCTGCTATCGCTATCTCTTCAAGCATGAAGTCGACTGATATCGATACACCGAGATTCGGATTCGACTTTCGAAGCTCGTTGATGTCGTTCCACTTCTCCGGATCATCTATCATGTACATGAACGGAAGAAGTTTCTTTTCCCCGGAATCCCCCAAAAGGAATCTCGAACACCTCTTGAGCAATTCGTCATATATCGAGTCGTTTGCATATCCCGAAGTCGTGCATGACAGAAGTATCGCTTCTGCTCTTGCACCCATACCGGACTTCATAACCTCGTATTGCTTGAGTCCTGATTCCCCTTCCCATGAAGCAATCTCATCGCAGATACATAAACTCGGATTGAATCCGTCCGATCTCTTTGCGGAAAAGGCTATCTTCTGAACAGTGGAATTTGATCCTGCGACATAAAGGTCTGTGACTCTATGCTTCGGAAGCATCGAATCGTCATGCACCTTTTTGTTATGCATATCTCTGATGTTGGTCAGCTCTTTCGCTTCCTTATACTCCGGATCGAGCAGAGTCATCATCCATACGTTGTTGTAAATGATGTTCGCTTGTTCAAGTTTCGGAGCGATAGTGAATATCTTTGTACCGAATCCTTCTGTCATCCAAATATAACGAGCGATTGCAGCTGCAAGCAATGACTTACCGTTCTTTCGTGCTACTATCAGGACTACTTCCCGAAATTGCCGTTTGCCGTCTGCATCCACGATCCCGAACATGGCTGAAAGCAATGCTTTTTCCCATAACTCCAACACAAAAGGCTGTGTTGCAAGATCGCCTTCGGTGTGAAACGTATGAGTCTCTATCCATTCGATCGCTGCGCTCGCCTTCTTTTGGTCGAAGAAGAAATCTTTCTTCTCAAGCCCTGCAACCAAGTATTTATAGATTTTTTCAATGTACTTGCCGACTAAAACAGACCCGTCCTCAATCTGCTGATAGTATTTCAGTATAAAATTAGTCGGTTTTTGCTTTGTCATAATACCCTCACATATAGAATAGTCAGAATTTTCGCAATTGTCAATACATTTTCAGTAAATTGTCTGACAATTTGCAATAACTCTGACTATCTCGGTCGATGTTGAAAAAGCCCATAAATACGCACTTTTTCGAATATTAAGTTTTTGTATCTCTCGTGAAGTATGTGAAATACC
>Ga0310786_10002935_pt1 | contig 25348 bp, 15 predicted proteins | sample AusTroGonzalo_MG_FD_203881 | JGI IMG/M metagenome (GOLD analysis project Ga0310786, IMG submission 203881) | Bovine rumen microbial communities from tropical cattle in Woodstock, Queensland, Australia - Gonzalo_03 (v2) (version 2) | ecosystem: Host-associated > Mammals > Digestive system >...
AAGCGTTCTTCGCCCAAAAAATCAGCTGGCACATGGCTGACGAAAAGCGCAAAAACGCCAAGCGCGACGAACACGAAAAAGCCGAAAGCAAACTGAAAAAAAACGATGACGAAGCTGGTTCCATCATCGACAACGAAGACACGAACCTGTTCACCGGGGAACGCAATGTCCTCGAAAGTGACTACGAACAGAGCGAAATCATCAACATCATCAGGCACCGTCTCGCCAACAGCCCCAAGATGCTCAAGGCATTCGACACCATGTACGATGTCAGCCGCAATTGCGACAAGTACACCGACGTCGAAGTCGCCCAGGCGCTGCACTGCACCCGCGCCAACACGGGAAAGATCAAGAAGAACATTTGCAAGTTTTTGATTGACTGCGGGCTCGAAGACGAATGTCGCCTCCTCATGGCGGCGTAGTGCACCCGCCATTCATTTTAAAGTACAAAGCACTACTTTTTCTTTTTTGTCAATTCTTCCTTTTCAAACACTAAGCCCAATCGATTGACAAGATCATTAATAGCATTAAACGTTGAGCTAACATCGTTTATGGGCCTTCGATCAGCACGATAAGCTTTTACTCGGACATCAATTTCAATATTGTTATTCTGGATAAGATTTAAGAAGCATGCGTATATCCGCGTCCATTGAAATGCGGAAATAGAACCTGAAATTGTCAAAGACTTATATTCTTTATCAAATAATTCAAAATCCCCAAGCCTTAACAACCCAGCAAGCGGTTCAACAACGAGTTCAACAGGCTTTTCAACATCACGGTTCTCATCCATCTGAGCATTTTCATTCACAGCATCTTGTTCTTGCACACTTAGCTCCTTAACTTTTCACACTATACAGTTTTAATAGATATACAAAAAAGCCTGATGAAAAAACATCAGGCGCAATATTTTTTAATTGCTCTCGTCTAATTTTTCATTGACCTTATCTATCGCTTTATTTAGCAACTTCCCTGTAACATCTAAAACCTTATCAGAGAACTTATTGATTTCGGCTTCATTTTCATTATAGGTATCTTTTACGACATCTGCGATATTCTTGGCCGCTTCGACAGCAGACTTAAATCCCGATTCGAAATGTGTCAAATAGTCATCCGAACAAACTCGAGCAAAAAACTTATGAGCCACCAGGGTCGGTTGAGCCCGTTGCTCAATAGCAAACGTGAGCAATTCAGCATGGTCTCCTTTTGCATGGCTGAACTTGAATTCAGCGGGAACCAGCCTATTGCCATCAATTACCATTCCCTCAACAATCACCGTAGTTTTTCCTGAGACATCGGAATCAATACCCCAATACGCTTTTTGCATCAGTGAATCCATCACTTCTGCCACTGTAAAAGATTCGCAATAAGGCAGAGATGATTTTTTTACAACCTGGATTTTAGGATCCTCACCACAACCCACTAAAGCAGAAAAAACAACACATCCCAAAGCAAGAATCAATAACTTTTTCATATTCTAATTCCACCCTGATATACGTTTAAACAAACCAGCCTTAGCTTTCTGTTCATTCAATGTTTGAATTGATTTCAATATAGAAATCATTTGCAAATCACGAGCGTCATTCGAACTCGCCATCACCTGTATAGATGTCGACAAAGCTTGTAATTCTTTAACGACCCGTTCGCTATAATCATGGGCTTCGTCTCGTTTTTCATTTTCCACCCCAACAGGTTGCAACATGCGAACATCTCTTCCTGCCATTTTCGCCATATCTAGACGAATATCACCCAAGTTTTTCACAAGTACATCAAGTTGAGCCGTAAGACCTGCATTTATTTCAGCAAGATTCTTGATACTGTTTTCAACAACTTCATTCACACTTAAAGCAGCCTTGAGCTTTTGCTCTTCAGCAGCACGCACCATATTATACAAGTCATCCTGCTTCTTTATCATACCATCAACAAGATCATCCACCAATTTGTCCATTCCCTTGCCCATTTTTTCCGTAGCTCTTGAAAGTTTAGGGACACAGTCGACAATAGCCTTATTGAATTCTTTAGACTTTTCACCCATTTCCTCAGCAGCCTTCGCAGCTGTTCCTAAATTACTTTCAACAGCCTCTGCAACTCGATCAATTTTATCAATCATCTTTGAAGATGCTTCCACCAATCGACGAGACGAATCTAGAACTTCATCCGAAGGATTGGCTACATTTTTGAGTAATTTAGCCAAGTTTGCATTACGATCTCCGTAACATTCACTAATAGTATCCTTCAAGGACTTACCAACACTTGAGCACACATTTTCCATAGCATCATTAAGAGTTTTCAAAGAACTACAAACATAGTCCTGATAAGCACTATCGCCTTGTTTATTTTCTTCATTACATTTAGTAAGGACCCACCTAACTCGTTCTTGTTCAGACCCATATTTACTACGCCAAAAAGTAAAGAGCAACGATGCAATAATACCATAGATTGAAGATTTGAACTGAGCGCCCATACCTTCAATCATTCCCTTCATATTATCCACCAGACTTTGCATGGCCTCTACAGAAACATCACTAGCAGATGTACTAGCAATTGCACCAGCAGCATCATCCAACGCCATACCAACACCTAGAAAAGTACCCAAAAGCCCCACCACCAAAAGCGTACTTGGTAAAACTTCAGCACACTTTTCCGATGCGGTCATCACATGATCGGCCAATTCAAAAACAGAACCATGCTCAGGATGCAAATCATCTTTATCGGCATCCTGAATCGAAACCGTTCCCGAGCCCGCACAAACTGGACATACAGAATTTTCTACATCGGGATCAACACCGGATCCATTACAATGTTCACACCGAACTTCTCCATTTATCGTACCTGACTGCCAATTATTATCCCAAGCATCGGGTTTGGCATATTTGCGAACTAGCAAAGCTATAATAACAGCCGAGCCAAAGATTACTGCGAAAAAGAGGAATTCGAATCCACTTGTCGGAATTAAGTAAGAAAGCATTGTTTACTCCTTTATACACCTAACAGAATAGGCATCGGTTACACTTTCCTTAGAAATCATCATAGGATCATTTCTAAATACATTAAATACTTTAGCTGATTCTTTTTCTTTGGATTCGCCAACCCACCAGCCAGCAAGTTCTCCTTTATAAAAATAGGAATCAGCGGCTCTTTGATAATAACCAGCACTCAAAGCAGCAAAACCATCGTAACTTTTCAGCTTATTAGCGCCTTTAGCTCCGACCTTTTTCAAAACTCGTTCCCAATCTTCTTGCTGGGGCAAACGAAAACCCGTCGGGCAAGCTTTTTGTGCAGATTCATAATCGTAAAGACGACCAAATTCTTCACAAGATGAGGTATTCCCATAGCACTTAGCAAAAGGCATATCCTTACCTGCATAGCTCAAATTGCTAGCCAACCAAACCTTATCAGCATATTTCAACAACTTATACACACGGCCATCTCTGTTGTCAAAGAATTCTTTTGTATCATCAAAATCAGCAGGTTTTGTAATTGTCGCAGACTTTTGCATCTCTGATTCAGCCTGTTTTGCAAGCCCAACTTTTGCAACCTGCGGTTCTTCATTTTTCGTTTCAATCACTTTTGTTTTGACAGCCGTATTCTTTTTAATCATTCCTTCAGACAACTTGTCTATGTCTTTGGGATATAAAACTATGCACAAAGCAACAAACGCAATAGCAACCGCAATTCCAAGCCATTTATTAGATTTATTTTGGGGTGTAGCCGATTTTGACGATGTTATAGTTTTAGCATTTCGCAAACGCTTTATCGTAGCCAAGATTTCTTTGAATTCTTCTTTGGCATCTTCAGCAGAAGCGAATCGCTCTTCAGGATTTTCCTTGCAGCATCGTTCAATAAAATCTTTAATCCCTTTTTCTTTTATGGACTTTATTGAACTTAAATCACAACTTCCGGTAAGCATTTCCAAGAAAATAATGCCTAAAGCATATATGTCCGATGCATACGTCGATTTTCCGCCATGAATCTGTTCTGGAGCAGCATAACCTTCCGTTCCAATTTTCGAAAGATTTTCCAAATCTTCGTATGATTCCTGACAGGCCAAACCTAAATCGACAATAATTGGTTTCCCGTCTTTTCGAACAATGACATTTGCCGGTTTTAAATCGCGATGAATTATCCCATTATCTTTCAGTTGTATTAAAGCATCCAAAAGACCCAAAACAATCTTATTGCGGCTAGTTTCTCCTTCTTTTTCCTTAAAAACGCCGCTCTTTATTTTCGCTTCTAGAGATTCCCCCTCATAAAATTCAGCAACAAGGAATGGACGGCCCTCAGAATCTCCATAACAAATTCCTCGAATTATATTCGGTCCACAATTTCTACAAGTCAGTTCACTTTCTGTCGTAAATAGTTTAACTTTCTTTTTGTCATTTTGGGGGTCTAACAAACACTTCTTAAAAAAAACAATCTGCGAAGATTTTCCATTAGAAATAATTCGTTGAGCCTTATAGGATTCCCCCATAGCCCCCTGTTGCCCAAGCTTTTGCAGATTAACTAAATGATATTCGAGACCATTTTCTGCAGTTAAAAAAATTTCATCTTGAGCAAATACCGTATTCACGTCTTTTTTAACATTCGTCGGATTTTCAGGTTTTATCACAAAAGCTGAATTTTCGTCTTTTACATCAAACGCTGAATTTTTAGATTCATTTGTATCAAATGCAGAACTATTACTCATTCTTCACCATCTCCTGTAGCCACAAGACGAATTTCAACGCGACGATTTTCTGGCGCACCAGGATCTTCGGTATTGATTAAACGATCAGGACCATAACCAGCCACAGAAATGCGACGTGCTATAGAAGTATCACCTTGCAATCCATCAAGTACCGCCTTACGAGCTTCCTTTGCTCGCGAAGCAGACAAGCTGTAGTTATCATCAAAAGCGGCACAACTCAAACGGACATCAGAAACAACACGACCCAACGGAATCGCATCCGAATGTCCCTCAATTTGGATATTAATATTTTTAAATTTTCTCAAGTTCATCGCAAGTACAGGCGCGACATTCTTCTTTAGAGCCAGTTCGACTTCTTTATCAAGGCATGCGCTTGCCGATCTAAACGACTTATCGCCCAAAGTAATAATTGTATCCTGAACATTAATCCACGAAACATCGGCATTGCGGGATAAGTTTTCCTTAATTTCTTTAATGGCTTGTCTTACGCCACGATTTTTTCGTTCTTCTCGTTCTAGCTTTGCAATTTCTTTTTGTTTTTCAACCAACCGCCTTTGATTCTCGATTTCAGCAGCATTAATAGCAGTCCTCACAACAGACACAACAAGTAACAACATGACAACAGCAGTCACACCAGCCATCAAGTCTGCAATAGACACAAACGGATTACTTTTTTCTTTTCTCATAAAAGTTCTGATAATTCAAAAACAATCTGTTCATTTTCTTATAAAAAGCGGAGGACAAGTCCTCCGCTTTTAACAGATTCAAATTTAGAAAAAAATTTCCAAATCACCCAGAGCAGAACTTAACAAACAGAACAATCAAGACGAGATACAACGCAATTAGTGGCGGGCAAAGGAAACAAGAGGCAATAATCGCAATAATTATAATAGCGCCTACAATGTACTTAATCCATTTCCACAAGCTCCAAGAATGGGCATCGTCGATGACTTTATAGGCTGCAGTATTGCCAGATTGTTCCGCAACATCCAAAGGATCATTGCCACTTGCATTTTTTTCTTCAACATTAGCACCGTGAGAAATCAACGCACTCACAATATCTGCCGAAGCGCTCCTTGCAGCAACATGGATTGGAGCATCTCCATTAGCATTACGCCACCTTTGCGACGCCCCCTTATCAAGCAACAACTTAACCATTTCAGACATGTTATGTTCAATAGCGAGCATCAAAGCCGGTTTTCCATCACGATCCACTACATTTACATTACTCTTTGGCAACAGTGTTCGAGCCATGCCGACATCACGCTTAAGAACTGCCATTTGTAAGACCGTCTGACCATTAGACTGTACATGAACAGCCTTGACGCTGGGCGATTTAACCAAATAGTTTAAAGCAGCCATAGCATTGTTCTTTACAGTCCAACCCAAAGGCGACAATGAAGCACATTCCAAGTTTAAATCCGCTCCATTCTTGGCCAAGTACTTCAACTGAGATACAGAATTATTTTTAGCAGCCAAGCATGTTGCAGTCATCAAATTATTTGGGCTAAAAGCATTGATATCCGCCCCTAAGGACAAATAGAACGAAGCCGTTTTCATATCATTTTTCTGCACTGCAGCGATAAAGCGTTCATCTCTATATGTCACGTTAGAAATATAAGTCGACGTTTTATTTTCGACAACAGCCATTGCCGTTTGACCACTTGCATTAACCTTTTTAGTGTCAACGCCTCTTTTCATCAAGAACGTAGACATTGTCATATCGTTATTGCGGATAGCTGAGAATAAAGCGGTTTCTCTTTTAGCATCGACTTCATTCACAAATACAAACCTTAACGTCCAGCCAGCGAGCAAAGTATCTCTCGTATTTACAGCAACGTGCAGAAGGCTTTCGCCCAATTCATTCTTCAACTTAGCATTTGCACCATGTTTTACAAGGCACTGGAAAGCATCCCTGTTTTTAGAACGAACAGCCTTGAACAAAGCCGATTCCTTATGAGTATTCAAAGCATTAACATCAGCATCGTTATTCAGCAAAAGTGAAAGAATCATTGTATCACGATTGACTGCATAATGCACAAGCGGGACCCCCTGCAAATCAGAGGCATTCACCTTAGCACCAAAAGAAATAAGCTCTTGAGTCGACTTATAGTTATTACGTTTTACCGCATCAAAAATGAGCTCATTCTTGTGTTCGTTATCGTACAAGAACTTTCTGACCTGAGGTCCGCGGGCATAATCAATAGCCTTCTTGCCAAAAGCATCCTTAAAGCTCAATGAAACTCCAGCTTCTTCAAGCAACTGAACGCAATCCAAAGATCCGGCGGCCGCAGCTAAATGCAGCGGAGTTTTACGTTCCTTATTGTAGACATTAGATTCAACATTCGACTTCAGCTTTTGAATCAATTCAACATTGCCAACTTTTGCAGCATAATGAATCAAGTTGTTTTGGTCATTATCAACACCATCAATCGACAGGTCCTTTTGAACCATCAACAATTCTACAACAGGCCATTTACGCTCTTGAATAGCGACCATCAAAGGAGTTTGTCCTAACGCATTTACAGCATTATAATCCACTTGAGCAGCCAAGAGCTCATTTATCATCTTGATATCGCCATTTATCGCAGCAAAGTGCATCAAGGAATTACCCTTTTCAAAAGCATCATTTACACGTGCACCCTTAGACATCAAGAACTTCGCTGTATTTATATCACCCTTTTTAACAGCATAAGCCAAAGCCGAATTGCCCTTACCATCCTTAGCATCGATATGGGCTCCTTCAGCCATATAACGTTCCATTTCGTTCTGATTTCCGGTTACCGCAATCTTTACAAAGAGGGAATCCGCATACATACGATCCGTAATAAACTTTTTGATATCTCTTGATTTGACCGTACTTATAAGGCTTTTTCCTGCAGCATTTTCAATCTGGATATCAGCTCCAGCAGTCACAAGTTCACGCACAATGTCAACAGAGCCCGTCTGTGCAGCAAGGAATATAGGAGTCTGTCCCAAAGAATCCTTGCCATTAACATTTACATTGAGAGAGGCTAAAAGCTTAATGCATTTAGCACTTCCGTGAGTTGCAGCCAAATGAATCAGATTCTTTCCGCTTTCATCCACATAGTTTAAATCAGCATTCGAACGGAAAGCCAAAGCAGCACTCAACTTTTCCACATTGTCTTCTTCAATAGCAGCCTTAATCTGCGACACCTTATCTCTTGCATCTGTCAAATAATGCCTAGCTTTTTCGGAGCTTGCATAAGACATCAAATTATCATACTGCTTTTGAATATCCGCATTAGACAAGCGCTTCAGCATAGTCAGCACAACATTGTCGTGGCCATTATTCAACGCCACAGCAATTGCCGGCCGATTTCTCTTATCCAAAATACCCACATCGGCACCACGATCCATGAGGCGATTCACGATAGTCGAGTTACCCTGCCAAGCAGCCTTGAACAACGGTGTCCACCCTTCCTTATCCGCGAGATTCACATTTGGGGAATAATTAAGAATCGTATCTACCGTCGGAATAGCCCCTAAAGCAACAGCATGGTACAAAGGAGTCATTCCCAAAGAATCCTGTGTATCGACAAACGCACCCGCCTTCAACAAACGGGACGTATAAATGGCATCGCCAGCCCCACTGGTCGTAAGAAGCAAAGCGTTTCTTTCCATAGGATCACTCGGAATAGGGCTTTCTTCTTTTTTGAACAGAACATTCATCAGAACAACTGTCAACACAATGACCATCATTGCAACAGCAGCGTAAGCCTTATAGTTCTTAGGTTCTATCAAAGCTTTTTTGGCAATTTTCTTTTCCTTTTCAGGGACATTGGAATCTGCTAATACTTTTTTACGTTGTTCTTCGACAATGCGGTTAAAGTCCTTACTCGACAATGGTTTGTACGCTTTACGTTCGGCTTCTTTCAACAAGCTTTCACGTGCATAGTCTTTATTACCACGAAGTCCCAACCTCACATGTTCTAGATACAGTTTATACGTATTTTCAGCATCTTTAAAATCATGAGCCATTTCTGTTTCAGAAATACCCATTTTTTTAGCTTCACCTTTTAACGTTTCTTTTTCTTCTTCATCAAAAACACCATCATCCCAATATGGGTCAATGCACTTACGCTTAAAATCATTATGGTTCAGGGTTGCAATCGAAATGAACTGTTCCAGAGCATCCTGACCACTCTGATAACGGTCCTCCGGATTTTTCTCCAAGCAACGTACTATAAATTCCTTAAATTCACCGGCGTTGTTGTCGTCTAGTTTGGCAATCTGCGCATCGATAACTTTACGAAGCTCATCCAATCTGACTTTTTTGTCCTTCACATCCACAAGTTTTTGAGCTTCTGCACGGACATTAAATCCAGGAATAAGCATTTCAAGGAATATCACACCGACACTGTAAATATCAGCAGAATAAGCAACTTTATCGTGTTTTATTCCATCTTGCTGTTCTGGAGCCGCATAACCAAACGAACCAATCGATATCGCATTAATGTCCTTAACCCCATTTTTCATGGCAAGGCCAAAATCCAGCAAAACAGGCACTCCATTATCTTCACGAATCATCACGTTAGCAGGCTTCAAATCGCGATGAACAATTCCCTGTTCATGCAATTCGCTCAAGCCTTCTAGGATCCCGCGAATAACTATCTTGCATTTACCAGTGTCGCGTTCATAAATATGTTGTTCGATTTTCTTTTCAAGATCTTCGCCAGCATAATACTCCATGACAAGATAAAGACAGCCTTGAGGATCTTTGCCCATAAACTTGCCGTTAGCCAAATGACGTCCCTTGGAGCCATAGTCACAAGTCATTAGAGCTTCGTTACTGAAAAGCACCGTTTTATTTGAATCGACACTTCCCTGTATACGCTTAATTAAAACCTTTTGGACAGAGTCACCCTCTTTAAGAAATGCCGTAGAGACAATGCCCATGGCTCCCTGAGCACCTAATCTATTTTCCCCCCACAAAGTGTGCTGAATTTTTTTCGTATCCGTCAGTACAAAGGCATCTGGATGGGAATCCAAACTTTCACTAGTCGACTCAACAACATCAAAAGCCGACAAAGCCATCTTTACTGAATTCGAGCTAACCGTAGGATTGCTCCCGACCTCTGTATCGAAAGCGGAGTTTGCACCCACATCAGGAGCAGATTCAAAAGCAGAACCAGCACCGTTTTCAGAAACCGCTTCAAAGGCAGAACCTGTTTCCGTTTCAAAGGCGCTACCTGTCTCTTTATTTTTATTGGTCATAACAACTTCCTTTTTTTGCAAATATAGCATTTTCCATCGATATATAAACTTTTCTTAACTTTTCTATATTTTCTAGTGACACAACAAGGATAAAAATGAATAACGCTCACTACCAGCTACAGCTAGACAATATTCTTGACCAGGCTGAACCCTTTGTTCCCAAATACAGCGAAGACGAACTTCGCGAGATGGGTAATACACTGCAGGAAACCCTCAACAGCTACAGAATTCCATGTACTGTAAAAAACGGGAAATGCGGAACTATGATTACCCGTTTCGAAATAAAAATCGATATAGCCAAGGGTGCAAAAATAGACCAGATCACAAGCCGTCTAGAAGAGATAGCACTGAGCCTTGAAGTCTCGTCGGCACAATGTCGCCGTGAAGACGGAAAGCTATTCCTTGAAATTCCCAATGGCAAAGTCCAAAAGATTACCATACGTGAAATGCTAGAAGGCGCAGATTACGATCCAGAAAAAGGTAGACTACCCATCGCCTTAGGCAAAAAAGTTTCTGGAGAGACCGTCCTTTTGGACATCGCAAAAGCCCCCCATATTTTAATAGCTGGAGGTACTGGTTCAGGAAAATCTGTATGCTTAAATGCCATGATTATCAACTTGCTTTTGACAAAATCACCTAATGAACTGAGGATGATCTTAATTGACCCGAAGCAAGTTGAATTCAACGATTACGCCAATATTCCGCATTTACTGCATTCCATTATAAATAATACCGACACACTCGTACTCGAAGCCATCGAAGCCCTAGAATGGGCCAAACTCGAAATGAATCGTCGTGGCAAGTTGTTTACGAACAACACCAAAACGTGCAAGGGCATCGGGGAATACAACGAACTACAAGTCAAAGAAGGAAAGAAGCCTCTTCCCTATATACTAATTATTATTGATGAATATGCAGATTTAATTCACAGTGCAGAATCTATCGGCAAGGAAACTAAGAACAAATTAGAAGGTTTCATTAAAACATTGGCAGCAAAAGCCAGATACGCAGGCATCCATCTAGTCATCGCCACGCAACGACCTGCTGCCGACATCATCACTAAAGAAATTAAAGACAATATCGGGAAACGTATTTGCTTTAAAGTTGCAGACAGCGTAAGTTCCCGTCTCGTCATCTCAGAAACAGGAGCAGAAACTTTACAAGGCAACGGAGACTTCCTGATGCACGATAATGATAAACTCGTTCATGCTCAGGGAATGTTTGTCTCCGATGACGAAATTTTCAAAATTGTTGACTTGTGGAGCAAAGATCAATTTAAATTCACTCGCCTACAGAGTTTCAAAGAACATTCATTCTTTAGTGATTCGCCGAAAAAAGAAGTATCTGTAGACGTTACTTCACAAAATCATTGTGAAGACACGCCCATATCCAGCATTCAAAACCCAGCACCAGAAAAAGAACCCAAACAAGAGAGCATTAACCCCAAAGAGTCTACAGAACAATTGGAACTCGATGACGTTGTTTTGCCAGTCACATCTGAAACAGCTGATAGTACTGAAGAATCTATCCAAAACGAATCTAAAGATATTAGCTCTATAAGCAAAAGCAATCTGAACGAACCCATTCAAAAAGACGTTCGTCCAGAATCAACCTATGCAGTTAACACAAAAGTAGCACCAATTGCAAGTGCAAGGGTAATCCTAAAGAAAGAGCCTCCTAAAGATAGTGGCTATGTTTCAATTGCAACAAAGCCAATTCCAAAGATAGCCTCACGTCCTAAAAAAACAACGAATCCACAAGACGAAGACGATTTATATCTAGAAGACGATTCAATCCTTTCCGCTCCTGTATCTAAATACTACACAGACCCAAGAGACGGAGAAACCTATAGAGTGGTAAAAATAGGAAAGCAAATTTGGATGGCGGAAAACTTCAGATTTGCAAGTCGCGATTCACTTTCGATTAATGAAAATGACGAAAACGATAATCCATACGGACGACTTTACACATGGGAAGAAGCAACGCAAGTTGCTCCGGAAGGTTGGCGTCTACCGTCTATAGAAGATTGGCAAAGACTCAACAAATACATTCCACGTTATTCCAAAATTCAAACTGGGACAGCATTAAAATGTAAAGACGGATGGAAAAAAGGTTTTACCACCCCAGAAGGCAAAGACATTTACGGTTTTTCCGCCTTAGCCACCGGATTTTGGAACAGAATCAAAAAAGACTTCTGTAATATAACTTTCAGCACGAATCTTTGGACATCAATAAAAACGGATTCCGATCACGCCTACAGCGTTCTATTACACTATTTGAACGAAGGAATCAAGGCCGAAGCAAGCCATATTTTAAACGGATTACCCATCCGTTTAATCAAAGATTCCTAATGAAATAGCGAAAGGCTCAGGTTAAACCTGAGCCTTTTTCTTTTATTTCACCTGCATGGAATCAATCATTCTCGTTTTGGCAATCTGACCTGTTTTTTCAAGTTTGAATCGCAAATTCTGATTGAGATTCCATATGGGATCCAACGCTTCCACCACATCACCTGGATTACTCCAACCTCGGGTATTTTCAAGCGTTTCAAAGCGATTATTTCCCAAATAACGGAAAGCTTTTCTCGTAGGAGCTTTCACACCGTTGGGGTCAACACCACGCAACGCAACAACATCGCCCACATTTAGCAATGAAATATTTATTTCATTCAAGGAAACATTTTTTTCAATTTCCTCGGGCGTTTCAACAGCAAATGCAGACGCAGAAGCAGAAGCCGTTTCAAAAACAGATGAAGTAGCAGTCATCTGGGGAGTCTGCGTTTTCACAGGAGCCTTGATTTCCGAAATCGTTCTTGTAACAGCAATCTGCCCAGTTTTCTCAAACTTCAATCGCAGCTTCTGTCCAACACACCAAACCTTATCCTGCGCCGCTAAAGTATCATGGGGATTACTCCAGCCTCGAGTATTCTTTATCGTTTCAAACCGGTTGTTTCCCAAATAGCGGAGTTCTTTCTCCGAATCGGGCTTACCGAAATCAGCACCATGCAGGTAAACAATATCATTCGGTTGTAAATCCGATATATTCAGAGAAGTCACCGACTTTATATTCACCTCCATAGAAGTCTTACTCCACTCCCTGGAGAAAATGCGATTTAAGAAAGCGTCTGTCGAAGTGTAAATTGTATTAAGCAAATCCTTCTTCTCTTCGAAAGATTTCTTAAATTCGGAGAAGCAATAGCCATCACCCACAAATTCTACAGTCGCCTTATTATCCCCTTTTTGCCTTATATACTCAAAAGCATATATAGCAATCTGTCTCATCGTTTTTTCGTCATCACCCGTAAGGCGTTCTTTCGAGGCAAAGAAAACAGGAATTTCGCGCAAACCACGCTTCGAAACACCTTTATAAGCGCCATCGTAATCTCGTCCCGATTCAAGCAATTCCAAAACATTATTCCACTTCAAATAGGCTTCGCATGAACATGTTTCAACATCGAACAGGTCGTCTAGCCTTGTCTGATTGTCGATTTGGAACGCCATACGCGTAGCCATTGAACGAATGCGCATATCCGCTCCCATCATTGGAGATGAGTAGATTTCTTTCCATTGTTCAGAATCAAACGTACCCACCTTAAAGCATCTATTTACAGGCAAAACGACGAATGCCGCATTCGAAAAGAAGTGGCTTATAGGCACAATTTCCGTAGGCCTACAAGTACTCAGTTGCAACTTCAATTCTTTCAAGTCTTCTTCTTCCCAGGCAGGATATCCGGCAATAGCAATGTCATCAATATCATCGGATGCGCTGTTCTTTTTCAAGAACGCTTCTGCCTGATCATACAACCACGTTGCAAGATACGCACCGGGGCGATTTTTCCCCTTATTTACAAACGTCTTTCCAGTATGAATGAAATCAAGCAAATTCCCAAAACAGGAATTTTCCAGATTCGGCAGGTCTGTATAATTTTTAAAATAGTAGTTACGAGCACTCGCACCACCAAATATTTGTTCATCATCATCAATCGCGAAATACAACGGAATCGCCTTTGACTTCGCAATTTCTACCTGAAAAGACTTATTGAACCTAGAATCAACTAGATTCATCCAAGCTGTATCATCCGTAAAAAGAATTTGCAATTGCATTTTATTATCCTATCGCCATAACGGCACAAGTAATGTTATCGCCAGAGCCGGCGTCATATGAATTGTTGACAATCTTTTCAGCGCAATTTTCATCGTACCGCAAGTTATACAAAAATTCCCAAAACTCAGGTTTGTCGGTATAAATTTTAGGATTAGCTTCAGACGGAATTTCGAATGGTTCGCAAACGCCATCCGACACGGCCATCAAGGCATCGCCCGGTTGCAAGAGATCCTGTTCTTCATCCCAAGCATACACCTCAATATTGGGGCGCAAATAATCAGGAGGTTGTCCAATAGCGTATTTCATCTTACGTGTTTGCGAATCGCTTGTTTGGTCTTCTGTCAATTGGCGAACGATTCTTTCTTTAGGCTTAATTAAATAAACTCGGCTATCCCCAACATTGATAGTCCAATAACCCACACCTTTACGGTAAATAAATCCCGTCAAAGTTGTTCCACAATTTTTGAATTCTGGGTCCGAAGAGCTTTTTCTATAGACCTCTTGAGCCGCTTGATAACACGTATCCTTTAAAAATTGCATTGGGTCTTCCCCAACACCATTTAATATCAATTTTTGTTCAAAAACATCATGACAAGTTACAAAACTTGCATAATCACCATGACCATGGCTTCCAACACCATCGGCCACAATTACAACAGAATCCCTATTGTCATGCCATATAAGGCAATCATCTTCCTGCTTGGCCTTACGCCCCTGAATAGAGTAGGACGAATAAATAATAGACTTAGGCGGAAAAAAGGAAGAAGGGTTATCTTCTTCCTTTTTATAATTAGCCATCAGTCTTTTAAACAAAGACTTGATTTCCATCAGCACCTCTTCGTTACTTTGTTACGATAGGAACTAAGTGTTTTTCCAAGAAGAAGAGAGATTCAAGGACAAGATAAGATTCCTTGTATTCGAAATCTCTTTCTCCATCTTCCAAAGCACTTTCAAATGTCGGCTGGTGAGAAACCCAAGCATTCAACGTATTCGGACGCATGTCATCAATAGCCTTTCTCAGAGTACTGATTACGGTCGAATCGACAAGTTCATTTTCCTTGACATAATTCAGGTACACGTCACAGAACGACTTGAACACGGGGAAAGGTTTATCAGCATTGGATTCCAGACGCAGACGGGAGCTATACGCATCCTTATACTTTTCTTCCAGGTTGAGTTCCATATCAACTTCAGTATCGTTTTCCCTGTTGACAAGGCCCTGTTCACCGAACAGAATAATTTGATTAACCTTCGTACCGTTCGTGGATTTCTGCATAACAAGGCCCTTAGCCACGACGGACTTCGGATCACGTTCGAACTGGAATTCCAATTCGACATTGTCGTACGCCTCGTTCCTTAAGCCGGCACGCAAGCAATTCTGCAAGTACTTCACACAGCCATCCAGACCATCAAGAGAACGAGTCTTGAGCCAATCCAAAATGCGGCTTCCCTTACCCACAGGGTGAATAGTTACCTTGTCCAGAGAGGAAATGTTATTTTCCTTGAGGATATGGTGCAAAAGCATACCCGCATAGAAAGTTAAGAAACCGGCAATATAGGCAGGCAGGGCAAACGCTTCCGAAGCCTTGTTGGCCCCCCTCGCAAATTCCTCATAAAGGCCCTTCGTCCAAGCTTCACCACTATGTTCCGCCACGATATCGAAGACGGTATTGACGTAGTAGTAGGACAAATCCTTCTTCGTCTGGAAATCACCCACCGTCGCAATGGGAAGTTCTTCCGAATGGGAACTCTGGAAGGCAATCATCGCCTTGCGGAGTTCGTCGGAATGTTCGAACAGCGAGGTGACGCTCCCTGCAGCCATGCAAACAGAAGACTGAATAAATTTCTCTTCACGGTCCTTATCCAAGTACCACACAAGGAGGTCTGTCGTAGAACCGCCAATGTCCATCGCAACAACGATATTCTTGGTATCTACGCTGACAGAAGTTCCGATAGAAGACAACACTGAGGCCGCTTCGGTCATAGCTTCATTGCCGCGAGGAACCCTTATTTCGAAGTTCGTATTTTCCTTGCAGAACGGGCACGGGAAATCATGAATCACTTCGTCGTAAAGGACATGCAACCCAGTAATCAACTTCTGGGTAAATGCACCCGGATACGACCATCTGAATTCGACCGGCACCATTTCCTGCTGCACAAACAAGTTGGCAACAGCCTGTCTCCAGATAGAGTCTACAAACACACGCCTCGTTTCACCGAACTCGTCGTTCTTTGCGGAGCGCCACTTCATGTTGTAGTACAGGTCGCCAACGTTCTCTATATCCATAACACCACGATTTGTATCAATCGAGAGAACATTGAGGTTAGGCTCGAAGATATTCATACCGCCACTTACCGTCTGATTCTTCTGAACAGCCGGAACTTCCAGAGACTTGTCCGTCAGAACAACCCACGACTTGAACTGGCCATCCTTCGGTTCGTTCTGGAAGAAAAGGATTTCGTCGAACTTGGCATTGCCATCGTGATTGGACCCCTGATCCTCTCCAAAGGCGAAGACGCGCATATTACGAAATTCGAGAGGTTCTGCATTAGCAGAGCCCTGCTTCTTCTTGAAGTAAACACAGGAGTTGTTACTACCAAAGTCCATACCCATCGTAACCTGACGGGCATCGTCGGTAATATCGAACTTCCTAATGGTTTTCAGCTTCCTGAAAAGGAGGTAACCGCAAGGCATTTCCTCGGCACTCACGCTATCTTTCAAGGTCAAGACGACACCGGCAATAGGCTTGTTGGAACGCCATACATCGTAATGGTGCTTGGCCGACGAATTTCCACGATCCTTGACAATCTTCTTCGCCTCGAACTTTTTATCTTGCGTCCAGCGGCTTTCAGGCTTGAGATTGACGGTAAACCCGTCATCCGGCAAACCGACAACCAACTTCGACTTCGTCTCATCCTCGTTTTCAGCGACAATAAAGGAAGTGCCTTCCTGGTCCTCGTTGGGATAGTAAAAGTAGATTGGTTTCGTCACGATGCCAGAGACAACGTCCTCCAGGCTTTCCGTGTACAGATAGTAATCCCTCCAAATCGGACTCACAAAATTCGGCCACAAGACACAGGAACGTTCATTAAATTTCTTGTTATCCTTCTTGACCAGATACTGACGCTTGAATTCCTTGACATCATTCTGGATAAGAATCGAAAGAGTGACTTGAAGGGTATTACCCACCAACACGGCCTCAATATGGGGTCTACTAGCAGCATCTTTGTCGTCGCGCTCAAAAGGTTTCAAAAGATTTTGAACCTTTTCGTCCGTGTTACACCATTTCAACAAGCCTTCTTCTGTTAACGGGAGCGGGAAGAAATGACGACCATTGCCATCATCGGCAGGCATCAACACGTACACCCCCAAATCCTTGGGCAGTTTTTTCAAGGAGTTTGCACCGAACCTCAGTTCACAAACAGTCGAATTATTTGGGAGCAGATAGCGAGCGAGGTCTACAGCAACAGCACCGGGACGTGGTTCAAAATAGTAACGATCCTCAAATTCATAAATCTTGTCATCACAAGCCAAGACCATTCCCAATTTACCAACAAATGGAAGCTTACTTCCGAGAACGCCAGTCTTGCTTATTTCGTACCCACATCTCTTCGCTTCTTTTTCGACCTGGTTTATCCAATCACGGACAAATTCTCTCAGGACACCTCTAGCTTCTTTCAGGTCCTCGGATTCGATTCCCTTTTCGATTTTAGAGAGAACCAAGTAAAGGTCCTTCAGCTGACGTTCGGACAATTCGCTAAGTTGCGGAGTAACAAAACGACGCTTATCCCTGTCGAACCACTTCACATCATCACAATCATACTTGACAGCAGGGAAAACTAGCGTTTCAGGGCTCGAAGCACCAACAACCGCCCCATTGTACTTGATGAGCTGAATGAATGGCACCTTGCCATCAGCGACTTCCTTGTCATACCACAGGGAATTCTTGTCTTCACCATCCAAAAACAGAACATCACCCAACAACTTCGCCAAAGAAAAGCCTGATTCTTCATCACTCGTCAAAGGAACAACTTCAACCGAAATCTTGCTCGCATCAGTCGCAATCAACGTCACCAATCCGCGCCATTCTTCACGCAGGTTTCCATATATGCTATCCAAAAGGCCCTGAGGACTCATATTGTAGCGAGACAAAGCCAACTTGATAAAGTTGCACCTAGCCCATGCAGAAGGGAATCCTGTAACGTCCTTAGCCAATTCATCAGACGAATAAATAGCCGATTCATCATATTCACCAGAATCGATACCGACAATATAATCCTCAGACTGTTTCAGCTCATTCCATTCGCCACAATTGCCTTGAGTAGGCATACTTTTACTAACAGCTAGCAATCGTTTATTTTCAGCCATATTCAATCATCCCTTCCTATTAAAATTGATACATTGTTTTTAAGACGCCACGAATAACGCTTACAAAGCGCAATGCCTGACTCATCTCAGGCAAGTTTTTTTCTAGGCCAGGATCTGTGATCCACTTCTGGCACTGGGTCACAAACGGATCCCACGCCGTCTTGCCAAAAACGCCTGTTTTCTTGTATGATTTACCCTTAAAATAGCTTGCCGAAGATAGCTGAGGCAAGAACAAATCATTCATGCAATCCTTGAAGAATTCAGCCCCTTTCTTTTCAAAAGCTTCCTGCTTAAAGAACAAATGATTTTGTCTATTAGCAGAGTTCCACAATTGCTTTACCCATGCATTATACATGACCAAATAGTCCTGCAAGTCTTTACTATCCCACAGCCATGCGATATCTTTCGGGAATGCATTCTTTCTAATGCTGTCCGGAGAGAAAATCTGATCATCCTTGCTATCTGCGGCCAAGACTTTCAACGTCAAAAGATTCAAAGCAAAATCATTGCTTTCGCTATTACCTTCAACCACATCAGAAAAATTCAGGTAGCCGTCCTGAGAATTCAACATGTTCATAACACGATAGAAATATCGAGGTTCGCTCGATTTTTCAACTCGGCTACTAAAGAACTTTTCAGCGGCAGTCGTTGCATACATTTCCAAATAGTGTGCCGGATTTTTCTGAGAAGCTCCACCAACATCCGTTTTCGTTTCACCTTCCTTACGGAAATCAATCGGATCTTCAGGATTACCCAAAATGTAGAACTGGCAATAGCTTCTTCTCACAGCAGGGTCCTTGCTATAGTAAGCCAAAGCCACCTGTGTATTAATCTTGAAATTTCCCGCATCGGCAATCACTTTCTGCGACTGCAATTCATCTTTTGAAGGATTGTTAAAGGTGAAGTAAGCCGTCAACAAAGAAGCACCCCAGCACACATGGTCAAGGTTCTTCGTACTGTCCTTCATCTGTTTCCAAGCCGCTTCAAAAGCTCGTGGCACAACAGGAATGGAAGAAGCTCCAGTTCCACCGAACACAGAACCCATTACGAAGCACTTCTTCATTCCGCCATTAGTATCACCCAACTTTTCCAAAAAGCGGCAAAGGGATTCATTTTCGCTTCTAGTGTGATTTTCTGCAGATTCCACAATAGCTCTGTACATCAACATAGAGCCAAGATGCGTCTGAGCACGGTAACCTTCCGTCAATTCAAAGCTACGGACATTATCCGTGAAGAAAAGCTTTGCAAGATCCTTATCAATTTCATCATGACGGCTATGAAGCAACATCTTATCAAGAGTTTTCGTCTTATCCGTCGAATAATCCGGAGAATACTTGTAAAATTCAATTTGGGCACCGAACATGGTTCCTGCAAGAGGATTCTTCCCAGCCTTCAAATTGCGATACAAATTCACCAATTCGTCAACACGCTGAAAATTACCATTGCGCAAATCAGTATCAAGAGCGAGCATGTGGATTCTCTTATCAGAAAAACGACCTGCTGCGCAAAAATGAACCATGGATTCCAAGCAGCGCATTCCTGTGCCACCAATACCAATCACAAAAATCTGATTATCTGTAGAAATATCTGACATAAAAACCTCACATCATTCCATTAAAACAACGTTCCAAAACGACCTTTCTTCAAAACAGTCTTCGAAAGGATCAATCCCAAAAGAACATACACCACAAAAGCGGCAATCGTCGCTCCAATAGAAGCCGTCATATACTTGTCAATAGCAGGAGCACCCTTGACATGGCTGAGATACACAAAATGACTTAAGATAAAAGTTACAATCGGAGAAACAAAAGCAAGGCACCAGAAAAAAGCTCTACGTTTTTTTACGGACGATGCGGCACCATTTGCACCCGGCTGAGTCGAGACCATATTAACAAATACAATTGCGAGGATAAGAAGTACAACAGCAATTAAAAAACTCGTGCCATAAGTAAGTCCACTCAGTTTTCCAACGGTTGCAAGAGTATAAGTTTTGTCCAGCATTATTTATTCCTTATTGTTAAAGTTTATTGTTAAAAATCATTAGCCATGGTTTTAATGTACCACGTATAAAGGATCTTTCCCTGCGGGATAGCATCACGCAGAGCCATAATCACACTTTCGTACATAGCCTTATTCGTCGGCAACTTTTGGCCTTCCCAAATAAAGTTCTGTAAATTCGGATTTGACGTCACCGGCTGAACATCGTTTACAACAAGTTCAAGTTTCAGCAAGTTATCATGTTCTGCAGAAAGAGACTGGCCATCGAAGTTCAAGGCAAGTTGAATTTCAATTTCACCCTTTGCATTATGATCCATGGTCTCTTTAAAATGGTCTTCGTTTAAGACAAGCACATCTGTCAACTGCTTAGCCGGTTTCGGAGAATACTTGTATTGAGCCAACATATTGCCCAGAGAATCATAGCAACCCGGTTCACCATCTTTAATTACAATAGGAGCTTCAGTTTCTGGATCAATTACAACTTCTCCATTGTCACGCTTTTTCATAACACGCGGATTCTGGCGGCACAATCCATCCACAGCATAGGAGTAGAAATCATCATAAATGTTGCTCACATTCAACTTCACAGAATTTACTCGATAGAACTCAAGAGCCGTTGCATTGAGCAAAAGCGTAGCCCGCTGATTGCTACTTTCACGACGACCGATTAACGGGTAGCCACCCTTTATCGGCTTTCCTGTTTTTTCGTTTACAGCACCTTCAACAAGATACTTATAAATATCAGCCCAACCGAGGCCAAGTTCAGCATATTCCCAATTACTCTTAGCATTCAATGCATAGGTACTGTCATTTATTTCCAAATCACCATTAAAGCTCCCCGGGAGCTTTCCCGTAAAGCCCTTTTCCAAACTAAACGCATTGTTCTGGAAATGGAACGAAACATACTTGAGTTCGGATCCCGGAATCTGCATGTTCCTAAGTGCATATTCCAAGGATTCGGTCACGTCAGCCTTGGTTCCGATTTCATTGGCTGGAGTGAAAATCATGTAGAACACATGCTTTTTCTTTTTCTTTTCGATAAAATCAGTCACATAGAACGAAAGCTTGTTACCTTCCTTGAGCCACTTGGCAAAGCCTTCGCGAGCCCACGGGAGTTCAGATTCCCCACCAGCCTTAGAATAAAGTTCACCATCCGTCACAAATACAGCACGTTTCTTTTTAGAAACGATTGTATCCAAAGCGGCATCTAATGCAGCATAATTCCTGTTATAGTTTCTACGATTGGTGACTCGAGCAAAAAGGTCTTTCTCCGAAATTCCAGCAATTAGGTCGAGAGACTTTTCGCCCACAACAAAGAATTTGGCCGAAGAAATCTTTAAGGAACTTACAAAAAGTCTATAGAATTCCATGGAATTGACGTCTTTCCACGCCTCCTGGAACCCATCAGAGAAGTCCTGATAAACTTGGAGAGTATCATCTACCGAGACATTCTTTTCAATCGCTGTTTCTCCCTTATGGTAAGCTTCCAGCAACTTACCTGGAGCAGGATTCTGCCAGTCATAGACGGGTTCCACAGGGTCACGGTCTTTACATCCCATCAGGCCTAAAGCAAAGCAACCAGTCATCAACGGGAGCACTGCTTTAACAACGATATTCTTAGAAATCATCATATCCTCGTAAAATTAACTTTCCAAAAACAGGAAACTTTTACAAAAAAAATAACTTTTTTTTACAAACAGACCATGTTTTTAGAAAAAAAATCTCACAAAACACCTAAAAAATGGTTTATTTGTCCCGTATACAACGAACAGAATATCCATCCGTCTTATTTTCGCCACTTAGTCCAACCGGTTGTGAGCGGATGACATTCTGAACAAAAACTTTTTCAGCCGATTCCTTCGTAGAACTCCACCATCCAGCGTATTCCCCAGCCAAGAAAAACTTTTTTTCTTCTCCATTTTGGAAATATCCCGCGGGCAACGCCGAAAATCCCGAAGAATTATCGCCTTCATATCCATCCTGCCAATAAGCGCTAGTCTTCATTTTAACACCAGCATTCGATCCAAGAGTTTGAGTCAACACAATCCATTCCGAATTCGTAGGCAAACGGAATCCAGCAGGACAAGCCTCCTTAGCCGAAGCAAAATCATAGAGATAGCCTTCTTCTTCACAGCTACTATTATAGTCGTAGCACACGACGTTTGCCGCATTTTCGTTACGATAATGTAGGTTTTTCGCAAACCAAACTTGCTTTCCTATTTTCACCAATGGATAAATAGTACCGTCTCGGCTATCCAGTATTTTATCATCACCTTCCTTTAACTTAACTTGGACATCCTTATATTCCAATATGATTTGCGGACAGCCGGCACAAACGTCCTCGCCACCACGCCTATATAAAAACGTCAAATCAATCTTATACGGCATTCCGATATAGACATTAGCACAAGATTCGTTGATTTTAATCTTCACTCGTTCGTCATTAACCATCAAGCCATCAAATGACACATCACACACGTTTTCATCAATACTATCCTTGTCAAAAGCATCCAGCTTTCCAGAAACAATTAAGCTATCATACACCCAGTACCTTAATGTATCCCAAACGCCATTTTTTTCTTTCACAAACGAACGTTCGTACAAACGAGTATAATTTACGTTAGCACCCCTAAATAAAACCGGAACAATACTATCGACATGCACAATTTCCAAAGTATCTGCACGGCGCGCTTTCTGTTTTCGGATTACAGGGAGACCTGTTTCTGTAAAGGTTTCGAGTTTACCCGATGCGTGTTCTTCTTCTCTAGAATTCAACAACTGAGGACCTTCCAGCCAACGAACTTTTTTCTGATCAACAGATACACAACGCACAGACAAGCCATACCCCGACGCAATCGGATCCAGCATAGCATTGACGCTACCGGCATCCATACGAACACGGTAAGCCTTTTCCAACGATTCAACAGTGTAGGTCCACCAACGAGCATACAATCCCTGATTCTTAACAGCATCGTCCTTAATGCTATAGAAACCCGCAGGCAAGGCAGAAAAGCCAACAGAATTCAAAGCTTTGCTATCGTTTTCCCATTTATATGCAGATTTCAAATACATTCCTGCTCGATCCGCAGAACCAACAGCCTTGAATAAATTTTTCCACAAATCTGCCGTCGGAAGCATCCAGCCATCGGGACACACAGAGACCGCATCATCCCATGTATAAAGACGGCCATAACGTTCACAATTGACACACCAGCTATTTTTTGTTTTATAGCGAATGTTTTCAGCCATCCAAACAACACCATCAATTACACGAGTCCTGTATTTTTGTCCATCTCGGCTATCCGTCAATACTCCATAATTGGAGCTACCATAAATAAGATAATCTTCTATTTTATCACTAAATAGAACTGCAGCTAAAGCAACAATTCCAACAACAAAAATAAATCGAGTTAAATAAGATTTTGCTTTTGACATATTTACCCTTTCAAAAACTCCAAAATCCTTGCACGATAATCCGGGGCTTCGTCATAGGCGGCATGGCCATAGTTCTCGTAAACGTAGAGTTCCGTCGGCACACCGTTTTGCTTTAGCACTTCGGCGATTTCTCGGGAAGCGATTACGCCCAAAACTTGGTCGAGTTCGGCACCCAAAACGAGCGTCGGGCACTTGAGTTTTTCAAGTCCGGCAAAAGCATCGTATTCGAGGCAGGCCTTTGCCAAAACGCAGAAGCGAGCCATATCCTGTTCAGTCGCATTCGTGTTCATGCGCATCAGGCTCTTTTTGTACTTGCGGATTGTTTCGGCAGAAAAAACTTTATCTATAAAATTCGAGCAGAGGGCTTCGATATCGCGAGCTTCGGCGAGGCGTTTCCATTCCGTCATCACCGCGCGAGACATATCATTCAAACGGGCTGCACTGCAACCGAGCGCCAAGCGTTCGACCTTCTGTGGGTATTGTTCAGCGATGATTTGCGCAATCATGCCGCCCTGCGAAATTCCAATGAAGCATGCACGTTCAATGCCAAGAGCATCCATCGCTTCGGCAGTGTCGGCCGCCATCTGTTCCATCGGATACGATTCACCGAAATTCTTTTTGCGGTCGAACATGTAGACCGTAAAATCATCTGCAAATATTTTGTACGAATCCACCACCATTGAGGCAAGGCCCATCATACTCTTGAGACTCATCCCCGGCAGCAGCACGAGCGTACGCGCGCCTGTGCCAAACTTGAGGTAGTCCATTTCAAAATTGTCGGTTTTTACGGTCTGTACGGTATAATCAATCATATTTAAAAAGATACTATAATTTGAGGGTTTTCAGATACGCTTTTTGCTCGTCTGTGATGCGATAGCTTTCAATTGCCTTTTGGATGGTCTTGTTATGCGTCCATGTATCGAGCACATGTTTTTCAATGAACGGGAGAGTCGCCTCGTACTGTTTGGCAAGTGCAGTCGCAAAGAACCACGCCACCATCATGTTGAGGTAATATTCCTCGCTGCGGATTTTCGCAACCCACTTCAAAAATTTCGGATCAAAGTCATCGTCCAAAAAGAACGACATCAAAGTTTCAATGCCAAAGCGTACCGTGTAGACATCGGTCACGGGAGCTTTCATCCAGCGTTCGACATCTTTCAAAAGTCGCTTGCGGTTCGCGGCCTTTGCAAAAACTTTCGGGCGCATCTGGTCACACGTTGCCCAGTTATCCACGTACGGCAAAAAAGCATCGATATGCGATACACAATCATCATAATCTTTAATTAAAGACAAAATAAACGCATGGATTTGATTTTCGTCGTAATACTTATGCGGGAGCGTAGTCAAAAATTTTTCCACGTCAGGGTGATTTGCAAATTCCTTTGCTATGGCTCGCAAGTCGGGAGTGCGCACGCCGATAATCGACTTTGCATCCGTCGTCGGAATAAGCTTGCTATGGAAAGCCTTGAACTTTAAATCCTGTTTTGCGAAAAGCGCTTTCTGAATTTCGTTGATGATAG
>Ga0310786_10002937_pt1 | contig 25340 bp, 21 predicted proteins | sample AusTroGonzalo_MG_FD_203881 | JGI IMG/M metagenome (GOLD analysis project Ga0310786, IMG submission 203881) | Bovine rumen microbial communities from tropical cattle in Woodstock, Queensland, Australia - Gonzalo_03 (v2) (version 2) | ecosystem: Host-associated > Mammals > Digestive system >...
TCCTTGCCAGATGGAATTCCCAGAGGGCAAGACATAAGACGGGTATCGAGATCCATCCCGGAGCTACTATCGGCTCAGGTCTGTTTATCGACCACGGTATGGGCATCGTTATAGGTGAGACTGCAGTCATCGGAGATAACTGTACGATCTATCACGGTGTAACTCTCGGCGGACGCGGACACGTTAAGGGTGCTAAGCGTCATCCGACTATCGGCGATAACGTTCTTATCGGAGCAGGTGCGAAGATCTTAGGCCCCGTTACTATCGGAAGCGGCTCAAGTATCGGTGCGAATGCAGTTATTCTTCACGACGTACCCGCCAACTCAACAGTTGTCGGTGTACCGGGTAAGATCGTTAAGATCGAGACAGCAGGTGAGTCACACGCTGTCGCTCTCGACCACTACATTACGGATGATCCGACTGAGGCAGAGGTTAAGGAACTTGCCAAGGTCGTTTCTGAGCTTCAGGAGAGGCTCTATCACCTGCAGATGCAGGACATAATTGATTTGCAAGGAACGGAAGGAGAAGGTATTTGATGAAGCTGTTTAATACGCTCACAAGATACAAGGAAGATTTCAAGCCCATCACAGAGGGCCACGTAAAGATGTATGCATGCGGACCTACGGTCTACAACTATTTCCACCTGGGAAATGCAAGACCGTTCGTCACATTCGATACACTTAGAAGATATCTCGAGTACAGAGGTTACGAAGTAGAGTTCTGTCAGAACTTCACCGATATCGATGACAAGATGATCAATCGTGCGAAGGAAGAGGGCGTAACCGTTAAGGATATCGCCGAGAAGTACATCGCAGAGTATTACGTTGATGCTGACGGACTTAACTGCTTAAGACCTACATACCAGCCCCGTGCTACAGAATCCATCGATGCCATCATCGGTATCGTACAGTCTTTGTATGACAAGGGCATCGCTTATGTTATCGAAGGAGACGGAGTTTACTACGACGTCTCCAAGGATGATCACTACGGCAAGCTTTCTCACTACAAGCTCGACGAGCTCGTAGCAGGCGGCGGTGAGAGAGGCGCTTCCTACGAGGGTAAGAAGAACCCCGGTGACTTCGCTATCTGGAAGTTCAAGAAGGAAGGCGAGCCTTCATGGGATTCTCCCTGGGGTGAGGGAAGACCCGGCTGGCACATCGAGTGCTCTGCAATGATCAAGAAGCACCTGGGTGACACTATCGATATCCACGGCGGCGGACAGGATCTTATCTTCCCGCACCACGAGAATGAGATCGCTCAGTCCGAGTGCGCTAACGGCTGCACACTCGCCAACTACTGGGTACACAATGCATTCGTAAACGTTGACGGTGAGAAGATGAGTAAGTCTCTCGGAAACTTCTTCACGATCAGAGACATCGTTGCTCATTTCCCTTATCCTGTCATCAGATTCTTCATCCTGACAGGGCATTATCGTATGCCTATCAACTTCTCTGACGAGCTTCTGAGATCTGCTCAGACATCTTTGCAGAGAATCTCCACATGCGCATCTAATCTTAAGTTCAATCTCGATAACGGTACAGACGGTGACGGAAGTGCTGACGAGGAACTTAACAAGGCATGTGAGGATCAGAAGAACAGCTTCATCGCTCACATGGATGATGACCTTAATACGGCTGATGCCATCACTGATATCTTCGGTCTTGTTAAGGCTGCTAACACGGCAGTATCTTCCGGCAAGGCTTCCAAGGCTGCACTTAAGAATGCATACGATACTCTCATGGAGATCACAGGCGTTCTCGGTATCGACTTAAGCGAGCAGGAAGAAGGTATCCCTGCTGAGATCACGGAGCTTGTCGAGCAGCGTGCTGCAGCTAAGAAGGCTAAGGACTTCGCAGAAGCTGACCGTATCAGAGACCTCATTACTTCGAAGGGTTATTCCGTCAAGGATACTCCTCAGGGACCTCAGGTGGAGAAGCTGTGATAATTCCTTTTATTGCTGCTGACTTAAGGGAAGTTAATCCTTCCGTTCTCGCGTATATCGGTGATTCGGTATATGAGTTGTATGCGCGATGTCACGTCAGCGAGAAGACAGCATCGAACTCCGGTAAGATGCATAAGCTTAACGTGCATTATGTATCTGCTGCTTCACAGGCTAAGGCTGCCACAGCACTTGCGGATGAACTTACCGAAGAGGAAACAGAATACTTCAAGAGGGGAAGAAACTCCAATTCCCCGACCATGTCTAAGAATGCGAGCCCGATGGATTATATGAATGCCACCGGGTTCGAGGCTTTATTGGGATTTCTTTTCCTGGATAACCAGGGAGACAGACTGGACTATATAATTCAGAGATCGTTCGAGGTAATTGACAGTGAGCAGGGATAACAGAGGCAACAACAGAAGCGGTAGAGATAATCGTGATAACAGGGGCAGAAGAGAATACCGCCCCGCAAGAAACGATAACCGTAACAGAGAGAACAGAGAGACTCGTATCCCTGAAGAGGAGAAGGTGCCTTCTGCTGACAGACTCGAAGGAAGAAATGCTGTTCTCGAAGCTCTGAAGGCAGGACGCGAGATCAATAAGATCTGGGTCCTCGATACTCAGGGTAAGCCCGATCCCATTCTCATCAGGATCCTCGAGGGAGCACAGAAGAAAAAGATCCCCGTAGTGCGTACGAAGAGAGAAGCTCTCGACCGCATGAGCGAGACACATAATCACCAGGGCGTTATCGCTGCTGTTGCAAGTCACGAATACGTCAGTATCGATGATATGATCGCCAAGGTAACAAGCGAGGGAAGATATCCTTTCTTCGTTGTTCTTGATGAGCTTAAGGATGCATATAATCTCGGATCTATCTTGAGAATTGCAGATGCTGCAGGAGTAGACGGAGTTATTATTCCGAAGCACAGATCAATCGGTCTCGACAGCGTGGTAGCGAAGGCTTCTGCAGGTGCGATCGAGTATGTTCCTGTAGCACGTGTAACCAATATCGCGGCAACACTTCGCGAGCTTAAAGATAAGAACGGATTCTGGGTCTTCGGTACTGATGCCGAAGGTCAGACCGACTATGATAAAGCTGACTATAAGGGCTCCATTGCTATCGTTATAGGAAGCGAAGGTGAAGGCATGAGAGATGTTGTCCGTAAGGAGTGCGACTTCCTTCTGTCTATACCTATGGCAGGCAACGTTAACAGTCTTAATGCTGCTGTTGCTGCCGGCATAGTAATCTACGAAGCAGCAAAGGGAAGACGCGGATAAGATGAAACATAATCTTCGGAAAGGAATGGCGGCATTATCGGCTGTGATCGTGATCGCAGGCGCTGTCGGTTGTTCTGCCGTAAGGGGTGCAGCCCGTACGGCTTCCGATGCTTATATTGATTCGCTCTTGAGGCTCGATGTTGAGGCTTGTGATGCACTTTGTTATGACGGTGATTCGGGACTTGATGATTACATGATCCTCGATTACAAGAACAGAGCGGTTAACTACATTCTCACTTCGACTCATTACAGATTCGAACCCATGTTATCAGGCAGCGGCGAAGACGGAACACTTAATGCCGTATATACGCTCGTAATGCCTAATATAAACGCTTCAATTGCTGCCAATCCGACGACATTCGATGAGTTCATTAACAATCTCAATACAATGGGTAAGACAGATGTAACGGTTACTGTCGTTCTTAAGAAAGTCGACGGTGCGTGGTGCGTTATGAACTCGTCCCAGATAGCTGATGATCTGTACGGGTCATTATTCTTCCCGGGATATGAGTTCATTCTCGATGGCAGTTCTATCCTATGTGACGGCGAATGGACGAGTTCGAACGAAGACGGAAGTTTCCTTGATTGTGAGGCTATCAATTGTCACTATTCGTTCACCGAAGAGTATCTGTCATCCGGAATCGAACTGGATCTGTCTTATGAGTACTACAGAAATGACGAACTCATCTATGAGGGTATTCCTGTTTACGATGAGGACGGGCAGGGTCTGTCGTTCCCGCTTGATATCGAAGACACGAATCTTAACTTCGATGTTCTTCCCGAGTTCGACTACAGGCTCGTTGTCCTTAATTCAGGATTCCATTTCTACGAAGATCATCAGCAGTGTACTTTGAATCCGCTGTCATTCCCCGACGGTATGGCAGTCGAGAATATCGTATGGCAGTACACTGACGGATCAGGTATCTACTTCAACTGTGATGAGATTGTTGCCAAGGTCTGGATTGATTCGAGATATCTTGATTCCGGAAGGCCGCTTAATCTGACGTTCGACGTATTCTGCGACGGAGAGATCATAATGAGCGGCGGAACAGCTGATGTATACGACGGTGTCGCACTGTGTACTTACAGCGGTCAGACTCTTGAGACAGGATCTTATTCGATCAACGTCTACAATAACGGAACATTCGCAGGCGGTTCAGTCGCGAGTGTCATTCTTAACCTCGATCCTGCCGACTACACTGAACTTACTGTTCCTGGTGATGTGGCTGATTCGAATACCGATGAGAATGCCGAGCTTGAGATATTCTCCGGAAGCTCGAACGCGATCGATGTTATAGAGGAATACTCCGAGGTTGATTTCAATAATACGAATATCAGCATGAATATCTTCCAGCAGAGAGTTGATCAGGTTCTCGCTTCAGGTGAAGATGCTCCGGATATCATCATCTGCGATATTAACTATGCAAGACATTATGCGCTGTCTGATATGACTATTCCGCTTAATAACATCGGCATCTCTTATCAGGAACTGCAGTATATGTACGAATACACATTCTCACTTACGACTGACGAGGATTCTGTCATTAAGGGAGTAACTTGGGAAGTAACACCGGGTGCAGTCTTCTACTGCAGAAGTGCCATGTTGAGCGAGATGGGTGTGAGTGAACCCGGTGAGGTAGCTCCGCTTTTCGAGTCGTGGGATGCAGTGCTCAGCACGGCACAGGCGGTGAACGAGTCTTCCGGCGGAACGCGTAACCTTATCTCATGTCCCGCGGACATTCAGGATGCATATATCAACGGCAGGGACGAGAGCTGGTTCGACAGTAACGGTAACCTGCAGACTCCCGAGTACATGGAGGATTATCTGCCGCTTCTCGATGCGCTTACGAATGACGGTCTTACTTTCGATGTGACAAGATGGAGTTCACAGTGGTCAGTAAGAATGTCGAACAGAACGGGTATAGCTTACTTCGGTACGATGAGATTCGGTGAACTGTTCTTAAGACCGAATCATCCCGGTGACTGGGGAATTGTAGCTCCTCCGCATAATTACTATGACGGCGGTAACTATATCTTCGTAACGTCCTATTGTGATATGGAAGCTTCAGCAGCAAGATTTATTAGAAATGTCACGGTTAACCAGGATAACCTCTACGATATGGCTGAAGACGGAATTACGGTCAACAATATCAGCGTAATGATGGCATGTGCCGGAGACGATACATACTGTGAGACTTGGCTCGGCGGACAGAATCCGTTCCGCGTATTCTCACAGGTCGCATGGGGTATTGACGCATCTGATATTTCGCCCTACGATAGTTTGATAGAGGGGGAATTCATCGATTACGCATCGGCTTATGCCAATGGTGACTATTCTAATCCGGATCTCGCGATCGATGCATTCGAGGAATCAGCGGAAGAGGTGCTCTCATGAAGCGATACATGAAGAAAGCCATAGTTATACTTATGTGTGCGGCTTTGATCATGTCTTCGAGCGCCTGCAATATCGCTGAACAGATCAGAAACAGTGTTCACGAGAGAATAACAATCCAGGAAGATGTTTCCATCCAGGAGATGACGAGACTTCTCATTTCCTCGATCAACGATAAGAGAACTACCGCAGATACTTACTCAAGGATTCCCGAGTCCCAGCTCGATGGTCTGTCTTACTCATATTTTTATGAGTACATGAATATCCTGCGTTCTGTATCGACTCAGGACAGCAACGGCAAGGTTGTCTCATTCAGAATTCTCGGTGATCAGGAATGCCGTGACCTGCTCGTAGAAGACGTTAGCAATACTTACGGGAATATCAGGGGCGCGCAGCTTCTGTATTCGACTGATGTCCAGTATCCCGTCTATATATTCTTCAGGGAGGATGCTGACGGTAAGATCTCTCTGTCCCGTGATTGGGTTACTTCGATCATCAATATCTATAACTACAGTAATCACTACTTCACCTTGCTCGATGAGAATAATGCGGACGGTGTTAAAGCGCTGTTGATCCCCGGACTTCAGAGCGATGTTTATACGGACGAAGTTCTTTATGCGAAGGCTCAGCAGCTTTGTGATTTCTACCGCTTAAGAGTAATGTCCAGCATGAACGAGTACGAGATAACAAGACTCGTTCCGTGGGAGATGACTGTCAGGATTCCCGAGACTATCGCTGTCGACGGTGAATTGTTCGAGGAGCATGAAGTATATTTCTCGTATGAAGACGGAAGCTATGCCATTGATGACCAGATCTCGATAGCACCTGATGTAAGTCTTGTGTATCTCGTAAGAGGTGATGAGAGACTTGTGCGTGTCGGTAACGAGTATTCTAATGAGCAGCTTAGTGCCATGTTAGGTGAGTATTCGACGGCAACTTATGATCCGACTGCACAGATGATGATCCTTATCTATCCTGATCTTATCCTGAGAGTGGATGAGGTATCGGGCAACGAGGAATCTTGGACGGGAACAGTAACTTCCGTCAGACTTATCAGGAGTTCCGTTTACAGTATCGGATACAATCTGTTCGTAGGTATGACCAGGTCACAGATCCTGCTTGCATATCCTAATGTTGATAATCTCGATTTCACACTGCCTGTAGAAGGTTCATCGGGCACTTATAACGTTACGTTTACGTTCGATGATGATGATATCGTAACTTATATCAAGGTGTCTGCCTGATCAGGCCGTTATCCTTGCTTTAAGCTGGGCTATCTCTTCGTCCTTCATTCCGTTATCGCGAAGATACTGTTCAATGTTAAGGTTATACTCTTCTTTAAAGTAATTGAGGAGAATAACCATATTCTCGGCGTCTGATCTTAATGTATGCTTCATATTATCGACTCTGTCTGCGATGAGAGGGTCGAGGAAGTGCTTGGCATATTCATATGAGACTTTATAGTTAAGTACGATATCATCCGGATCCGCGCCTATGAGCATGTACAGGATAGCGCATACAACACCTGTTCTGTCCTTGCCGTGTGCGCAGTGGAAGAGGATGTATCCGTCAGTTTCCTTAAGGATGATGCGGAGTATCTCAACTATCTCGGGACCCAATACGCGCACCATCATGATATAGAAGTCGCCCATGGTATGAGTCTCAAGGAACTTCATTGTAGGATCATTCGCGGCATCGGGATCGCCAACGAAGAGGGGAATGTTATAGAAATGAGTTACCCCGTCGTTGAAGGGATTGCCGTAATGCTCGAATTCTGCCTTTGATCGAAGATCGATGACTGTCTTAACGCCGAATTCCTTCATTTCCTCATAAGCTTTGGCTGAAGCGAGGGAGGGTGAGCCTGAACGCAGAAGGATTCCTTTCCTGAAAACTGCACCTTCTGAACCCGGCATACCGCCAAGTTCTCTGCAGTTGATAAGGTCGTCAAAAAACAGACGCTGTGTATCAGGATTATAGTTATTCATCGGCTGTTATTCTACAACAGGTCATTGTTGACATTCAACCCGCCCTATACTATTATTAGTAGGCTTTACGCGCTCGTAGCTCAACTGGATAGAGTGTCTGACTACGGATCAGAAGGCTGCGGATTCGACTTCTGCCGGGCGCGCCAGATGGACGACCGTCGTGTATGCGACGGTCGTTTTTTATTCACTAAGGAGGCCTAAGATGAGTAAGCTTTTGATCGTTGTTGACATGCAGAATGACTTCGTTGACGGTGCTTTGGGCTTTGAAGGCGCCGAGGACGTTATCGACGGTATCGCCAGAAGAATTCAGGAGTACAAGGAAGCCGGAGACGAGGTAGTTTATACTCTCGACACCCATTTCGAGAACTATTCCGACACACAGGAGGGAAGGAATCTTCCCGTACCTCACTGCATCAAGGGAAGCCAGGGACATGAGCTTGTACCTGCACTTAAGGACCTTCTTGAGGACTGCATGTGCTTCGAGAAACCCACTTTCGGCTCGCTGAAGCTCGGCAACTACATCAACAGCAACGAGGATAAGTACGACACCATCGAAATATGCGGCCTTGTGTCAAATATTTGTGTCATTTCCAATGCCGTTGTAGCCAAGGCGGCTGCCCCTGAGGCCGAGATTATCGTTGATTCGGCTCTTACCGATTCCTTTGATAAGAAGCTCGATGCTGAGACCTTCGATATATTAAGGGGAATTCAGGTCACAGTACGCTGATTTTTATTGCAAATTCCGCATTTGCTGTGATAAAATGCGAATTCGATTGCTTATTAATGTTTAAGGAGAATATATATGGCACAGATCGAGAAGCTTGAGCATTCCAAGGTAGCTATTAAGCTTGAGTGCGGCAAAGAGGAGTTCGACAAGGCTCTGCAGAGTTCTTATAAGAAGAATAAGAACAGATTCCAGGTTCCCGGCTTCCGTAAGGGAAAGGTTCCTTATCAGCTCGTAGTTAAGTACTACGGAGAGGGCGTTCTCTATGAGGATGCTATCGATGAGATCGTAAATCCTGCATATCAGGCAGCAGTTAAGGAGAATGACCTTCAGGTTGTTTCCCGTCCTGAGCTCGATGTAGAGTCCATCGACGAGAACGGAATGAAGTACACACTCACAGTTACAGTTAAGCCTGAGGTTAAGCTCGGTAAGTACGAGGGTGTTGAGGCTCCTTACTTCAAGAGAGAAATCACTGACGAGACAGTTAATGCTGATATCGAGGCAATGAGAAGAAGAAACTCCACATTGGAGAACGTAGAGGATCGTCCTGCTAAGGAAGGCGATACAGTTGTTATCGACTACGAAGGCTTCAAGGACGGCGTTGCTTTCGAGGGCGGTAAGGGCGAGAACTACAGTCTCAAGCTCGGTTCCAAGTCTTTCATCCCCGGCTTCGAGGATCAGGTTGCAGGTCACAACATCGGTGAGGACTTCGCTATCGAAGTTACATTCCCTGAGGATTATCACGCAGAAGAACTCAAGGGCGCTCCTGTTACATTCAACGTAAAGATCCACAACATCAAGGAAGAGAAGATCCCTGAGCTCGACGACGAGTTTGTAAAGGATGTTTCTGAGTTCGATACACTTGATGAGCTCAAGGCTGACATCAGAAAGAACCAGGAAGGGGCAGCTGAGAACGAGGCTAAGACAGCTTTCATCAACGCTGTTGTAGGTGTTGTTGCTGATAACGCTGAGATCGAGATTCCTGATGTCATGATCGAGAACGAAGTTGAGAACATGGCTGACGAGCAGGCTTCCAGAATGAGCCAGCAGGGTATCGGCCTTGATATGTACCTTCAGTACACAGGCCAGTCCATGGATGACTTCAAGGCAGGCATGAAGCCTATGGCTCAGATGAGAGTTAAGAGCAATCTCGTTATCGAGGCTGTTGCTAAGGAGCTCAAGATGGAGGCTACATCCGAAGAGTACGAGAAGGAACTCGATGATATGGCTAAGGCTTACAACACAGATGTTGAGAACCTCAAGAAGGCTTTCGGCGAGGAGAATCCTTATATCAAGGAGTCCATCGTCAACAGAAAGACAGTCGAGTACCTTGCTGACAAGGCTGTTAAGACAGAGCCTAAGGCTGAAGAGCCCGCTGAAGAGGCTAAGTCTGAAGAGTAATCTTAACGACTAATACACAGATTATTACCGCCGTCTCATCCGAGACGGCGGTTTTTGTAATTCAACTATTATTTTTATATTAATTAATAATGTGCTAAACTTAATTGTTAAGATGAAGCTATAAGGAGAACCAGATGGCTAACATGAGATATGACGGCACAGATCACGGAAACGGCGGAGAGATCTTAAGTTGCTCTTTCTGCGGTAAGTCCGAGTATGACGTTCCGAGACTATTCTCCGGCGTTAACTGCTACATTTGCATTGACTGTATCAGAACCGCTTACGGTATCATCTCCGAGGAGGAGAAGGTAAGGAAGAAGAAGAGGCTTAAGTCAACTAAGCCCAATAAGCTCATCACTCCTCATGATATCAAGGACAGCCTTGACCAGTATGTTATCGGTCAGGATGATGCTAAGATCGCACTCTCCGTTGCTGTTTATAACCACTACAAGAGAGTTTACGCAGACTTAAGCGATGATGACACAGAGCTTCAGAAGAGTAACATCATGCTCCTCGGACCTACAGGTTCAGGTAAGACTCTTCTTGCACAGACTCTCGCGAGAATCCTCGATGTTCCTTTCGCAGTAGCTGATGCTACATCTCTTACAGAGGCAGGTTACGTCGGTGAGGACGTAGAGAACATTCTTCTCAAGCTTATTATCGCAGCCGATTACGATATCGAGCGTGCGCAGACAGGTATCATCTACATCGATGAGATCGATAAGGTTACCAAGAAGTCCGAGAACGTTTCTATCACAAGAGACGTCAGCGGTGAGGGCGTTCAGCAGGCATTGCTCAAGATCCTTGAGGGAACTATCGCGAGCGTACCTCCCAAGGGAGGAAGAAAGCATCCTAACGAGGAGTGCTATTCCATCGATACAACTAACATTCTGTTTATCTGCGGCGGTGCCTTCGACGGCCTCGACGAGATAATCGCTCAGAGAGTTGCACAGAAGCAGTACGGCTTCGGCGCAGATATCCAGTCCAAGAAGGACATGCACAGCGGTCTGTTCTACAGTCAGGTGCAGCCTATGGACCTCGTTAAGTATGGTTTGATCCCTGAGTTCATCGGAAGAATCCCTGTTACTGTAGCTCTTCATAAGCTCATGGCTGAGGACCTCGTTCATGTTCTCACTGAACCTAAGAACGCTATCGTTAAGCAGTACAAGAAGATGCTTAAGCTTGATGACGTAGAGCTCGAGTTCACTGATGACGCTGTTCTTGCTATCGCTAACAAGGCTATCGAGCAGAAGACAGGTGCGAGAGGTCTTCGTTCCATCATCGAGAGCACGATGCAGGGTGTTATGTACAACATCCCTTCACAGAAGGATGTATCCAAGTGTGTTATCGATGCAGCATGCATCACAGAGGGCAAGGAGCCCACACTCATATTCAAGAAGAAGTCAGTCGAGAAGAGCAACAGTGCAGTAGCTACTGACAACAGACTCGACGTAGGTTAATCAGTAAGGAGGTAAGATCATGCCCGCTATGTACAACATCTGTCTGGATATCGGTGGAACTAAGATCCTCGGAGCCATCTTCGACTCCAAGAAGAATATCGTTTACCGTATCAAGAAGAAGACTAAGGCTGACGGTGAAGCAACACAGAATGTAGAAGAGACTATCATCTCTGTAGTTGACGAGCTTATCGGCGGCTTCGGCATCAAGAGAACACAGATCAAGGCTATCGCTGCAGGTGCTCCCGGTGTTATCGACCAGCAGAATGGCATCGTTCTTACTTCACCTAATCTTCCCTGGAAGAATTACGACATCAGAAAGCCCATCGAGAAGAAGTTCGGTGCTCCTTTCTTCATCGGAAACGACGTTAACGTCGGAGTTCTCGGTGAGTACAAGTACGGTGTAGCCAAGGGAAAGAAGAATGTTGTAGGACTCTTTGTCGGTACAGGTATGGGCGGAGGCCTTATCCTCGACGGCAAGCTCTATACAGGACACAAGTTCAAGGGTGCCGAGTACGGACACATGATCCTCGATCCCGAGGGCCCTAAGTGTAACTGCGGCCAGAGAGGCTGTCTCGAAGCTTTTTCGAGCAAGCAGGGTATGAGCGACTATATCAGAACACAGGTTGCAAGAGGACGCGAGACCATGATGGCTGAGGCTGTCGAGGGAGGAGTATTCAAGAGCAAGATCTTAAAGAAGAGCCTTGCAGCTAAGGATGCTGTCGCAGTTGAGGCAGTTGACCGTGCATGCCACTACCTTGCTGTAGCATCAGGCAACCTCGTAAATACATTCAGCCCCGAGATGATTGTATACGGCGGCGGTGTTATCGAAGCCTGCGGTGATTACTTCCTCGAGAGAATCCTCTCCGAAGTAGACAGATACTGCATGCCTTCGATCAGAGAAACAGTAGAGTTCAAGACAGCGGGCTTAGGCGATGATTCCATCCTCTACGGCGCGCTCTCGATGATAACAGACAAATAATTTAAGAAGGAAGAAGTAAGGACTCATGGCGAGAATTGATTCAGTAAACAAGGTTTTCGATCCCAAGGAGGCGGAACCCAGGCTTTACAATGAATGGAAGGACAAGGGCTACTTTAAGCCGGACAGCAACCCCGAGAAGGAAGCTTTCTCAATCGTAATGCCGCCCCCGAATATCACGGGCCAGCTGCATATGGGACACGCCCTCGATAATACACTCCAGGATATTCTCGTCAGATATAAGAGAATGAGAGGTTACTCGACACTTTGGCTGCCGGGTACAGACCATGCTTCAATCGCCACAGAGGCTAAGATTGTTGAGCAGATGCGTAAGGAAGGCATCTTCAAGGAGGATCTCGGAAGAGAGAAATTCCTTGAGCGCGCTTGGGACTGGAAGAAGCAGTATGGCGGAAGAATCGTAGAGCAGCTCAAGAAGATGGGATCTTCCTGTGACTGGGATCACGAGAGATTCACAATGGACGAGGGATGCTCCGAGGCCGTTAAGGAAGTATTCGTTAAGTACTATAATCAGGGTTATATCTACAGAGGCGAGAGAATCATCAACTGGTGCCCTCACTGCCTTACATCGATCTCCAACGCAGAGGTTGAGTATGAGGATCAGGCAGGACACTTTTGGCATCTGAAGTATCCCTTCGAAGACGGCACAGGTTATATCGAGCTTGCTACAACAAGACCTGAGACTCTCCTCGGTGATACAGCTGTTGCGGTTAACCCTAAGGATGAGCGCTATAAGGATGTTATCGGCAAGATGCTCGTTCTGCCTCTCGTAGGAAGAAAGATCCCTGTTATCGCTGATGATTATGTTGATGTAGAGTTCGGTACAGGTGCCGTTAAGATCACACCTGCTCACGACCCTAACGACTTCGAGGTAGGAAGAAGACACGACCTTGAGGTAATCACTGTTCTTACTGAGGATGCCAAGGTTACTGAGGATTATCCCAAGTACGCAGGTATGGACCGTTACGAGGCTCGTAAGGCTATCGTTAAGGACCTCGAGGAGGGCGGATACCTGTTAAGAACAGAAGACCACAACCACAATGTTGGTACATGCTACCGCTGCGGCACTACTATCGAGCCCCGTGTATCACTCCAGTGGTTCGTTAAGATGGAAGAGCTCGCTAAGCCTGCTATCGAAGCAGTTAAGACGGGCAAGACGAGATTCGTTCCTACAAGATTCGAGAAGAATTACTTCAACTGGATGAACGATATCCGTGACTGGTGTATCTCCAGACAGCTCTGGTGGGGTCACAGAATCCCTGCATTCTACTGCGATGACTGCGGCGAGCTCGTAGTTACTAAGGATGACAGCGCTGTATGCCCTAAGTGCGGCAAGCCGATGCGTCAGGATCCCGATACACTCGACACATGGTTCTCATCAGCTCTGTGGCCTTTCTCCACAATGGGATGGCCTGAGAACACTGAGGACCTCAAGAAGTTCTATCCTACAAATACGCTCGTAACAGGTTATGACATCATCACTTTCTGGGTATCCAGAATGATGGTTGCAGGACTTGCACATATGGATGAAGTTCCGTTCAAGGATGTTCTTATCCACGGCCTCGTAAGAGACTCACAGGGAAGAAAGATGAGTAAGTCCTTAGGTAACGGAATCGATCCTCTCGAGATCATCGACAAGTACGGTGCTGACGCATTGAGATTCGCACTTGTAACAGGTAATGCTCCCGGCAACGACCAGAGATTCCAGGAAGATAAGATCGAGATGGGTCGTAACTTCTCTAACAAGATCTGGAATGCCATGAGATTCGTTATCATGAACTGCAGCGATGATCTTTCCTATGAGAACGTTGATCCTTCCAAGTACACACTCGAAGATAAGTGGATCCTCACGGGTCTCAACAGACTCATCTCCGAGGTTACTGTTAACTATGAGAATTACGATTACGGTGTTGCTCTGCAGAAGATCGTAGACTTCATTTGGGAGTCTTACTGCGACTGGTACATCGAGATCGCGAAGAGCCGTTTGTTTGACGAGGCTTGCCCCACAAGAAATGAGGCACTCTACCTCCTCAACAACGTACTCGCTACACTCATGAAGCTCCTGCATCCGGTAATGCCGTTCCTGACTGAAGAAGTCTACAGAAACCTCGTTATCGATGCTGAGGCAGACTCCATCATGATCACAGACTGGCCTGATGCTTCCAAGGTGCCTTCGTTCCCCGAGGACGAGAAGATGATGAGCACACTCATGGGCGCCATCAGATCCATGCGTAATATCCGCGCCGAAATGAATGTAGCTCCTTCCCGCAAGGCACACATTATTGTAGTAACGGCATCCGACGAGGTTGCTTCCATGTTTACTAACGGACTGCCTTTCCTTGAGAGACTCGCTTCCGTAGGTTCCATGGATATCCAGAAGGACAAGGAAGGAATTCCTTCAACAGCCGTAGCTGCACTCTTTGAGGGAGGAGAGATCTACATGCCTCTTGAGGACCTCATCGATATCAGCAAGGAGCTCGAGCGTCTCTCTAAGGAGAAGGAGAAGCTTGACGGCGAGATCAAGAGACTTAACGGTAAGCTCAGTAATGAGAGCTTCACGGCTAAGGCTCCCGCACAGGTAGTTGAGGCTGAGAGAGCCAAGCTTGCCAAGTACGAGGAGATGCAGAAGAACATTTCAGACAGAATCGCTACGCTGTCTGCTCTGTAATAAGACCTTTCTTAAGGAGGAAAGAACAATGGGAACAGGATTCGAGAACAACGAGCTTATCGCTAAGCTTCCGCAGGAGGGCGTACACTGCTATCCTGCTAACGAGTCACAGATCAAGACAAGAAGAATCGTTACATGCGTACTTATGGTCGTATTCATCGCGCTCGCAGTCGTATTCTTCGTAATGACAAACAAGCAGATCATTCTGGCAGCTATCAGCCTTGTTGCTTTCATCATAAGCTTGCTTGTATTCGCACAGACATTCCTTATCGCGAAGTTCCGTGTTGCTGTTGACTATAACGAGAAGAAGCTCGTTCTTCGCTACAGATTCAGCCTTATCGAGATCCCTTTCGATACATTCGATGCCAGAGAGGGTGAGCCTGACAAGGCAGAGGAGATGCTTAACAACGCTACTAACCAGGGTTCAGTAACTAAGTATCTTGTACTTGATAATGTATTCGATGAAGCTTGCTATCAGACATCTTCCAAGGACCTTGCTTCCAAGGAAGACTTCGACCAGCTCATGAAGGAAGCAATGGCTATCGCTGATGCTTACGGTGCCAGAAACAGTGAGGATGCCATCAAGCCCAACACTGACGGCAGAGACAAGAAGGACATCGGACCTACAGACCTCAATGAGGACGAGATCTCGGATATCGTTGACGAGGTTACACAGGAGCACAAAGCAGGCAAATAAAATTCATTTGCAGTCAAAAATTACAAAGCCGGTCCTCAGGGGCCGGTTTTTTGATTAGCTTAGGCTAACTCGGGCTGATTTTCTGTTGATTTTGGACGGATAACAGGTAAGATAGTACAGGTTTATAATTTTCTAGGAGGAAATATATTATGGCATTAGTTTCTGCTACAGAAATGATCAACAAGGCTCACGAGGGCCACTACGCTATTCCTGCGTTCAACACAAACAACCTCGAGTGGACACAGTGCATTCTGAGAGCTGTTCAGGAGACAAACACACCTGTTATGATCCAGACATCCGAGAGTGCTGCTAAGTACATGGGCGGATACAAGGTTGTAGTTGATATGGTTAACGACCTTATCGATTCTATGGGTATCACAGTACCTGTAGCTCTTCACCTTGACCACGGTACATACGAGGGTGCTAAGGCTTGCATCGAGGCTGGTTACTCTTCTGTTATGTTCGACGGTTCTCACTTCCCCATCGAGGAGAACATCGAGAAGTCCAAGGAGATCATCGAGCTCGCACACGCTAAGGGCGTTTCCGTAGAGTGCGAAGTCGGTGGTATCGGCGGTGTTGAGGACGGTGTTGCTTCCGCTGGTGAGCTCGCAGATCCTGCTGAGTGCAAGAAAATTGCTGACCTCGGCGTAGACTTCCTCGCTGCTGGTATCGGTAACATCCACGGTAAGTATCCTGCTGACTGGGCTGGTCTTAACTTCGACAGACTCGCTGAGATCAAGGAAGCAATCGGCGGTAAGCCTATGGTTCTCCACGGTGGTTCCGGTATTCCTTTCGAGCAGACAAAGAAGGCTGTATCTCTCGGCGTTTCCAAGATCAACATCAACACAGAGCTCCAGCTCGTATTCGCTGATGCTACACGTAAGTACATCGAGGCCGGTAAGGATCTCGAGGGTAAGGGCTACGATCCCCGTAAGCTTCTCAAGCCCGGCTGCGAGGCTATCGTTGCTAAGGCTAAGGAACTCTGCGAGGGCTTCGAGGCTGCTGGTAAGGCTTAATAAGTCTAATAAAAAAAGTATTTATTCAGAGGGCTGTCTTTACGGACAGCCCTTTGTGTTATAATGATAAGAGTTTTTTAATACTTTAAAGGGGTATGGTATATGGATCAGATCAAGACCGATATTACGGTTGAACAGATGCAGCGCGCCGGAGACATAATTAACGGCATCAGAGCCTATTATGCTTCCAAGATGGTCGGACAGGAAAGACTCGGTTTGTCACTCCTCGTTTCCATGATGGCTAACGGACACATTCTTCTCGAGTCAGTTCCGGGACTTGCCAAGACAACAGCTGCTAAGGTAGTTACAGAAGCTGTCAGCGGACAGTTCTCAAGAATTCAGTGTACGCCTGACCTTCTGCCGAGTGATATCATCGGTACCCAGACATTCAACATGAATAACAATACGTTTGAGACGAAGATCGGACCTGTATTCGCGAACTTCGTACTTCTCGACGAGATTAACCGTTCTTCTGCAAAGACTCAGAGTGCCATGCTCGAGGCGATGCAGGAGAGAACAGTAAGTATCGGCGGCACAAGCTACAAACTGCCTGATATTTTCGTTGTAGTTGCTACACAGAACCCTATCGAGCAGGAAGGTACTTATGAGCTTTCCGAGGCTCAGCTCGACAGATTCCTGTTGAAGGAGATCATCACATACCCTACGGCTGACCAGGAAGTGGAGATCCTGAACCGTATCGAGAAGGATGTATTTACTAACGTAACTTCTGTCGCTACTATCGAGGACGTTTTGTTCCTGCAGAACATCACTAAGAAGATCTATCTTGCTCCTTCTATCAAGAAGTACATTGTAGATCTTGTACAGGCTTCACGTAATAAGGAAGCGATCTTCAAGGATCTTGCTCCTTACGTAGCAATGGGTGCGTCCACACGTGCTGCTATCGCATTCATGGAAGCATCAAAGGCAGTTGCCCTCATCAGAGGAAGAGCTTATGTTACTCCCGATGATGTTAAGGAAATGCGCCACGAGGTTATGAGACACAGAATCATGCTGAACTTCGCTGCTATCGCAGACGGTGTACAGCCTGAGGTTATCATCGACGCTATCTTCCAGGCAGTTAATACTCCATGAAGTTAAACTACGTTTCAAGGATCAGCTTCGGCCTTCAAAGATATAAGACTATCTACACGAAGAAGGCTACGAGCAGGGTTTTGGACGGTTCATACAATTCTATCTACAAGGGTAGAAGTATGAACTTTGATGAGCTGCGCGAATATGTGCCCGGTGACGATATCAAGGATATCGACTGGAAGGCCACGTCCAGAAGCCAGAAGGTTCTTGTGCGTCAGTATATAGCTGAGAAGAAGCACAACATCATGTTCGTCATGGATACGAACAAGAGAATGCTTGCTGATACAGACAGGGGAGAAGAGAAGCGTGACGTAGCTCTTATTTCGGGCGGAAGCCTCGCATATATGGTAGATCACAACGGTGACTATGTAAGTGCGATCTTCCCCGATAAGAAGTCTATGCGCCACTTCCCGTTCAAGAGAGGTCTTCTTAATCTGGAGAATATCTTGAGCAACTATCACGATTCAGTAACGTACGACAACGATTCCAATCTGAACAATGCTCTGTCTTATCTTATCCGTAATATCAGAAGACGAATGATCATCATTATCGTCACTGATATGGAGGGAACCAGAAAGCTTGATGAGTCACTCTTAAGACAGCTCGTTATCGTTCATGACGTGCTGCTTGTTAATGTAAGTGATGCCGATACATTCGGTAAGAAGATCTACAGTGTAGAACAGCGCGACTATCTGCCGCCGTTCGTATACGAGAGCCGTAAGCTCAAGAAGATCTCTGCCAAGATGAGGAAGGATATCATCGATTCGAACGAAGAGAAACTTAACCATCACGGTATCGCACATACAACGGTAGATACAGTTGATCACGTAGACAGGAGTCTCATAGAACTCCTCGAGAAACATAAGCTTTGGAAGTAAACAGATGCCGACAACAGTAGAGTTACAAAAGATGTTTAAATTCTCTCCGTGGCCTATTACGATAGTGGCCTCGGCTTTGGTTGTCTTTACTCTGATCCTTATCGCGTTGTTCGTGTTCTCGGGAGTCAGGAATAAGAAGGCCGGACGTAAGAATACTCTTAAGTCTCTGCTGTGGACTCCTACCGATCTGGAGAAGCTGCGTCAGGAATATCTTGCCAAGCTTATGCAGATCGAATTCGATTTTGATTCAGATAAGCAGATCAGATCCGCTTATGAGCGCATGAGTGTACTGATAAGAGAATTTACATATAAGGCAACAGGCGTGGAAGTTCTTAAGTACTCTCTTTCCGAGATTAAGGGCACTGGACTCAGCAGCCTTGCCGATCTTATAGAAGAATATTACGAACCCGAGTTTGATAAGATCTCGGAAGGTGATGTTAAGGCATCAATAGAGAAGACCAGAAAGGTGATATCAGAATGGAATTAAAGTATGTCATCGCTCTGTATGTATGTGCGGCAATCGCACTTGCATTTATAATCTTCTCGTTCATCAGATTCAGAAGAAAGAAGAAGTTCAGAGGCGGAACTAAGGCTGCTGAACCTGAGTATGTAAGGAACATCCCGTACTTCAGAAGGAAGATGAGGGCGTATAAGTTCCTCAAGTTCATTTTGTCTACAAGTATCATCGCGAATATCCTGATATCCGGATATCTGATGGCTGTTCCGTATAAGACAGAGGTAACTGAAGTTCAGACCATGAACCGCGATATCATCCTGTGCATGGATATCTCCACGACGGTTGATCATCTTAACTTCGAGCTCGTAGGTAAGCTTAAGGAAGTAGTAGAGAATCTTAACGGAGAGAGATTCGGTATCGTAATCTTCAATACGTCTCCTTTGTATCTCGTGCCTCTGACAACGGACTATGAACAGGTGCTTAATGAACTCGATATAATAGAAGAGGCGCTGGAACTTCGTTATGACTATTATGAGGGTTACGGCGGATACTCTAACCGCCTCATCGAGCTCGACAGATATATCAGTGACGGAACTTTGATCGGTAATGCAGACAGAGGCTCATCAATCATCGGTGACGGCCTGGCTGCAGCTGCTCTTGACTTCAATAATATCGAGGAAGATCCCGGAAGATCGAGAATTATCATCTTCTCCACGGATAATGATCTGCAGGGAGATGAGATCATAACATTACCCGAGGCTGCGCAGCTTTGTGTAGACCGCGGTATCACTGTATATGGTATAGGTACTGAGGAGATGTATTCTTCAGATAAGAGAATGATGAAGAACGCTGTAGAGCTGACAGGCGGTCAGTTCTACTATGGTGAGGATTCACGTGTCGTTAGTAATATCATCGATAATATTCAGGCTCATGTAGCGACTACGGATACTGTAGAGTACGAGATCAGTGAGCATATCACTCCTGAGATCCCGTTCATGATCCTTCTAATCTCGATGGCATGCATGATACTTTTGGAATGGCTGTGTAAGGTGTGACGGTATGAGCGAATTATTTGGTGATTTTCAGTTTAATCCCATAGTGCCGATTCCCGTCATGGCGGTATTCTGTGCTGTTCTGATCATCTTCAAGAGAAGAGGAGTGATTCCTTATATCCGTCAGATCCTTACGGTTCTTCTGTTGTTCGTGATCAACCTTCGTCCGATGTATCCTGCCGAGAATATCCTGATCCAGAAGCAGCAGATGGATCTGAACGTTCTGTTTGTAATTGATGATACGATCAGTATGATCGGTGATGACCAGTCAGGTTACGCGACCAGACTTGATCGTGTGAAGGCCGATGTTGCATACATCATGGAGAATCTTCCCGGTGCTAAGTTCTGTGTTATCTGCTTTAACAACAACACTCATATACTGACACCTTTTACAGATAACATTGACTATATTCAGAATGCTGTTGATTCCATCTATCCGCTTTCTCCTACATATGCTACCGGTACGAATATCAGTGTTTGTTATGACAGTGTCGAAGAGATGCTTGAACGTGCCGCCGATATGGAGGATACGAATACAGTAGTATTCTTCATGACTGACGGAGAGAATACTGACGGCGGTGAGATGACTTCTTTCGATGACCTCGCAGAGTATGTAAACGGAGGTGCCGTTATGGGTTACGGCACAGAACGAGGCGGTCACATGAACTACTATGACAGCCTGGATGATGAGTACGAGATGCTTATGGATTACAGCAATTATCCTAACAATCAGGCAGTTACCAAGATAGATTCCGAGAACCTTCAGGCTCTTTCTGCCGACCTTCATATACCGTATCTGTATATGAACGGTGAGGATGTTCTTGCACCTGTAGTTGAAGATTTAAGAGCTGATTTTGCAGCTGATCCGGAACCTGAGTACAGACAGGGTTATGAAGACTGCTACTTCGTCTTCGTAGCACCTCTAGTGCTTCTGGTTTCCTATGAACTTATAAGTCTTAGGAGGAGGGGCTGATTATGATGAAGAGAATAATGGCCGCTATCTGGACTGTAACGGCAATGCTTCTCGCGATCCTTCTGCTCGCGGATTACAGCAATAACAGAATGATCGAGAAGTTCAATAACGGACAGTATGAGCAGAATACTCTGGGATTCCTCGGATTCATTGAACCTCAGGTTAACCTTTATAACCGAGGTAATATCTTCTATTCACTCGGTCAGTACGATCTGGCTCAGGCAGAGTACGCTCAGGCACTCGAGTGTGATCTGCAGGAGCGCCAGGACTGCAGACTCAGAGTTAACTATGCATTGTCATTGGTCGAGTCCATCGATCCTGCTTATATAACTGATGAGAACCTCGATGAGGTGCTCGCGATACTTGATGAGGCCCGCGATATCCTCTGTGAGAACGGTTGCGCTTCGAGAACCGATAACAGCGGACACTATCCTGATGCACAGAGACTTAAGAATGAGATCGACGCTTTCGAGGAGTATCTGACGACACCTCCGGAGCCGTCACCTACGCCTGACGAGACACCTACGCCGACACCGGGAGAAGAGGAGACACCGACTCCTACACCCGAAGGCGGTGAGACACCTACGCCCACACCTGAAGGAGGAGAGACGCCTACTCCCACACCTGAAGGAGGTGAGGGCGGCCCTACACCTACGCCTGAAGGCGGCGGAGAGGGAGGAGCTACGCCTACTCCTACATTGACTCCTGAAGAGCAGATCCTCGAGATTCAGAATCAGGGCCAGCAGGAGAGATATGCAGGTACGAACGGCACTCCGGATGACCCGTATTCTGCCTTTACGAGTTCTCAACACCCCTGGTAACTCGCTGACAACGAGGCGCCTGGCTTCAAGCCGTGATATAATTCACATATGGCAGTCAGAGACTTTGACATAGATCCGGAACGTAACGTCCTTAACACTAAGGACCCGGATGACAAGACAGGCTTCGTCATTAAGACGGATGAAGATAAGCGTAAGCTTATGCGATCCGCCCGTTATGAGTCTGTGGAATTCACCGATACATCCATCGCTTATAATGAGCCTTTCGAAGACGAGGCTCTTATCTCCGGACAGGTGAAACCCTCTGTTACGGCTGTCTATGATACAGGTTATGACGGCAAGCCGAATGTCTATGATCCGTCCAAGGATCACATCGAAGCAATCCCTTCCGTAGACTCGTTCGACAGGACCTCCCAGATGGGTGCTCTATCGAAGGAATCATTCTCTACTCCCGCGTTCTTCAACAACCCTGTCGATCTGCTTATCGGATGCTTTATTTTCGGGCTTTTGATAGTGCTCGAGATTGTCGGTCTTATCCTTGTTTTTTAATTGAAATTTACACCTGTTTGTAGTAAGGTTTTCCTAGTTTGTTTTTTATTAGGAGGGTATTGTTATGTCAACAGTTGCTGTTTGGCTTATAATCCTCTGTCTCACCGTCGTTGCTATGGTCTACATTTTCTGGAACTATGTCAGGATCAAGCAGATGCCGGAGGGTACAGCGGAGATGTCCGAACTCGCAGGTATCATCAGATCCGGTGCAGAAACATTCCTTAAGACTGAGTTCAGATACATTGGAATCGTTCTGTGCGTAGTTGCAGTTATTTTCTGCATGGTAATCGAGAAGACTTCAGGAATTTCATTCCTCATCGGCGGACTCATGAGTTCCATCGTTTGTATTCTCGGTATGAAGAGCGCTACTTACGCTAACGTAAGAACTTCTAACAAGGCAAGAGAGTCACTCTCTATCGGAGAGACCGTTAAGGTTGCTCTGTGCGGCGGTTCCATCAGCGGACTTGCAGTTCAGGCTTTCGGTATGTTCGGTATCATCCTTGTTCTCCTTCTCGGTGAGTTCTGCTTCGACGGCGGTGTTTCACACGTAGCTGAGAGCAGAGGATTACTCGTTAACCTCGTATGTAATCCTACAATGATGAGAATCTCCACATATTCACTCGGATGTTCCATTGTTGCTATGTTTAACCGTGTTGCCGGCGGTAACTACACAAAGGCAGCAGATATCTCATCTGACATTCTCGGTAAGCTCCGTCACGACCTTCCTGAGGATGACTCCAGAATCCCTAACACAATCGCAGACTTCATCGGTGATAACGTAAACGATATCGCCGGTAACTGCTCCGACTTGCTCGAGAGCTTCGTTGCTACAATGTCCGCTACGATCATGATCGCCGTTACACTTTATCAGGTAGCAGTACACAAGGGTCTTGAGATCGAAGAGCAGGCATTCACTAATGCTTCTTTGTTCCCAATCGTACTCGCTGCTTGCGGCCTTATCGGATGCCTCATCGGCCTCGGTATCGCTAACTTCAAGAAGATGGGTGACGACCCGTCTAGAGAACTCGACCTCTCCACATGGATCTCCGCAGGTGTTACTGTCGTTCTCGGCGGTGCCGCTTCTTACATTCTTTTCCGCAACTACGATATGTCTGCTTACGGCTTCAAGCTCGGTTGGGCATCCCCTTGGATCTCTTCCGTTCTTGGTATCGTGAGCGGTGTTGCTATCGGTATCATCACTGAGTACTACACAGCTACAGAGCACAAGCCTACAAGAGAGCTTGCTGAGATCTGTACAGAAGGTGAGGCCTTCGTAGTTACAAAGGGTGACGCTATCGGTTCCAGATCCTGCCTTATGCCGATCCTTCTTATCGGTGTATCGCTCCTTATCTCCGGTGTCCTCGGCGGCACATACGGCGTAGCAGTTTCCGCTCTCGGAATGCTCGCTTTCGTAGGAGCTACAGTTTCCATCGATGCTTTCGGTCCTATCGCAGATAACGCAGGCGGTCTTGCTGAGGCTTGCCACCTTCCTCCGGAAGTACGTGCTATCACAGATAAGCTCGACGCAGTAGGTAACACAACAGCAGCTATCGGTAAGGGCTTCGCTATCGGATCTGCTGCTTTCGCTACAGTATCCCTCATCACAGCTTACGTAGGACAGTACACAGAGATCGGTGCTGATCCTGTTCTTAACTTTGCTTCATTCGCAGTTATCTCCGGTGGTATCATCGGCGGTGCTCTCGTAGAGTACTTCAGTGCTGTTCTTACAGACAACACTATCGACTCCGCTAAGCTCATGGCTGACGAGGGTGACAAGCAGATGTCCGTTCCCGGCGTTCTCGAGGGTAAGGTTAAGCCTGACTACAACAAGATGATCGCTATGGCAGCAAGAGAGGCTATCAGAAAGATGATCGTTCCTTCGATCCTTGCTCTGGTTATCCCTGTTGTCGGCGGTATCCTCTTCGGCGTTCAGTTCGTCGGAGGTATCCTCGTTGGTGCTACTATCGTTGCTATCCCGAGAGCTATCTTCATGGGTAACTCCGGTGGTGCTTTTGATAACGCGAAGAAGTACATCGAGTCCGGTATGCTCGAGGGCCACGGTAAGGGCTCCGCAGCTCACAAGGCTTCCGTTACCGGTGACACTATCGGTGACACACGTAAGGACGTTGTCGGCGTTGCTCTCGACATCTTCATCAAGATGATGTCTACAGTAGCTAACACACTCGCTCCTGTACTTAGAAGCATCTCTCTTTTCAGATTCTGATAAGGGTACACAAGTAACTTCAAGGGCCGTCTCGCACGAGGCGGCCTTTTACGCGCCTCGAAAAGCACACGTGAAATTGCCACAACTTGTAACCATTCGGAAACGAACAGTTAAAAAGCTTTCTGTTAAAATAAACTATATAATTGCGTGAATAAGGAGTATGTATGGCATTTGAATTCAGTACAGACGGATTTTTACCATATGATACGTTCGATTATATATACAAAGACAGAAAGCTCCCCGAGTTCGGAGAAGTAGCTTCTCCTTACGACAGAATACTTTCTTCATGGAAGTTCTTCCTCGCGAACGGCGAATCACAGATGCCGTTCGGCTTCGAGGCGTTGTCATTCGACGATTCAAACTGGGACATCATCAATGTTCCTTCCACATGGCAGACAGAAGGTTATGGCCTTCCTCAGAATCTGCTGTATAACTATCCTGCTGAGCTCGAGAAGATCACTAAGCGCGGTGAGGATTCTATCAGTGATAAGTATCTGATGAAGTCTACTAATGAGGCTCAGGATGAGATCGGTATTTACAGAACGACTGTTGTATTTACTCCTCAGGATCTGGACAGAGCTTTATATCTTGAAGCATCCGGTATATGCGGAAGCTGTGATATATACCTTAACGGACAGCTCATCACAGAATCCCATGCCGTCATGACACGTAAGAGAATCCTTCTGTCTGACAGCGCGAGACCCGGTACCAACCAGCTTGCCATCGCAGTATACAGATGGGACAGAGAGCGTTACGGCCACGTCATGAAGGAACTGATG